>ERZ791861.1066-NODE-1066-length-14103-cov-3.031748_pt1 | contig 14103 bp, 12 predicted proteins | sample MGYA00510283_ERZ791861 | MGnify/ENA primary metagenome ERZ791861 (study PRJEB30046, sample SAMN00792074) | human gut metagenome | study: EMG produced TPA metagenomics assembly of the A metagenome-wide association study of gut microbiota in type 2...
GCTCCTGCCGCAACGGCGACAATGTCTCTCCAGCCGGACACATTGCAGCGACCATCCCAATTGTCACCCACCGCCGCGACCGTGCCGTCTGCCTTTAGGCCGACGGTGTGAGCGTCTCCTGCCGCAACGGCGACAATGTCTCTCCAGCCGGACACATCACACTGACCAACCACATTGCTACCCACCGCCGCGACCGTGCCGTCTGCCCTCAAGCCGACGGTGTGACTGCCTCCTGCCGCAACGGCGACAATGTCTCTCCAGCCAGACACATCGCACTGATCATACCAATTAAGGCCCAGCGCCGCGACCGTGCCGTCTGCTCTCAAGCCGACGGTGAAACGGACTCCTGCCGCAACGGCGACAATGTCTCTCCAGTCGGACACATCGCATTGACCATCATCATTCCACCCCACTGCCACGACCGTGCCGTCTGCTTTCAGGCCGACGGTGTGAAAGGTTCCTGCCGCAATGGTGTTTGGAGTCCCCGCCACGGCTGTGCCGTCTGTTTTCAGGTCGGCGGTGTGATCATCTCCTGCCGCAACGGCGACAATGTCTCTCCAGCCGGACACATCGCACTGACCATACTCATTGTCACCCACTGCCACGACCGTGCCGTCTGCCCTCAAGCCGACAGTGTGATAGCCTCCTGCCGCAACGACGACAACGTCTGCCCAGCCGGACACATCGCACTGTCCTTCCTCATTGGCACCCACTGTCACGACCGTGCCGTCTGCCCTCAAGCCGACGGTGTGAAAACCTCCTGCCGCAACGGCGACAATGTCTGTCCAGCCGAAAGCATCGCACTGACCATCCACATTGTAACCCACAGCCACGACCGTGCCGTCTGCCCTCAAGCCGACGGTGTGACTGCCTCCTGCTGCAACGGCGACAATGTCTCTCCAGCCGCCCACATCGCACCGACCAAACTGCATGGTACCCACCGCCACGACCGTGCCGTCTGCTTTCAGGCCGACTGCGTGATAGCCTCCTGCTGAAGCGGCGACAATGTCTCTCCAGCCGGACACATCGCACTGACCAAAATAATTGCTGCCCACTGCCACGACTGTTCCGTCTGATTTTAGCCCGACAGTGTAGAAGCCTTCTGCCGCAACAGCGACAATGTCTCTCCAGCCGGACACATCGCACTGACCGTCCTCGTTCTCTCCAACAGCAATGACCGTTCCATCTGCTTTCAGGCCGACGGTGTGGTGGCTTCCTGCTGCAACGGCGATAATGTCTGTCCAATCGGACACATCGCACTGACCATTCTCATTGTCACCCACCGCCACGACCGTTCCGTTGGCTCTCAAGCCGACGGTGTGCGCCCATCCTGCTGCAACGGCGACAATCGGTACGCTGTGCTTTTCCTCTGCGCGAGCTGCCAGCGCACGGTCACCTGTGGCTGCTGCACCATCGAGCAGTGTCCGCAGCGCCGCCTCGTCATCGCCAGCCAATTCGTATGCTGTGGCAAGTCTATCATAAATCTTCGGCTGTTTCGGGTCAATTTCAATCGCCGCGGTAAATGCAATGATGGCCTCCTCATAATTGCCCTCGGACAGATAGCGCACGCCGAGGCCGTATTGAACCTTCCATTCAGGCCGTTCATCCCTCGGTTCAACTGTCGGCGCTTTTTGACACGCGCAGAGCGAAAACAGGAATAGAAGCGCCAACGCGGCGCACATGTATCGTTTCATATCCGTTTCCTCCTGTTTCAGTGCCGGAGCTTCCAGTTTCTCTCAGCTTCTTCCATCGCGGCCAGTATCCATGTGTCGACAATGCCATCTTGTGTATAGCTGTGATTTTTCTGCCAGCGCATCAGCGCCGCCTCCGTAGCCTGGCCAAAATCGCCATCGATGACCACGCCGTCATAGTTCATGACGACCAGCATAGCCTGTACGTATTTGACGTCCTCTCCCTGGCTGCCGCGCTGCAAGGTGCGTTCCGGGCGGGGATAGAGACTGCGGTCCGCTCTGGTTTCCGCGGTGATCGTGTAAGGGTCTGCGCTGCTTCTGGCTTCCTCCACATGAACGATGATCCACCGACCATTTCGTTTCTCAAATGAAATGGTCTGGACTGACCTAACGTTATCCATACGCACCAGATCACATTCTGCCTCACAGGTCGTTTCATCGAAACTGACGATTTTCAGCGTCTGCAGGTCATAGTTAAACACGCCGTATCCGCGCGAGCCGCGGGTCAGATACAACCTTCCGTTAAATTCCATAACATCGCCATGCACAATTTTCGAAGCGGATGCAGAACTCCCATGCACAATGTTCGGGCAGTCAACGTCCACGTATTCGCGCAGCCTCTCCACAATTTCTTCCTCGCTGGAATAGTTCGAAATCGGATAATAGTATACTGGTATTGGGTCGAAGATCTCGTTCTCTGCAAGAGTACCCTCAAGTTCCGAGGTGATTGCCCGCATCGGCACAAGGCGCTTGATTTTTCCATACTGGCTGTTTTCGTAGGAAAGGATCGCGCCATATGCCTCCTCCCATTGAACTTCTGCCATGAACCACTCATTTTCGACCGCGTTCAGCCATTCCACATTTTCTCGCAAAAGCGCCAGAAGCTCCTGCTCACTCAGCTGTGGTTCTTCTGCCGCCGTCTGGCTGGTCTGTATGCCATAGCGCAGATACCTTCTGCAATTTTCCGGGGTATTGGCAAAAAAGCGCAGCACATACCCATCGTCGCCTTCTGTGCAGGCTGCAAGACGCTCGTCGAAAACAGCCTCGGAAACCTCCACTTCATCGAGATAGTATACCCGCTCGCCGGACATGTCCTCAGTTTTGGCGTAGCTCCAGAAATCATGATGTTCGATCTGCACACCATCCCAATGGACATATTGCAGCACATAACTGCCAGACGTGCCGTGTCCATTGTTGACAACGGCACCCGCCGTGGTGACGCGGACGTCGGGATTCATCCAAGTATCGACAAAGCCGTTGAAAAGCTCCACTGCCTGTCCGTTTTGCCACGTATAGAGCGTATAATCGGTCAGCGCGATTTGCTCAGACTGCCCCTTCGTATCAATTTCACCGCAGATCAGCTCAGGGATTCCATTTTCGTCCAGATCGACAAGAGCAAAGCCCATTGTTCCGTCTGTGCCAAGAAGCTCACCGTAACCGTACAGAACTTCCTGCGGCCACAGCTCACAGAGCGCCTTCAAATATTTTTCCTCGCCGGTCTCACGATAGTATGTCTGTAGTCGCTTCGCAAGCTCTTTCTCTTTCCCGAGCTCCCGGCTGCACTCGATCAGGCGCACAAGCGCATCCTCATCCTTCTCAAAAATCTTCTCATAATAAGACTCAGCTTTTTCGTAATCCTGCGCACCGTAGTACGCATCTGCCGTGCGGCGGTACAGTGCGTCCGTCTCGCTTTCCCATTGCATCGCCAATTCATAGTCCTCTGCAGCGCAGCGATATGCTGTTGTTTGTTCGCTGCCCCGCGTGCCTTGCGCCAACTCCCAGTACGCGTTGCCTCGCTGCTCATAAACCTCTGCGTTCTTCGGGTCAATCTCAATCGCCGCGGTAAACGCAAGGATGGCCTCCTCATAGTTCCCCTCAGACAGATACCGCACACCGAGGTCATATTGGGTCTGCCACGACGGTACAGCATCTTCTATCTCCATTTTAGGCTGAGCAGAGCAGGCGCAGAAGAGCATAGCCGCAGCTGCGAACAGCAAAAAGAATACTTTTCTCATCTTTCCTCCTCAATTCTATTCCCGTTCTCAATTTGGACTTATGGGTGGCGAACCTCCACAGATTCAATCATGTAATAAAACGGAATTTCGCCATCATAATTTACATTCGGATTGACCCGCATTTGAGCAATGGCAGTCAAATATACTTTACCTTCTGGGGGATAAAGATAGGATAGCTTGAGTACTGCGCTGCCATCGTTCGATTGCTCGAAACTGTCCAGCGCCACCTGCACCGCCCCGCGGTTGCCCAATCCAAAGTAGTAATTTGAATCGCCGTCTATTTGACGAGCGCTCCAACGGTCATCAAGCGGCGGCAGAACCACGGCCTTCCCATACATCGCGTTTGCGATATCCTGCACATTTTGACGGCTATCCATCCGGTAACCTTTGTACATCCAATAATTGACGTCATCGGCATCAAGGTATCCCCTCTGATTGATTTCGTAGTAAAGAATTGCCGTCCAGAATTGATCGGCATTCGTTTCGTCCGGATAGAAAATTCCTTCGCCTGAATGGGTGCTGTTCAGCGCATCAACATAGGCATCTACAATTTTTAGTGCGTTGGCCGACACAACATCAGTGGGCAGCGTATCGATATAGGCCAGCAGCGCTTCAGTTTCTTCGACATCTGATTGTGCCGCGCTTGTCTCCGGCTTTTCTCCGCTGTCAACGGCACGCGCCTGCATCTCCAGCTCAAAACGTGCAAGCTCATCTCTTGTCCATTCGACCATCCAGCCGTCCTGCACGCGAATATCAGACGGGAATACATTGAAGCTGTCGTTTTTATAGAGCCAATAGCATTCGCCCAGCAGTTCTGGATTCAAAATCACACTGTAGTTATCATCAAAATAGTCCGGGAAATACGGAAGTCCAGCCTTCTGCATACCTTCGGCATTCTGTCCATAACTGCCGGGCTCATCAATTACGCCGTTCCAATGCCAGCTGCGATACTCCCGAACTGTACTCTCCAGCATATAGATTGCAACATCGCACCCCCACGCGCCAGTCGGAGTGCCGCGGTACGTCGCCGCGTTTGCCGCACAGAAGCAGCCCAGCCGTGCATCATAATATGTAAAAATCCGTTCGACCGCCATCTGTAAATAGCCGAACCAGCCTCTCATCCTGAATTTCCGCATCATCCGAGACCGTATAACGATGCAGCCAAACTTCCCAGTATTCGCTCGCGTCAGCAATCATTGCAAACTGTATCGGCGTTCCGTCCGGATTTTCCAGAATAACGCTCCGATAAAGCCGCTCGGTGTCTGCATTATAATTGGTGTTACCGGTGTTGTCGACAGCGACGGACAGCTCTGCAATGGTTGGATTCTCCTGAAGGATTCTCTGTTTGAGTTTGTTTTCTTCCCGAACCAGCAGTTCACTCTGCGTCTCACGGAATCCCCGCGTCAGTACGCGCAAAGCAGAAGCATCATCGCCCTGCTGCGCGTAAGCCTCCGCATATTTCAGATAGATAGTTTCCTGCTTTGGGTCAATTTCAATCGCAGCCTCAAAGGCAAGGATTGCCTCTTTATAATTGCCCTCGGACAGATACCGCACACCAAGGTCCTATTGGGTCCGCCACGACGGTACAGCATCCTCTATCTCCATTTTAGGCTGAGCAGAGCAGGCACACAGCAAACATAGCAGTGCCAGAAGCAGGCACTGCAAATCAATTCTTTTCATTCCCTCTGTTGGTAGCATTGATGTGAATGGCGTATAAGCGTATAAATAGACAAACGGGGCAGTGTGGAAACACTGCCCCTATGCGCTGTCTTAGTTGAAGCTGTTCTGCATGGTGCCCTTCAAGGACATGTCGGTCTCACGGAGCTGATTTGCCGCCGTATCCATCAGCGTTGCATATCCCTCCAGCATTTCCGAGAAGCTTGTGAAGTTGCTCTGCATACTTTCGAACTTGGCAACGAATGCATCCTGCGCTTCGCCCTTCCACGTTTCGTTCAGCGCAAGAACCAATGAGCGGAGCCGCGCCATTGTGTCGTCGTGCTGGCTGCGGAGATTGCGGACCTCTGTTGCCTTGGAATTCAATACCTCGGGTGTAACCTGAATCAATGCCATAACAATTTCCTCCTGTATATAAAATATGAAATACAACAAACGACTTTTTAACCGTCCAGCGTTTCCTTGTTTTCAAGGGAATTCATCAGCTCTGCGCGATAGGCCTGTGCCTCCGCGTTGAGGTATCCAAGAAAATGAACAGACTTAATGTCCTCATGCTGGAACAGGAACATCGTTTCCGCATCGATATACCCTTCCGGGAACGGTTCGCCAATGTAATCATACATTGTCTTTGTCTGCTCGTCTTGGACCAACAGGCCAATGATCATCAGCTTTCGAGTCGCTCCCTCCAGAGCTACAACACTTCCAATCGGGAGTAAATCCTTTTTCATACAGCATCCTCCTAAAGCCTCTTACTTGAACGCGATTTCAAAAATCTCATCCACATATTTCTTACCGCTCTTATAGACAGACTTCACGCTTTTTGCCGCTTCAATCACGAAATTCGCAGTTGAATCAGCGTCCATGAACCGGCTCCGGATCAATTCATCCGGTTTGTACCACTTGAACTCATTTCCGATGACGTCGTCAAATGACGTTTTGCCCCACACAAAGGAATATCCCGTCTTGCCCGTTAAATCTGTGTTGACCTTTCCAAACGACTTGAGCATTTTATCCGCGCCATTCAGGAACGAAACAAGATCCAGCCCCGTATAGGCCAGTTCGCCGAATTTCTCACCCGCGCTCCTGTTTCCAAGCATCGTACCGAGCTCTCCGCCGTTCTTCTTCAGCAGATCCTTCAGGTAATTTGCTTTTCCCACCTCGTCATACTGGTCAAGTGCAACGTGCGTCATATCCACGCTTGCGTTTATGATATCATTTCCTGCACTGATAATGCCGCAAATCGCAATCGGAATGCCCACTCCGGTGGAGAATGCGCCAACCGCTCCGACAATTTTGACAAGGCCCTTTCCTATCTTGACCGCGGCCTTCCCATATTGCACAACATCGTACACGGTGCCATGATTCTCATAGTTTTTCTTTGCGGCACTGACTAGCTTTTTGCCTTTTGCTATTGTTGCACGGCCAAAACCGGCGATGCCATCAATCATCTTGTCGATGCGGCTCTTCTTAGACGTTGTACCCACGGCATTGTGCAATGCAGACGAGGCCGCCAGCCCAAACGCCTGATTGAGTTCGCTGACTTTCAGATTTTGGTCGATTCCTTTCAGCGCAACGGCCGCTGCAATCGCACCAACTTTCATCACGGAGTCAAACGAATTGTTCAGCCCCTTTGCACGGCGTCCGAGCTTCTGATCCGTCTCCGTAAAGCGATTTCCTGCATCAGCCAGCATGTGCGACATGGACTCCAGCATCGTCAGCTCTGCGCTGCTCTTGCGCCAAAGCGAATCCAGCGATTGCCGTATCTGCTCGGTCGCCGCAATCTGCATATCCAAGCCGCTCATGACACTGCTGATGTTCGATCCGATTGTCTGCATTGTGCTGTATTGCTGTCTTAGTTGTGTCTGTGCCTGTATGACAGCCGCCGGCTCTATCCTAATTCGCACTGCATGCACCTCCTTATCGGCTTCCGACGCCGCCTCCGCCAAAGGCTCCGAAGCCGCCTCCTTGCTGCGCCATATTTGCTTTTGTCTTCTGTTCGGCTGCCTCAAACTCGTCTGCGGCGCGGCGAATCATAGCGGCAGCCCTTCCTATTTCGTCTTGAATTCCACGAGCCGCCTGAATCCGCTTCGCCAGTGCCTGCGCGTATGCCTGCGCGGCTTCGCCTTCCCAGAGTTCAGCAAGCTGCCTCTGCAGCGTCTGCAGGCCTTGCACGATCCGACCGCATTCTTGCTCGCTTTGCTCAAGCTGCCGTGCTTGTGCACGCGCATTGTCATAGTTGACGCGAATCATGCTCATTTCCATTGCCTCCCTCGAAAACGTCTTGCTTAAGCATGCCTTGAGTTTACAATATGTAAAATGATTTGTCAATAGGAAAAAACAAAAACCACACTATTGCCCAATATCTGGGGACGCATTTTGTATATTCTGCTGCATCAGCAGTATTCTTCTTCTCCTTGCAAAATGGATCCGTCCCAAATTCCAAGAGATGCCAGTGTCTGCGTCGGTGACAGAATCATCCCGTTGCTGCGCAGCGTGATCGCCCTACATCCGCTGTAACTCCGCGGATAGAGTGTCCGCAGCGTCTGCAAAATAGAGACGTTCAGTTCTGCAATGGGCAAAAAAGCCGGAAGCTCCATGTCCATGTCTTCGTGTCCCATCCGCAGTGTAACGATTACATTCTGACGGGCTTTCATTCCGCCGCTCCCTTCTGCACAATCGCAAACAGGCGCTGCTGCACCTGCTCTGGTGTTTGACGCTGAACGACCCAGTCAGCCGTCTCGCTGTCCACCGGTGAGAGTTGAAGTACGCCCTGCGAGTCATACACAAGACACACGCTTTCCAGCGTCCGCGTGTTCAGATCCACCGCATTGATGCAGCAATAGCAGCATTGACGCTCCAGCCCTTTCACCAGCAGCTCCGCGGCATCCTCCGGCATTCCGCCCGCAAGCAGTTCAGCATGGCCTTCCTTTGCTGACAGCAGACAATGCTGAATCGTCTGATTGGTGATGTTCCATTCTGTCTGCGCCGGCACGGACTGTGCTGCGCCGCAGGAATGCATGAGGTGTTCCAGCGCCTCGTCCGCAGCCGCTTCTGCACTGCTATCCACCAGACAAGCCACATCTCCTTCTCTGCGCAGACACACCCACTGCTCATCTTGTTGATAAAAAACTCGGGAAGGCAGCTCGTGTCCCGCCGAAATCGCATCCTTTGTCAGATATCGGTCACAATCCATGCAGATCTGGATCTGTCTGCGCAAATCATCTCGCACAACAGAAATGCCATCCATTCGCCTTGTGATTATCTCTGCTCGCTCCAGCTCATCCAGACAGAGTTCATACGCTGCACGAATTTCGTCTGCATCCATCATGAGAAACGGATCTCGAACGCCGTAAAAATGCTCCGCTCCCAGTTCCGCCGCCAACACCATCAGTGCACGGATAGAAATCCTATTCTCTCTCATTTTCCCACCTCTTCTATTCTTGTACAACTTTTAGCTTGATTGCGTGCCCGTCTTGAACCAGATAGCCCATCTCCGGACCGTTATCCTGCGAGGCTACGCTGTAGGGAAGATCTGTACGAATGAACATGTGTGTCTGCGCGCTCGCGCCGAGCAGAAGCGTCGGCTGTTTGATGAGTTCCATTGTCAAACGCTCTCCGGCGCTCGACAATTTTGTAATATCTGCCGCACCTCCCGCCGCAATCAGGGCAACGCCAAGGCCCTTTCCCAGACAAATAACGCTGACAAGACGCCGCAGAGTCTGATCGTCGATGGAATCGATGCAGCGCCTCAGATTGTTCACACAGATCAAAATCCACGGCCATTGCGGATGATCGGAATCGGCGCCTTTTCTTTGCTGAAGCATCGGCATCAGCGCAGCAATCTGTCGATCAAATTCCACAGCACTTTGCGGATCATCGTCGTCAAAGCAAATCTGCTCCGCCGGTGACAGTTTTTTCTCTGCCTGCGCTATGATCGCACGTACAGAGGCTTCTGTCCCCGGTGTGTAAGAGAGCAGCAGGAACTGCGTCTGAGTCAGCGGCACACAGCAGGGCTGCACTGTCTTTTCCGTCAGGCCGCATAAAAGCTGATCGGACGGATATTCTCGCCAGCAGACACGCTCCGGCAAAACAGGGATCGGCAGTGGGCACGCGCCCGTCCATGCTCTGCGCATCATATCCGCAAGCTGACGGATCTGCTCAACACGTTCAATTTCCTTAACAGCGGACGCAGGAAGCGCCGTCTGGAATTCCAACGGCGGCGTGCCCTGCAAAAGGCCACGCCCGGCATGATCCTCCGGTTCCAAGCCGTTCGTCCGGCCAACGATCTGCGCATAATCGCCGCGATCCGTCATCCGCAGGCACAATGCCATCTTGACATGCTGCGCAATTCGATAGGGTAAGGCATTCGACGCACCGACGCTTGCCAACAGATAGATTCCGCAGCTTGCGCCCTCGCGGACAATCGTCTGGAAGAATGGCTCCGCGGCAGGATATAATTCCATAACCGGTGCAAAATTATCCAGAATCAGCACGATCCACGGCATTTGAACGCCGGTAGCCTCCCGGTATGCAGCGATGCTGACAAGGCCCTGCTCGTTTATCAGTTTCTTCCGCTCGTTCAGCGTATTGAGAAGCATGGTCATGAGTTTTTCCATGCGTTCTTCATCGCTGCTTTCCACAACGCCACCGACATGCGGCAGATTGCGGAACAAATTGAGACTTCCGCCACCGAAATCCATCAAATACAGGTGAAGCTGATCTGGACAGTAACTAAGCGCAAGAGACATAATTGCTGTATGCAGCAGCGTTGTCTTTCCAGTCGACGGCGCGCCATAGATCGTGTGACTTCCGGATGCGGAGAGCTGCAGGCAAAGCGGATATTGCGCCTGCGCTGCGGGATCGTCCAGCAGGCCGATTGCTGCCTCGAGCGTTTTTTTGCTTCCCTTCCAGCGTGTACCGTCAAATGCGGCATCTATCACGGCGCGCAGATACAGTCGTTCAGGGAGTCTGGATGTCCAGAGCTGCCTTGCCTTCGATATGCCGTGTTCCTTGCAGTAGGCGCACAGATAGTCCACAATCACATCGATTTCTTTCTTTTCCGAACGATATCCCGTTGTCTTTTCCGGCTCATATGTATGTCTGTTGCCATACAGATCCACGACCGCAATCTGGTCAACCGGCTGCGCCGCCGTATCCCGCATCGGCAGATAGGGCGCGCCGCTCCAGTAGGACTGTATCTGTTCGTAGACCTCATCCTCACCGACCTGCACAAATGCGCGTCCAGGCGTCGTGATCTGCGCCGCATCGCTATGGTGCAGCATCTCGCGGCTGTCCGCAGAACTTGCGACCTTCAAGCACCAACGGAAACGTGTGTTGGCACTCATTTTGTCATCCACAATACTTGTCGGCTTTTGTGTCAGAAGAATCATATGCACGCCCAGCGTACGCCCAATCGCAAAAACGCGGTTGACAGCCTGCATAAAATCAGGAAATCTGTTTTTAAATTCCGCAAATTCATCAATTACAATAAATAGATAGCTGAGCGGCTCATCAGCCTTTCCTTCATGCAGCAGACGCCGGTAATCAGAAATGTTGCTGACACTCCAGCGATCAAGCAGTTCCTTCCTTCGCGTCAGCTCATATTCGAGTGCGATCAGATTCCGCCCAATGCCTGTATCGAGATCGGAGATGCTTCCAGCTAGATGCGGAAGATTCTGAAACGGAAGCAGAAGCCCTGTTCCTTTGAAGTCGATCAGCACGAAGCTCACCGTGTCGGGTGCAAAGCGAACCGCCATCGACAAAATCCACGACTGTACCATCTCGGATTTGCCAGAACCGGTCATGCCAGCGACCAAGCCATGCGGTCCGTGTTTTTTTTCGTGTATATCAAACAGGAAAGGAACACCGCCGGCACGAACACCGATCGGAACAGCCATGCTTTTTTCCGGTTGTCCGTCGCTCCAATTGCGCTGTAGCGGAAGCTCGGACGGAAGCGAAATATGATATCCCTGCAGGAACGTTACAGACCTCGGCAAGGCTGCGGCGCCCTTTTCTTCTACACGAAGCGGAGCAAGACTGCGCGCAAACTGCATATACGTTTCCTGACCGACTGTATCCAATTCAAATTCCTGTTTCTGAGAGGCATGTTTGCGTTCAAACAGATGATTTCTCTTGCCGCGGCAATCGAGAATATCATGACACTGCTCCGGAAGCGCGTCAATGCGGTCAAATAGATAGATCGCACAAACACCAAGCTCCGGACGGTTTGCCGCTATGTACTTCATAATGGAATGACGTACAAGAAACTCCGGCGTTGCGCAAAGGAACAGATACCACGGCTTGACCTGTGTCACAACGCCAAGCGGATTGCGATTGTCCGCAGCCGCGCGCGCAGCCAGAACAGTCTCAAGTCTATTGAGCAGCTTCTGACTTGTTTCCAGCGTGTTTGCAATCAGGCGGATCGAGTTTTCCTCATCCCAGCAATGCGGCAGCCAGCGGCAGAAATTCCACTGTTCCGTTTCCGCTTCGTCACAGAGCACAACAATTCGCAAATTGTCATAACTGTGATGTGCGGCCGCTTGAACAATCAAATTTTTTCCAAGTGTAACGCATTTTGCCCGCTTTCCGACCACGCCGCAAGAAAGATGTTCACCAAGCGGGAGACAAATCGGGCAGTTATTCACTTCTGCAAAACGCTCCACAAGTTGTGCAGGCTGCTCAGCCAGAAGGTCACTTTCCAGCTGTAGGAGCTGCCGGGGCGCCTGCAGAGAAAAGCTGGCCGGGAGACTCCCACTGCCAACACGCAGTGAGAGAAAATCCTCGTCACGCAGAAGCCGTCCCCAAAGTTTACTGTCTGTTCTCTCCGCCATGCGAATGCAATCGGATGTGGCTGGAGACATGTGCGTCAGCGCGTTTCTCTGAGCAACTTGGAGCCGTTCCAACTCGCTGACGCTTTCGCGCAGATAATGTCCATATTTTTCAAGACGCAGTTGCTCTTTTTGCCGGTACTTTTTCTTTTCGCTCTGATAGCGTAGAAATGACATCAGCGCACCGATGCAGGTTGTAGGAACGCTGAAATAGAGCATGGTCATCACATTGGTGATTAACAAACAGACAACAAGCATGACCGCCACACTAAGTGCTGGCGCGAGCAGGACATTCAGCCAACTGACGTTTGGCTTGCCGCCGATTGATGGCGGTGCCTGAAGCTCAACCGTCTCCTCCGGGACCTCCTCAATCAACCTTGGCGATGGCTTTACACAGTACGGATATTCCTCATCCGGTGTCTGTGCCGTCCGATTCTTCCGGCGGACATTCAGGTTGCTGCGGACGCTATAGCTGCTCCATACAGTTAGTCTGTCATTGCTGAGCGACATTTTACAAAAACCGATTGAGAGCACGTCGCGCTCACCAAGCTCTGCCTGCCGCGACAAATGACCATTATGATAGGTACCGTTCCTGCTTCCAGAATCCTGGAAATTCCATCTACCATTGCTATAGAACAGAACGAGGTGCTGCGAGGATACCCGCGGATCTGAAATTTGAATATCACAATCGCTGTTGCGCCCTACCGTGACGCGATCGGCATCCAGCAGGCTGATTAAAACGTTTTTTTCTGCACGGCGCAAAAAAGCAGCAATCGCAACGTGCTCCTCTGCGCACAATACAACCGTTTTTTCATAGGGAATATTCGTGTGCTTGATACCGGCGCCGAACACATCCCATGAGTCTGCACGTGTCCTGATTTGAAGCGTCTTTTTCCCAAGCCAGTTCGCTTCATATCGAATCGTGCTGTTGATTCCTTTTCCGATTGTACAGGCTGCATCGAATGGAACACAGTTCTCAATCAGCCGCTCGCCGTCGTAGATGCGAATCGTGCTTTCCATATTTCCGTCTCCTATCAGCCGATATCATTTGAGCTTATTCAAATCCGTAAAGGAAAAAAGGCTCTCTAGTTCTTCTGTGTAGATCCCCATCACAGGCAGTAGCCTTGCGGTATCGGCATTTTTCGAAAATAAGAACAAAAGAGAAAGAAAATTCGTCCAGCTCAGTTCTCTTGATAGATTCTCAATCGATGAGATCGTCTGTCGCGTGACGCCGATGCAATCCGCGAGTTGAGTTTGTGAAAGCCCCAGACGCGCGCGCAGCGCCGACAGGTTTTCCGCCATTGCCTTCGTGTATTTTTTTCGATCCAGACTCAGAATTCCAAGTGGCTCCATGAAATTGCCCCATTTCCAAAATATCTCTAAAATTATCATATCAAACACGAGCTTAATTGTCAAATTTCACATGATAAAATTCATCTCGTCCTGATCTTATTTATAGCATGCCTGCACCTGTAAATGCCACGCATTTTTACCAGAGAATTGCGATCTCACATTCTTCTCCAGAAACAACAACCAGCGAACACTCAAAAGACGTAGCGAGAATTCCAACTGCACTGATCCAATCATACAACTTTCCATACAGATACTGGCCTTATGAAATTTATAGCATTTTTCAAAATTAAAGTGCATATCCACATGAACGAAACCACCCTGAACAGTCAGAAGGCGAGACATTCTGAAAGGCGTGTTGGATCGCGTTCGGAAGAGCATCCGATGACCTTGCCTTGAATTTGCGCAAAAGAGCCTTTACCTTCGACCAAAGCTTTTCAATAGGGTTCAGATCAGGACTATAAGGCGGAAGATAAATGTATCGAACACCAGAACTGTCCAATAAATCTTTCACTGCCTTTGCATGGTGCGACTTCATATTATCCA
>ERZ791861.1067-NODE-1067-length-14095-cov-12.250285_pt1 | contig 14095 bp, 11 predicted proteins | sample MGYA00510283_ERZ791861 | MGnify/ENA primary metagenome ERZ791861 (study PRJEB30046, sample SAMN00792074) | human gut metagenome | study: EMG produced TPA metagenomics assembly of the A metagenome-wide association study of gut microbiota in type 2...
TTTGTTGCTCAGGCACTTATAAATAATGTTAAACTATAGTGTTGCGGAATTAAGGTTCATAAAGTTCAATGTTCAAATCTCAAAGTTCAAAGTAAATGGAAAAGATTATCATAAACGTAGGTCGCCAGATAGGTAGCGGCGGCCATATCATCGCCGAGAAGCTGGCGGAGGATTTCGGTTGCAAATGTTACGACCGTGAGCTGCTGAATCTTGCCGCCAAGGAGAGTGGATTCTCTGAGAAATTCTTCGAGCAGAACGATGAGCAGAAGGGATTCTTCAAGTCTCTCTTCCATACCCATCTGCCCTTCCTGAGCGATAACAATTTCTATCACAACGACTTCTCGCAGGAAGGTCTGTATAAGTTCCAGAGCGACGCCATCAGAAAGGCTGCCGATGAGGGCAACTGCGTGTTTGTGGGCAGAACCGCCGACTATGTGCTGCGTGATTACAAGAACGTGATCAACATCTTCATCACCGCCAATATCGACGACCGCATCAAGGCAGTATGCAAGCGAAAGGACATCGACAGAGCCTCCGCCCGCAAGTTCATCGAAAGCCATGAGGAGCAGCGCGCCTCTTACTACGATTACTATACAGGCAAGAAGTGGGGACACAGCGAGAGCTACGACCTCTGCATCAACAGCAGCCATCTGGGAATCGAAGAAACAGAGAAGTTTATCGCAGAATTTATCAGAAAGAAGTTCGGACTTAGTGATTAATTATTAGTGATTAATTTTAGGGACATAAAATATTAAACATCATATAAATGAAGAAGATTATGCTTTTGGGCTCAGGCGAACTGGGCAAAGAATTTACCATCGCCGCAAAGCGAGCAGGACAGTACGTCATCGCTTGCGACAAGTATGACAATGCACCAGCCATGCAGGTAGCCGACGAGCGGGAAGTTTTCTCGATGCTCGATGGCGACGCATTGACCGCAGTGGTAGAGAAACATCACCCAGACATCATCGTGCCTGAGATTGAAGCTATCCGCACTGAGCGACTCTTCGACTTCGAGAAGGAGGGCATCCAGGTTGTGCCTTCTGCACGTGCCGTAAACTACACCATGAACCGCCGTGCCATCCGCGACCTTGCCGCCAAGAAACTGGGTCTGCGCACCGCCAAGTATTTCTATGCCAAGACCTTCGAGGAATTTAAGAACGCAGCCGATGAAATCGGTTTCCCATGCGTAGTGAAACCTCTGATGAGTTCAAGCGGCCATGGTCAGAGCTATGTTCACAACGATGATGAACTGAAGGAGGCTTACAAGGAGGCAATGGAAGAAGGTCGTGGCGACGTGAAGGAAGTAATCATCGAGGAATTTATCGACTTCGTTTCTGAGTTCACCCTGCTCACCGTCACCCAGAAAGACGGTCCTACCCTCTTCTGTCCACCTATCGGCCACGTACAGAAGGGCGGCGACTACCGCGAGAGTTGGCAGCCATTCCAGATTTCTGAAGAGGCTTTGAAGAAGGCTGAGCACATTGCCGGCGAAGTAACCAAGGCATTGACTGGTGCCGGTCTCTGGGGCGTAGAGTTCTTCCTGAGCAAGCAGGGCGAGGTTATCTTCTCAGAGTTGAGTCCTCGTCCACACGATACAGGTATGGTAACCCTCGGTCACACCACCAACCTGAGCGAGTTTGAACTCCACTTCCGTGCAGTGATGGGCTTGCCTATCGCCGGAATCCATCTGGAGCACATCGGCTGTTCTGCCGTCATCCTCTCACCAGAGGAAAGCACCGAGCCATTAAACTACAATATGCTCGATGCGCTGAAGGAAGACCACACCCGCATCCGTATCTTCGGCAAGCCAGAGGCTCACGTAGGTCGCCGCATGGGCGTCGTACTCTGCTACGGCGAAAAGGGCGATGACCTCAACCAGCTTCGCGACAAGGCAAAGCGTCTGGCAAAGACTGTATTGGGAACCGACCCATACATGAAGAAATAGACATGAAAGAATTAGGAAGAATTATCACATTACCCAAGATATTCGACCCTAGAGGCAACCTGACAGTGGCAGAGGGAGAGACGCATATTCCCTTTACCATTGCCCGTACCTACTGGACCTATGATGTTCCGGGCGGAGAAAGTCGCGGTGGCCATGCTCACAAGGAATGCCAGGAATTCATCATAGCAGCCAGCGGTTCCTTTTCGGTAACACTGGATAATGGAGAACAGAAGAAGACCTATCATCTCAACCACCCTTGGGAGGGACTGTTCGTGGATGTCAATATCTGGCGAACACTGGATGATTTCTCTTCCGGCTCATTGTGTCTGGTTCTGGCTTCCCACAAGTTTGAGGAAGAAGACTACATACGCGAATATGACGAATACCTCAGATATGCAAGACATCATGTTTGAAATCATCAAATACACCCCCGAATATCGCCAGCAATGGGATGAGTATGTGGCAAAAGCCCGAAACGCTACGTTTCTCTTTTACCGCAACTATATGGATTACCATTCCGATAGGTTCAAGGACTATTCTCTCCTATTCTTCAAGAAGGGGAAGCTTCATTCCATCCTGCCAGCCCATCAGGTAGGCAAGACCCTCTGCTCGCATTTCGGACTCACCTATGGCGGACTGATCATGAACATTCACGTCACGATTTCAGATGTCTGCCAACTCTTTGAGGAACTGAATGTGTATCTGCGCCTTCAGGGTTTCGAGAAGGTACAGTATCGTCCTATTCCCTGGATCTATCATCTCCATCCTTCAGAAGAAGATCTCTACGCCATCTTCTGGAAATGCAAGGCCTATCTTTCGCTCCGCAATATCGGCACAACCATCTTCATGCAGCAGAAATTGCGCTGGCGCAAAGACCACCTGCGCCGCCTGAAGAAGGCTCATCAGAATGGAGTGACCGTAGTGAGAGATGCAAGCCTGTCGGAATTCTGGGAGGTATTGAATGAGAACCTGGAAAAGCGATTTGGTGCCAAACCGGTACACACGCTTCAGGAAATGGAACTTCTGAAAAGTCGATTCCCCGAGAATATCATCCAATACAATGCTTATCGCAACGGGCACATTATAGGAGGCCTCACCTTTTATATTACCCAGCAAGTGGTACACGGACAATATAGTTCTACCAACGATGAGGGAAAGGAATTCGGAGCCATGGAGGCTATCTACGAACAGATTATGTATCATGATTACCCCGATTATCCCTATCTGGACTTCGGCAGTTCTACGGAACAGCAGGGAGCCTGGATCAACGAAGGCCTCATCGCCCACAAGGAAGGTTACGGAGGAAGAGGCGTGGTTTACGACACCTATGAATGGACAGTATAAAGAGAAATCCCGAAGTTCACACGATAGTGAGCTTCGGGATTTCTGCCTTTTACAAGAGTATAACTGTCACACCACGAGCAGCTTGCGCACCCATAACCAGAGCCTGCTCAATATCGGCAGTCTTGGAAGGACCACTGATGAAAATACCGAAATTGTACTTCGGATCCATCTCAATACGGGCATAAGCCTCATGCATATTGTTCACAATCTTCTCTTTTTCGAGGAATATCACAAGGTATTCCGAGATGAAAAGCACCGCTTTCTCCTTCATGGTCTGAGGAATCCAGACGCAACCATTCTCGGCAACACCCACTTCACCACGAACAATACCCACATCAGTACCATTCAGGTCATTAGCCTCAGCCACCGTATCAGGATTCTTCTGGGCAATCGTGATTTCTGGCAGATGAGAAGCAAAGACCTTGCCTTCCGGATAAGCCTTCTTCACCAGCTCATCCAGACTCTCACCCTCCTTCGCCTCTATCACGTGGCCACCTACCGATTCCGTCATCTCAATAAACTGTTTCAGCGTATCCTCATACTGGATACCCTTCACATCTACGGCAGGCATATCGAATTGAACGTGCGTATTCTTACGCAACTTGTTCAGGAAATCTTCTTTCTTCATTTTACTTTCCCCTCCTTCCATAATTGATGAAAACTCTTCTTTGCAAACTCAGGCATGGCGTGACCGATGCCCCAGGCATTCCAATTGCTGAAGTGCGTACAGCATTCAGGAATCAGGTTGGCGAGTGGCGCAAACTTCAGGGCTGTGGTGTAGAGCGCAGGACGGTCGAAGAGATACTCCATACCATTCGACATCGCCTTCTTCACAGGATCTGCCTTGCCCAACTTCTCCAGACTCTGGCGCCATACGTAAATCTGCGAACCCGGTCCTACCTTGGAAGGACAGACATTGTCGCAAGACAAGCACAAGGTGCAGGCAGAAACATTGTCGCTGTACTTCTGAGGATTCTTCAGCATACCCAGGTTCACACCAATAGGACCCGGTATAAAATAGGTGTAACTGTAACCACCCGAACGGCGATAAACCGGACAGGTGTTCATGCAGGCTCCGCAACGCATGCATTTCAAAGTCTGCCAGTGGTCCTTATCAGCGAGAATATCGCTTCTGCCGTTATCCACTAATACCACATGCATCTCGGCACCCGGACGAGCCTGGCGGAAATGAGAAGTGAAGGCGGTGGTAGGCTGACCGGTTCCGCAGCGGCAAAGCAGACGCTGGAACACAGCCAATGACTTATAATCAGGAACCAGTTTCTCGATACCCATCGCTACGATATGGAGCTTAGGCATGGAAGTGGTCATATCCGCATTACCCTCGTTGGTGCAAACCACGCAATCGCCGGTGGCAGCCACACCGAAGTTACATCCGGTCATACCTGCTCCAGCTTCCATAAACTGGTCGCGGAGATGATGACGGGCACAGCGGGTCAGGTAAGTAGGATCATAGTTGCCGATTTCCTTGGAGATACCTTTCTCCTCGAACATCTTACCTACCTCCTCACGCTTCAGGTGGATGGCAGGCATCACGATATGGCTAGGCTTCTGACCCAGAAGCTGGAGAATACGCTCACCCAGGTCGGTCTCCACCACGTCAATACCGTGCTGCTCCAGATAAGGATTCATCTCGCACTCCTCGGTGAGCATCGACTTCGACTTCACCATCTTCTTCACGTTATGATCCTTCAGGATACCGAGCACAATCTCATTGAATTCCTGCGCATCCTTTGCCCAGTGAACCTTTACACCACGGCTCTCCAGATTCTTGGAAAACATATCGAGGTAATCGGCAAGATGAGTAATCGTGTGCATCTTGATTTCAGACGCATGCTCACGTAGGTCTTCCCACTCAGGAAGTTCCTGCGCCATTTTATCTCTTTTCTGACGAACAGACCAGAAGGTAGCGTCGTGCCAGGTGGTCTTCTCTACATTCTGCGTAAACTTCGCAGCTCTCTTGGAATGTTCTGTACTCATAGTCCTGCAGCTAATATTTGAACAACATGAATAAACTTGATCGGCATATTCTCTTTCTTGGCGATTCCCGCCATGTGCATCAGGCAGGAAGAATCCGGCCCCGTTACATACTCAGCGCCTGTAGCCATGTGGCGCTTGATCTTGTCCTCGCCCATACGGGTAGAAACGGCAGGTTCCTCAATAGAGAACATACCGCCGAATCCGCAGCACTCATCCTTGCGCTCCGGTTCGTGGATGGTAATGCCTTCCACCATATTTAAAAGGTCGATAATCTTGTTGAACGGCTTGATGTGGCGCTCTGAAGGAGATGACAATCCCAGTTCGCGCACACCGTGACAACTGTTGTGTACACTCACCACATGCGGGAACTTTCCCGGCACATGATCCACCTTCAGCACATCGTGAAGGAACTCCACAACATCCATGATTTTATTTGAGGAAATACACTCGTGCTTACCCTCAAGGATTTTAGGATAATACACCTTTACGTAAGCGGCACATGAGGCAGAAGGAGCTACGATATAATCGTAATCCTTGAACAGCTCATCAAATGTCTCTATGACCTTCTCCGACTTGTCCTGAAAACCGGCATTAGCCATTGGCTGGCCGCAGCAAGTCTGTTTTTCGGGATAACCCACGTATAGTCCGTAATGCTTAAGCAACTTGTATGTAGCCACACCCGCTTCAGGGTAAAGGGCATCCACATAACAAGGGACGAATAATCCGACTTTCATTGTTGTTATATTTATCTTGTTTGCTATTTTTTATTCTTTTTCTACATGACTAAAAGCCGCTGCAAAAGTAACAAAATAATTGCAAAAATACGACATTCTAGAGAAGAAATAATAATAATTGATGTTATTTAACTGTAAAGATTTGCAGAAAATTTGGAATAATCAAATAAATAGCGTAACTTTGCATCTAGAAATAGTGTGTCTACCATTTGTGAACTAACACAAATACAGTTTAGTTGCTAAAAACATAAATAACAAGACATATAAAGAACAAACTTATAGTTATATTTAATGATGAAGAAACAGCTTAAGAAAGTCCTCGTTCTGGGTTCCGGTGCTTTGAAGATCGGCCAGGCAGGTGAGTTTGACTATTCCGGTTCGCAGGCTCTCAAGGCTTTGCGCGAGGAGGGTATTAGTTCCGTCCTCATTAATCCAAACGTTGCTACAATTCAGACAAGTGAAGGTATTGCTGACAAGGTTTATTTCTTGCCGGTGACACCTTTTTTTGTAACTGAAATTATCAAGAAGGAGCGCCCAGACGGCATCATGCTGGCTTGGGGTGGACAGACGGGTTTGAACGTTGGTACAGAACTTTACCTCAACGGTGTGCTCAAGGAGTATGGTGTAGATGTGTTGGGTACTTCGGTAGAGGCTATCATGAACACGGAAGACCGCGACCTCTTCGTAAAGGAGCTTAACAAGGTTGACCTCAAGGTTCCTGTAAGCCACGCTTGCGAGAACATGGAGGAGGCTGTGGCTGCGGCACGCAACATCGGCTACCCTATCATGATCCGTTCTGCCTACGCGCTGGGTGGTCTCGGTTCTGGTGTCTGCAAGACCGAAGAGGAGTTCAAGGAGATTGCTGAATCTGCCTTCACTTTCGCACCTCAGGTGCTTGTTGAGGAGAGCCTGAAGGGATGGAAGGAGATTGAGTTTGAGTGCATCCGTGATGCGAACGACCGCTGCTTCACCGTTGCCTCTATGGAAAACTTCGACCCACTCGGAATCCATACAGGTGAGTCTATCGTTGTGGCTCCAACCTGTTCTCTTACCGACGAGCAGGTGAAGATGTTGCAGGACATCGCCGTGAAGTGCGTCCGTCACCTCAACATCGTGGGTGAGTGCAACATCCAGTATGCTTTCAATGCTGAGACCAACGACTACCGTATCATCGAGATCAATGCTCGCTTGAGCCGTTCTTCTGCCCTCGCTTCTAAGGCTACAGGTTATCCTTTGGCTTTCGTTGCTGCCAAGATTGCCCTCGGTTATACACTCGACCAGATTGGCGAAATGGGTACTCCTAACTCAGCTTACGTGGCTCCATCACTCGACTATATGATCTGCAAGATTCCTCGTTGGGACCTTACCAAGTTTGCCGGTGTAAGCCGCAAGATTGGTTCTTCCATGAAGTCTGTAGGCGAAATCATGTCTATCGGCCGCTCTTTCGAGGAGATGCTCCAGAAGGGTCTCCGTATGATCGGTCAGGGAATGCATGGTTTCGTAGGCAACGACCACACCAAGTTTGATAACCTGGATGAGGAGCTTTCCAACCCTACCGACCTCCGTATCTTCGCCATCGCCCAGGCTTTGGAGGAAGGCTACACCATCGAGCGCATCGAGGAGCTGACCAAGATTGACCCTTGGTTCATCGAGCGCATGAAGAATATCGTAGATTACAAGCACAAGCTTTCTGAATATAATACTCTGGAGGAGATTCCTGCCGAGGTATTGCGCGAGGCTAAGGTATTGGGCTTCTCTGACTTCCAGATTGGCCGCTTCGTATTGAAGACTCAGAACACAAATATGGAGAAGGAGGTGCTCGCTGTTCGTGCACTGCGCAAGAAGTTGAACATTCTTCCTGCCGTGAAGCGCATCCCTACTGTAGCTAGCGAGCATCCAGACCTCACCAACTATCTCTACATGACTTACGCCGTAGAGGGTTACGACATCAACTACTACAAGAACGAGAAGTCTGTCATCGTTCTCGGTTCGGGTGCTTACCGCATCGGTTCTTCTGTAGAGTTCGACTGGTGTTCAGTAAACGCCATCAATACAGCCCGCAAGTTGGGTTACAAGTCAATCATGATCAACTACAACCCGGAGACCGTATCTACCGACTACGATATGTGCGACCGTCTCTACTTCGATGAGCTTTCATTCGAGCGTGTACTCGATGTCATCGACCTGGAGTCACCACGTGGTGTGATTGTTTCTGTAGGTGGTCAGATTCCAAACAACCTGGCTATGAAGCTCCATCGCCAGTCTGTGCCAATCCTGGGTACATCTCCTGTCAACATCGACCGTGCCGAGAACCGCGGTAAGTTCTCTGCCATGCTCGATAAGCTGGGTATCGACCAGCCTAAGTGGAGCGCCCTCACATCAATGGAGGATGTTCAGAAGTTCATCGACGAGGTAGGCTATCCTGTTCTCGTTCGTCCATCTTACGTTCTTTCCGGTGCAGCCATGAACGTTTGCCACGATGATGATGAGTTGCGTCGCTTCCTGGAGGCAGCTTCTGAGGTTTCTAAGGAATACCCAGTGGTTATCTCCCAGTTTATGACAGAGACCAACGAGATTGAGTTCGACGGTGTTGCCCAGAACGGTGAGATTGTAGAGTATGGTATTTCAGAGCACGTAGAGTATGCAGGTGTTCACTCCGGTGATGCCACCATGACCTTCCCTGCCCAGCAGATTTCCTTCGCTACAGCCCGTCAGATCAAGAAGATTTCGCGTGCCATTGCCAAGGAGCTCAACATCTCGGGTCCTTTCAATATCCAGTACTTGGCTAAGGGTCGCGATGTGAAGGTTATCGAGTGTAACCTCCGTGCATCCCGTTCATTCCCATTCGTGAGCAAGGTATTGAAGCGCAACTTCATCGAGACTGCTACCCGCATCATGCTCGACGCTCCATATCAGAAGCCAGACAAGTCTGCTTTCGATATCGACCGCATGGGTGTGAAGGCTTCACAGTTCTCATTCGCCCGCTTGCAGAACGCTGACCCAGTTTTGGGTGTGGATATGAGTTCTACCGGTGAGGTAGGTTGTATGGGTGATACTTTCGAGGAGGCATTGCTTAACTCATTGATTGCTACCGGTTACAAGATTCCTTCTAAGGACAAGGGCATCATGCTTTCAAGCGGTGGTGCGAAGGAGAAGGCTTCTCTGCTCGACGCTGCCCAGGCGCTGGTGAAGAACGGTTACACCATCTACGCTACAGCCGGTACAGCGAAGTTCCTCAACGACAACAACGTGAAGGCTACAGCCGTAGGATGGCCTGATGAGGAGCACAAGGATCTTCCTAACGTGATGCAGATGATTGCCGACCACAAGTTCGACCTCATCGTCAACATCCCTAAGAATCACACCAAGCGTGAGTTGACCAATGGTTACAGAATCCGTCGTGGCGCCATCGACCACAACATTCCTCTGATCACCAATGCCCGCCTGGCTTCCGCCTTCATCGAGGCATTCTGCACATTGAGCCAGGATCAGCTTCAGATTAAGAGCTGGCAGGAGTACGAGTAATCGCACGCAGATTTATATGAAATACGCCCTGTAAGGCCCAAGCCTTACAGGGCTTTTTTATTCCCTGCCATGAGAAAAAGGAGGCGAAATGATGGCTTTCTCATTATTTTATTGTACCTTTGCAAACAGAAATAAGAATAAAGAATGATAGTTTGTATAGCAGAGAAACCGAGTGTGGCTAAGGATATCGCCCGAATCATCGGGGCTACCACGGCACGCGACGGTTATATGGAAGGTAATGGTTACCAAGTAACATGGACTTTCGGCCACCTTTGTGAGCTGAAAGAACCGGATGATTATACTCCGATGTGGAAACATTGGAGCCTTGCGGCGTTGCCGATGATTCCACAGCGCTTCGGTATCAAACTCATCAACGATGAAGGCATCAAGAAGCAGTTTGCTACCATCGAGAAACTGATGCAGGCTGCCGACAGCATCATCAACTGCGGTGACGCCGGACAGGAAGGAGAGCTCATCCAGAGATGGGTGATGCAGAAGGCGCAGGCAAAATGCCCGGTCAAGAGACTGTGGATTTCGTCCATGACCGATGAAGCCATCAAGCAGGGCTTCCAGGAACTGAAAGACCAGGGGGAATATCAGTCACTCTATCTTGCCGGACTTTCCCGCGCCATCGGCGACTGGATTCTTGGTATGAACGCCACCCGACTTTATACATTGAAATATGGTCAGAACCGACAGGTGCTCAGCATCGGCCGGGTGCAGACCCCTACCCTTGCCCTCATCGTGAACCGACAGAAGGAAATCGACAACTTCGTTTCCGAACCTTACTGGGTACTCGCCACCATCTATCGCGACACCCAGTTTACCGCCACCAGCGGCAAGTTTACCAGCAAGGAGGAAGGCGAGAAGGCATTCAGTACCATCGCCGGCAAACCCTTCACCGTTACCGACGTAAGCAAGAAGAAGGGAAACGAGGCGCCACCTCATCTCTACGACCTCACCTCGCTGCAGGTGGATTGCAACAAGAAGTTTGCCTACTCTGCCGATATTACGCTGAAACTCATCCAGAGTCTCTACGAGAAGAAGTATACCACTTATCCTCGTGTAGACACCCAGTTCCTGACCGACGATATCTATCCGAAATGTCCGCAGATTCTGAACGGAGTGAGTCAGGCAAAGATCATGAGTCAGCAGAAATACCTCCCGCTCATCCAGCAGCTCGCAACAATCAGCAAGAAATTGCCGAAGAGCAAGAAGGTTTTCGATAATAGCAAGGTAACCGACCACCACGCCATCATCCCAACCGGTGTTCCGCCAACCGGACTCACCGATATGGAGGCAAACGTGTATGATCTCATCGCCAAGCGCTTTATCAGCGTGTTCTATCCGGACTGTAAATTCTCTACCACCACCGTTTTGGGCGAAGTCATCAACGAAGACGGACCGAAACCGGAAAAGATAGAGTTCAAGGTAAGCGGTAAGGAAATTCTCGAACCAGGCTGGCGAGTAGTCTATGCCAAGGATGTAAAGAATACAGATGACGATGATGCTTCAGATAACGCCAACGGAAATGCAGACTCAGGAAACGGTGCCAAGAAGGAAGTTGTAGAAGAAAGAACCCTCCCATCCTTCACAAAAGGCGAATCGGGAGAACATCAGCCTACCCTGACGGAGAAGTGGACCACGCCACCTAAGTATTATACCGAGGCAACCCTGCTGCGTGCGATGGAGACTGCCGGTAAATTCGTAGAAGACGAAGAACTTCGTGCTGCATTGAAGGAGAACGGAATCGGCCGACCTTCCTCCCGTGCCGGCATCATCGAGACCCTCTTCAAGCGCCACTACATCCGTCGCCAGCGCAAGAATCTGATGGCAACCCCGACAGGCATCGAACTCATTGACACCATCCATGAGGAACTGCTGAAGAGTTGCGAGCTGACCGGTATCTGGGAGAAGAAGCTCCGCGACATCGAGCACAAGACTTACGATCCTGCCGACTTCATCAACGGACTGAAAGAACAGATCAACAAGATAGTCATCGATGTGTTGTCAGACAACAGCAACCGGAGAGTGACCATCATGACAGAGGAAGACCTCAAGAAGAAACCGGCTGCCAAGAAAGCTCCAGCCAAGAAAGCTCCAGCCAAGAAAGCCGATAAGGCTGCAGCAAAGAATACAGATTCTCAGAATGCTCCTGCTCAGCCAGCTCCAGCTGCCGACCCAATGGTTGGCAAGCCATGTCCGCTCTGTGGTAAGGGCATCATCATCAAGGGCAAGACCGCCTATGGCTGCAGCAACTGGAAGGCAGGCTGCCAATATCGTCAGCCATTCTCGCAGATGTAAATCAATATGAAACAAATAAGATTTTATCAAATCATAACAGCAATCAGCTGCCTCTTTCTGATAAGTTGCGGCATTGAACAGAACCTGAAGAAAGCAGACAAGCATCTTTCTTTAGGCGAATACTACGATGCGGCAACCCAATATAAAAAGGTGTACACCAAAACGCCTACGAAAGAGCGGGCTGCCCGGGGCAAGGTGGCTCTGAAGATGGCACGCTGCTATGATAAAATCAACAGTACGCCGAAGGCATTGGCTGCCTACAGCAATGCCATCCGATACAAGCAGGCTGACCTCAACGACCGCTTGGCTTACGCCCGGCTGCTCCTGAAGAACGGAAGTTACAGGCAGGCTGCCAAGGAATTCGAATTTCTGCTCGATTCCATGCCCGACAACGTGCTGGTAAAGAACGGACTCGAATCGGCACGAAAAGCCCCAGTCTGGAAGAAGGAAGGAAGCCGGTACAAGGTAAAGCGGATGGATGTTTTCAACTCCCGAAGAGACGACTATTCGCCGATGTTCCTCAGCGATGACAACAGTCAGCTCTATTTCACCTCAACCCGTAACGAAGCCCAGGGCAGCGACCTGAACGGAGTGACGGGAACGAAATCTGCCGACATCTTCTTCTCTGAAAAGAACGACAAAGGCAAATGGAGCAAGCCGGAAGCCATCGGAACCGGTCTCAACACCGACTACGAAGAGGGCGCATGCTGCTTTACCCCAGACGGCAAGCAGATGTACCTCACCCAGTGTGCCACCGATCCCACATCCCCTCGTCTGGCCCAGATAGTAACCTCCAACCGCTCAGATGCAGCCTGGAGCAAGCCTACAAATCTGGAAATCAGCAAAGATACACTCAGTTGTTTTGCCCATCCAGCCATCTCCCCTGATGGCGAATGGCTCTATTTCGTATCAGACATGCCGGGCGGAAAGGGCGGTCTCGACATCTGGCGAGTGCGCATCACTTCTGCCGGACTGGGCGGTGTAGAGAACCTGGGAGAACCTATCAACACCCCAGGCGATGAGATGTTCCCTACCTTCCGTCCTAACGGCGACTTCTACTTCAGCAGCAACGGTCATGTGGGAATGGGCGGACTCGACATCTATATCGCCAAAGTAAATTCCATCACCCGGAAATATGAACTCACCCACCCCGACTATCCGCTGAATACAGAAGCCGATGACTTCGGAATGACTTTCGAGGGTCTCCACAACCAGGGTTTCTTCTGCTCTAACAGAAAAGACGGAAGAGGCTATGATCATATCTACTCCTTCGAGAATCCGGAGATTGTTACCACGATGAAGGGATGGGTTTACGAGAAAGACGGTTATGAACTGCCTGCCGCAGAGGTGAGAATCGTAGGCAACGACGGAACGAACAGGAAACTATCCGTCAAGGGCGACGGTTCGTTTGTCCTCCCTATCAATCCGCATGTCGACTACCTGGTGATGGCATCCTGCAAAGGCTACCTCAACCACAAGGAAGAACTTCGGGTTGATTCGGCTAAAGAGAGTAAGGAATACGTGCTCCAGTTCCCGCTGGCTTCCATCACAGCCCCTGTACTCATCGACAACATCTTCTACGATTTCGACAAGGCAACCCTTACCGAAGCCAGTACAACAGCCCTCGACCAACTGGTAACGCTGCTGAAAGAGAACCCGCACGTTACCATCGAACTCAGCGCCCATTGCGACTACAAGGGAAACAGCGAATATAACAAGCATCTGTCTCAGCGCCGCGCCCAATCGGTAGTAGACTATCTGATAAAACACGGCATAGAGAAAGAGCGCCTCACCCCTGTGGGCTACGGCAAGGAGAAGCCGAAGAATGTGCGCAAGAAACTTACCGAGAAGTATCCTTGGCTCAAGGAAGGCGATGTGCTCAAAGAAGAATTTATCCTGAAGCAGAGCAAGGAGCATCAGGATATCTGCAACCAGCTGAACCGCCGAACCGAGTTCAAAGTGCTCCGCACTACCTATAAATTGTTTTAGAAACCGATATCATAAGCATAGGTGCTCTACTGAAAAAGTAGCAGCACCTATTTGTTTTTCTATATTCAGCAATATTAAATCTTCGTTCAATGACATTGAATGTCCGTTCAAAGTCATTGAATGTCCGTTCAAAGACACTGAACGGACATTCAAAAGCTTTGAACGGAGATTTCAAGAGCATAAAGATGATATTTATAGTCACTAGTGTCCCGTTAAAACGAGACGATTATTAAATAAGTTATTAATACTCAAA
>ERZ791861.1070-NODE-1070-length-14078-cov-3.801612_pt1 | contig 14078 bp, 5 predicted proteins | sample MGYA00510283_ERZ791861 | MGnify/ENA primary metagenome ERZ791861 (study PRJEB30046, sample SAMN00792074) | human gut metagenome | study: EMG produced TPA metagenomics assembly of the A metagenome-wide association study of gut microbiota in type 2...
CCCTGGATCAACTACCTGGGCTGCAATGAGTTTTTCAGTCTGATATCCAACACCTGCGGCGGATATACTTTCTATAAAGATGCAAAGTTGCTGCGTCTGACCCGTTATCGTTATAATAACGTACCGGCCGACATCAACGGTAAATATCTGTACATTAAGGACGGGGACACCGTATGGAACCCCGGCTGGCAGCCCACGAAGACCGAGCTGGATTCTTACGAGTGCCGTCACGGTATCGGTTACAGCCGATTCACCTCTTCCAAGAACGGTGTCAAGGCTTCCGTGCTCTCCTTCGTTCCTCTGAACGATAATTGTGAGATCTCCCAGCTGACCCTGACCAACGGTAGCTCCGAGGACAAGAAGCTGTCCGTATTCTCTTATGTAGAGTGGTGTCTGTGGAACGCTGACGATGATATGAAGAACTTCCAGCGTAACTTAAGCACCGGTGAGGTCGAGGTACAGGATTCCACCATTTATCACAAGACCGAGTACCGTGAGCGTCGTAATCATTATGCGATCTATTCCGTAAATACGAAGATTGATGGTTTCGATACCAGCAGAGATGCTTTCCTGGGTGCTTACAGGGGGGCTGATTCTCCCGAAGCTGTAGAGAACGGCAAGTGCACGAATTCCATGGCAAGCGGCTGGTCTCCCATCGCTTCCCATCAGATCAACGTGGATCTGGCAGCCGGTGAGACCAAGACCTTTATCTTCGTTCTGGGCTACATCGAGAACCCCGAAGACGAGAAATGGGAATCCTACGGTGTGATCAACAAGACCCGTGCCAAAGAAATGCTGGCAAAATACCAGACCGATGCACAGGTAGATGAGGCTTTTGCAGCATTACAGGCTTACTGGAAACAGCTGCTGGCACGCTACACGGTAGATTCCGCTGACGAGAAAGTCAACCGTATGGTCAACACCTGGAACCAGTATCAGTGTATGGTTACTTTCAACATGTCCCGTTCCGCTTCCTATTACGAATCCGGAATCGGCCGTGGTATGGGTTTCCGTGATTCCTGTCAGGATCTGCTCGGTTTCGTACATCTGATTCCGGACCGTGCAAGAGAGCGTATCATTGATATCGCTTCCACCCAGTTCCAGGACGGCAGTGCTTACCATCAGTACCAGCCTCTGACCAAGAAAGGCAACTCCGATATCGGCAGTGGCTTCAATGATGATCCTCTGTGGCTCATTGCAGGTACCAGTGCTTATGTAAGAGAGACCGGCGATACCTCCATCCTGACCCAGATGGTTCCTTTTGACAACGATATGAGCGTAGCTGCTCCTCTGATGGATCACTTAAAACGCTCCTTAGACTATATCATCAACCACAAAGGCCCTCACAATCTGCCTCTGATCGGCCGTGCCGACTGGAATGACTGTCTGAACCTGAACTGCTTCTCCGCTCATCCCGGAGAATCTTTCCAGACCTTCGGTCCCAGTGAAGGACCCGTTGCAGAATCTGTATTCATTGCCGGTATGTTCGTAAAATACGGCGAAGAATATGCTCAGCTGTGCGAGCTGATGGGTGACGATGCCGAAGCAGCCCGCGCACGTAAGGAAGTACAGGCAATGTACGATGCGATTCTGAAGGATGGTTGGGACGGCGATTGGTTCGTACGTGCTTACGATGCTTACAGCCACAAAGTAGGTTCCAGGGAATGCCGCGAAGGTCAGATCTACATCGAGCCTCAAGGCTTCTGCGTACTGGCCGGTGTCGGTGTGAAGGAAGGACTTGCCGAAAAGGCATTGAATTCTGTAAAAGAGAGACTGGATACCAAGTATGGTGTCATGATCTTACAACCCGCATACACGGAGTATCACCTCGAACTTGGTGAAGTATCCTCTTATCCCCCCGGATATAAGGAGAATGCCGGTATCTTCTGCCACAACAATCCCTGGGTATCCATCGCAGAGACCGTTCTGGGCAGAGGTGACAGAGCTTTCGAGATCTACCGCAAGACCTGTCCCGCATACATTGAGGATATCAGTGAGATCCATCGTACCGAGCCTTATGTATATTCCCAGATGGTAGCCGGTAAGGATGCAAAATTCCACGGCGAGGCAAAGAACAGCTGGCTGACCGGTACTGCTGCATGGACTTTCGTAAATATCTCCCAATACATACTGGGTGTATATCCCACTCATCAGGGATTGTCCGTAGATCCTTGTATTCCCAAGGGCTTCGGTGATTTCTCCATCACCCGTAAGTTCCGTGAGGGCACCTATCACATTCAGGTAAAGAACCCTCAGAACGTGGAAAAGGGTGTCGTATCCATGACCGTGGACGGCAAGGCGGTAGACGGACACATCATTCCTTACGAAAAGGGCAAGGAAGCATACGATGTAGTCATTACCATGGGTTAACAGTTCTAATAAACATAGTTTAAAACGATTTCTATCCTCCTTAAAACCCCGGCAGTTGTTGTAGCTGCCGGGGTTTTGCATTGGATATTCGTAGTTTGCGCTACAACATCTACACCATAAGGACAAGCAGGCCGTAAGCAGACGTCGGTACTTATTGACCGTATTGGGGTCAATTATGTACCGCTACGTTCTGCGCCAGAGCGAGAGCGTGCCTGCGGTTCTTATGGTGTAGATGTTGTGGACGTTTTTGCGGCTTCCTTCCGGGACTCGATCACGTGCCGGATGGCTGTCAAATGATATTATTTTCTCCATTTTTCTGAAGCAGCTTCCGGTATGTGGCATCCATTCCCAGTGCTCCCAAGGGTGCCGTAATCAGGATCGCCAGCACCGCCACAGACAGCACGACCTTGCCACAGGGCAATCCCATGGCCAGGGGTGCGGAACCGATGGCGGCCTGCACCGTAGCCTTCGGTAAATAAGCGATCATGCAAAACAGGCGCTCCTTCTTATTCAGATTCGTTCCTAACAGGCACAGTGTCACGCCAATGGAGCGGAATATCAATGCCAACAGGATCGTTCCTATGGCTGCCAGTCCAGCTTCCATAGTATAGCGGATATCCACTGCCGCGCCCACCAGTACGAACAGCACTACCTCCGCTGCCAGCCACAGTTTACCGAATTTAGCAGACAGTCTGCCGGTGACTTCCCTAGGTGCCCGTATTTTCAGCGCGCAGGCCATGCTCACCACCGCCAGCAGGCCGGAGAACGCCACGGTCCCCTTTAACAGGGTTTCCAAAGCCATTAATAAGAAGGACAAACCCATGATGATAATAACTTTCATGCTGTTGCGCACATAACTGCCCTTTCGGTACAACAGTTCAAAAAGCTGCCCCAGCAGCCAACCCACCAATGCACCGAACAGCACACCCGTCAGGATCGATACCGGGATATTCACAAAATCCAGGGCATTGACCTGTCCACCCTGTGCCATTCCAACAAAAGTGGAAAACAATACTATGACATAGATGTCATCACAGGAAGCCCCAGCCAGAATCATCTGCGGAATGCTTTTCTCCGTACCATAGCTGTTCTCCATGAGATGCACCATCCGTGGCACCACCACTGCCGGTGACACGGCTGCCAGGACTGCTCCCATAACTGCCGCATCCACGCGGCTGATGTTAAGGATCATGGGCGCAAATATCACAAAAGCCAACAGTTCGCAAGTGGCAGGAACACAAGCCAGCATGACCGCGGAGCGGCCCACTTTTTTCAGATCCTTCAGATCCAATGATAATCCGGCCTTCAATAAAATGATGATCAGCGCGATCTGCCGCAGTTCTGATGAGATATTCAGGATTGACACATCCAGCAGATCCAACACATAAGGCCCCAGAATAATACCCGTAAGCAGCATCCCGATAATACGGGGCAGGTGAATCCTCTGGCAGACCGCCGCCATGAGTAATCCCAGTAAAAAGATCAGTCCCAGTGATGTAAGCATAAAAATTCCTCCGTTTTCTCGCAGCAGGACATTTTGAATTCCAACAAAAAGGCTGGTGTCCCCTGCATATTCTGCAGAAGTCATCAGCCAAATCGAATTCATATGTTCAAATTCCGGCGGTTCGAAGCCTGTGCTTCCGGGAGAACCTCATTCCCGATGTACTTATTATATACACGGTGCCCGCCCATGTAAAGTCCTATATTTTGCAAATATACCCGCCAGCATCCTGTACTCCATTAAAAAATATCTGCTGTGAGATCATCCCCGAAATCTGCTGCCGGAATCTCAAAGTCAACAATTCCAACTGCATAGGACTGTAATACATACTGGCCGGATTCAAATACAAAGCCATCCTCTGTAATGTAGAATGTAGGGTCTGCGGGGCCATTATCCGTACCTGCAATGTCCGGCCCATAAATTTCCTGATAGATAGCATTCAAATCTTCCGTACCATCCAACACCACCAGTTTGATACTCTTCTCGTAATCGTTAAAGAAGCAGTCCTCCTTTGCCTGCATTTCCGCTGCCTTTGCTGTCACCAGTTCCAGTGCTTTGTCGCGGAATCCGCTCCCCAGACTGTCAAAAGTAATTCTCTCTCCGGTCTGCGTATAATAGTTCATATAGTACAAAGTATACCATCCATGAGCCCCCTGATCATACCCTTCCAGCCCCCACGACAGGCTGATCACCTTATCATCCGCGCGGATCACACGGAAAGTAAGATCCTCATAGCTCTGCTCATACACCGGCATATCCTCATAAAGTGTACCAAACTCCCCGTTCTCGATTCCTTCTACAAAACTGTCTACATATTCATCCAGCTCTTTCTGAATCTTCATCTGCACCGTCTCATTGCCCGGAATCGTCACTGTAACTGTTGGATAGTAATAGGTATAACTTCTGGTCTTGTCTTCGGGATCACTGCTACCCTCGTGATCCTCTGTGGTAAACTGCACCCATTCACTTCCCTGTATTTCACTCTGGCCTTCTGTCGGTTCCGTCTGTGTGGACACTTCCGCAGTCTCCTCAGTCCCGGCCGTCGTCTCTTCCGTCGTCTGACCGCTCTGTGTCTCCTTGATGCTGTCTATAACTGTCTCCATCTCCGGATCCGTCACCATCTCCCGGTTTCCGCAGGATGTAAAACCTAACAGTGCTCCTGCAAATACTGCTGCAAAAAATATTTTTTTCATAATCCTCGCCTCCTGATGCCAGTATATCTGCCGATTGCATCATATCTGCATCATTTTTATAATTTTTCTCGATTTCACTTTTTAAATACGATAGACAATTCCCATATTTTGAGCTATAGTAAAGCCAAATCTAAGTATGATTAAAAATAACAATACACATACTATAAAAATCAACCCGAGGAGGACTGTTATGAAAATATTATTTTATGATACCAAAAGCTATGATAAAGAATCTTTCGAGGCAACTCTGAAAAAATTTCCCGGCATCCAGATTGATTACATCCGGTCGGATCTGGATCCCCGTACTGCTGCTCTGGCTGACGGCTTCGATGCCGTCTGTGCTTTCGTCAGCTCCAATGTGAGCGAAGCCACATTAAAAATTCTCCACGAAAAAGGTGTCCGCCTGGTCCTGCTGCGTTGCGCAGGATACAACAACGTGGATCTGGAAAAGGCAGCTGCATATGACATATGTGTCATGCGTGTCCCCGGTTATTCTCCGGAAGCTGTCGCAGAGCATGCCATGGCTCTGGCTCTGGCCTGCAACCGCCGCTTATACAAAGCCTATAACAAGGTCCGGGAAAATGATTTCAGTCTCGCCGGACTCATGGGCTTCAATTTCTATGGTAAGATTGCCGGAATCATCGGAACCGGCCGGATCGGTGCAGCTATGTGCCGGATCTGTAACGGTTTCGGCATGAAAGTCATCGCCTACGATGTCTACGAGAACCCGGATCTGAAAGATTTCGTCACCTATGTGACCTTAGACGAATTACTGGCGCAAAGTGATCTGATCTCCCTTCACTGCCCGCTGATGGATTCCACCTACCACCTGATCCAGCTTGACACCATCAAGAAAATGAAGGATGGCGTCATTCTGGTAAACACTTCCCGGGGTGCTCTGGTCAAGACCGAGGATCTTATCGAGGGCATCCGCCTGCACAAGTTCGCCGGGGTCGGTCTGGATGTCTATGAAGAAGAGACGAAAAACGTCTTCGAGGATCGTTCCGATGAGATTTTGGAGCATTCTACCACCGCAAGGCTTTTGTCCTTCCCCAATGTCATGATCACATCCCATCAGGGATTTTTCACAAAAGAAGCACTGGAAGCCATTGCAGAGACTACCTTGCAGAATGCTCTGGATTTCGAAAGTGGAAAGAAGAGCCCCAATCAGGTGCAATAAAATATTTCCAATCGAGTAGGCTGACTCATCGTATACGCAAAAAAACGGATGGCCCCCCAAGCCATCCGTTTTTCTCGTTTTTCAGTTTCCCGTCTTGTCCTTTTTCTCTATCTCTTACAGTTTTTACGATCATTCCAGATTCAGTTTCTGACCAACTCTGATCACATTCTGGTTTGTAATCTGTACATTTCTGCGAAGCAACTGTGCCAGAGTCATGTGATTTCTCTTAGCGATCCTGGAAAGCGTATCACCACTCTTTACCGTATAACCGCCCTCTGTATACCAGATGCTCTCGGAAGGTCTGCGGTCAGTAACAGTTACCAGATAATTGCCGCCGCGCTTCAATGCGAACATGGACTGTCCGGTGGAAGTTATGGTAAAGGATCCGCAATACTCCAGGCGTCCCTTCTCTGTATTATAGCGATACAGGTTTGCACTCTTGCCGGAATTGTCCTTGCCTACATTTACATGAATGTTGACATTCACTCCGAAGCTGCCGGTATCTCTGATACCCAGCTGTCTGTTCACGGTTCCGGACTTTGCGGATACCACATTTGCCGGGATTGTGTTGCTCGTCTGGTCTACTGTCAGATCAATATTCTGAATCTTTGACAGATCTTTATTCTTCAGATCCTGTCCACTGATGCTCAGTGCCACACCGTTTCCGCTGTGGAATGCCACCGTCAGCTTCGTACCTTTAATGGTATTCAGTACATTCTGAGGCACCTTGACTTCACCGCTGCATACAAAGTTCATGTTGACACTTGCAATAGCAGGATTTTTCATCATCTCCGCCACCTTATCCTGTACAGAGTTGCTTACATCCGTCCAGTCTACTGCAGGTGCTGCAGAGGAACCGCTGTTGTCATCATCATCGTCATCGTCATCATCGTTGTTCACCACATCTGCCGCTACCGTAAATACAGCAGAAGGGGTTCCGGTCATTCTGGCTCCAACACCTTCCGGTGCTGCGGAAGTCACTGCCAGGAAACCGTTCATATTGATGGTACCGTCCGTATTTCTGCGAATGCCTCCGTGGATTGCACTGTTCATATCCATGTTCTGGAACCATTCTGCTGTAGCTGCTATTCCTTCACTGTTGGTAGAGTTTTCGCCTCTCCAATAATAGTTCATTGCATTTTCGTAGGCACTGGTCTCCTGAGTTCCTTTCGGTTTGAACTGTTCTGCAACCGTCTGCCCTGCTGCATTGCTGCTATCCTTAAAGGACAGGATTCCTTTTGCTATAAATGCAGTATTCTTTGCGTCATTTGTATAGAATGCCACGTTAAAGGACTCATTGTTATAACTGGTAGAAGAATATGCCTCAATATCCGGACAGCTGTTGGAATCAATACCCTTTGCCTTATTGCCGAATGATACACTGTTGCGCAAAATATGATGTCCGCTGATGCTGGAACCACCCATCTTGAAGCCGTTACCGTTACCGGCATCTACTTCCTGTCCGTTCTCATCCAGTACATAACCGTTCTTGAATGCCACGCAGTTCTGAATGACCACCTGACCGATAGCTCCGGTCTCTACCTTGGCGAACAGATCCCAACCGTCATCGGCATTGTATGCTGCGATACATCCGTCAAATACGTTGCCGTCTGCTACCGTCAGTTTTGCCGCAAATCCATCTGCATCCTCATATCCCGCATCTGCGTTCAGATATGAAGTACAGTTCAGGATCAGGTTGTTGGACGGCCAGTCTTCCCAGTTATCTGTGCTCTTATATCTGCTGATCTGAAGACCGGTATTACCATTTTTGTAGGTCACTACGTTGTCCACAGTGTTGTAGCTTCCGGATACCTGAATACCCTTCTGCGCATTTGCGGATCTCGTAACATCAAATCCCTGGAAATACCAATAATCGCCTGCCAGGATCATACCCGCACATCTTCCCTGGAAATCCAGTACCGGGCGTGTGGCAGCTTCCGGATCTGCGATCATGTAAATCTTCGCATCTGCGGTTCCGTTAACGCCTCTTTCTACAATGACTGTCTTGTCCAGTGCATAAGTTCCGCCCTTTAACAGGATCGTCCGTCCGGGAGCAGCACTCTTCACTGCGGTATAAATATCTACAGGATCATCCTTGGCACCGCTTCCATAGCTTCTGCCGTCGGGACTTACATAAATATAACTTCTGTCTTTTACATTATAGGTTACGTTGAAATCAAATTTCACAGTATCATAACTGCTTAAAAGAGAATACTTTGCAGGCTTGTAATCTGCATCCGGTGTGAACTCCACTGCAAAAGTATTGCTGCCCTGCTCCAGAACCGTATTGACACGGAACTTGGTCTTGGCATCCACATGCTGTCCGGATACCACTGCCTCTCCCTTGCTGTTCGTAATACTCAGAACGCCATCGGCATTGCCGTAGTATACCATCTCATAGTTTGCATTGTTGGCAACCTTGGCAGACTCAATGCTGAAGTTCGGGGTTACATAAGTAATCGGTCTTGCTTCTGCAGGTGCATCGTTTTCCGGAGCCACTGTGGTCAGGCTCATATTGCTGAAGCTTACCTTAGCACTTCTGGAAGCATAGAAACCTACATAAATATTGTTTTCATCCAGTCTGGTCAGTTCATCACCGTTGTCACCGTGGTAATATTTGTTGGTCACGGTCTCTCCGGTAGCTGCATTGGTATAGCTTAAGAAATATCCGGTATTGTTTCTCTGGATCGTCATATGGAAGGTTGTCTGTGGATTGACATCTGTGATATCCTTTAATGCTGCCTCATATCCGCCTACCATATTATAAGTTCCGGCACCCTGCCCACTTGCTACGGCACTGGTCTCAAGTGTTCTCATGGCCGTCTGGAAATCATCTACTACAGTGTCTGCCGCAAGATTCTCCGGTGTTACACCGATCTTCTCCTGAGATCCGACACCCAGCTTCATGGTGTACTTATCTCCGGCATCAGATACCTGACCGGCCTCTGCATCCCAGAAATATTCCACCTTGGTCGCACTTACCATATAAGAGTTGTTCCAGAAAGAATTACCGGAACCGTTCTCTCCCACACGGTCTGCTGCCATCAGGCCGAAGCCTTCCTGACCATTGGTAAACTTCCAACTATCTACGGTTACATCTGCGGACAGCGTAAAGTTCTCTGTCTCAGGATCAATGGTGGTATAGTAGAATGCCACACCATCGGTGGAGTTCGGTACCAGCTTACCCTTGCTGTTCATACTCCATACTTTCAGATCCTGGGTATCATAACTTCCGCTGAAACCATTGTTCTTGCCGCCTTCTGACATCGTATCTACGCTGGAACCGAATGCGGAATAATTCCAGGTCTTTACTGCATCTTCTGTTATCGTTAATTTCACCTCTGCCGGTTTGGAAATATCATTTCCTCTGACTGCCGCAACGCCAAATGTATATTCCTGTCCTACGGTCAGCCCTGAAATCTTCTGTAATAACTTTGTCACGCCCTCTGCATATACCTTGCCATCCACATATACTGTGTAGCTTTCCGCTTCGGGAACAACCTGCCAGGTCAGCTTCACGTTGCCGTGGCCCTTGTTCTCGGCATTTAAGCCTGCGGGAGTTGCCATGGGAAGGACAAAATTAACACCGGTTGTCGTATTACTTACCTTAGAAGTTTCGCCGGTACGGATCAACTCTGCTTTAAAGCTGTAAGCACCGGATGCTTCAGGTGTAAACTCTGCTACACCGGACTCACTCTCTGCGGTAATCGACTGTTTCATTACTTCCTTACCATTTGCATTATACATCGTTACATCCAAAGACTCTCCATAGATACCACCCACCTGAGCAGTATAGGGAACAGAAATCGTGCCGCCCTTTACGGAAGGAGTCCCCAGTACGGGAGTTTCGATTTTGTTCCAATCCAGAGACGTTCTGTAATCTACTGTAATTCCATACATCTTGATTTTGGATCCGTGTGTATATAAATAATAAGTCTTTCCTGCTTCTACCGGAAGAATCAGAACCTTTCCACCAGTTTGTGTATTTGTTGTATTATCAAATTTCAATACTTCCTTGGGACCGTTTGCAGTCTCTTCCAGGAAATAGTAAACTTTGCTTACAAGGGATACTGTAACCTTCAGCTTACCCGCCTTTTCTGCAACCAGTTTCACCGCAGCACCTGTAGTAGGGATTGCTCCATTATTTGGTGTAGGGTTCTCTTTCGGGGTCTGTACGGTTCCCTCATATAGAACACCACATGCCTCTAACGTCTTCGCTGTATAAGGCATATCTGCCAGAACAGAAATACCGCCTTCATAGGTCTGTCCTTTTAACAGTCCACCGCTCAGATCCAGTTCATGCAAATCTGCATCTTTTGCACTTATAACCACATTTGCATTTGTAGTTTCTCTTGACGCTTTGTATATTGTACTGTTATTGATCTTAATAATTGCGTTTTTTACTGCGCAGCTTACTTTATACACCTCTCCAATTGTCAGAGATACTGCTTCTCCACTCTTAAAGCTATGTACATCGGCAGCATCTTTCATATTGGTCAATGTCACCGTTCCATCACCCAGCAGACCATCTGCATCTTTCACGGTGATTGTTGTCGCTACCTGTGTGGATTCTATAGAAATGATCAGCTCTGTAGTTTCTTCTGTAACAGTAACCGTTTTTCCACCATTTACTTTCGCATCAGCTAATGCCATACTCGTAGAAATCTCGTAGGTTGCACCTACCTTAAGGGGTACTGTTCCATTAGGTGTCAGCTGAACAGTATCGCCAGCATCTGCTGTATTGGTCAATGTTAAAGTCGCACCATCCTCCAGTTCAGAGCCTTCTGCCAGTTTTACCAGCGCTTCCACTTTTGCTTTACCCAAGGTAATGGTAGTGCTAAAAGCTTCCGTGCCAGTGGTAATGGTTGTCTTACCATCTTCCGCAACAGCACGGACATTCTCGTTCGGAGCAACGATATTGTAGGTAGTTCCGGCACTCAGTGTAAGCTCCTTATTTTCAACGCCTACAGCTAACTCTACTGTATCTTTGTTCTCTGCAGTCAGGCTGACCTTTTGACCTTCCTGAACCAATCCGCTTGTGTTATCTACAACTGCAATATTACCGGAAACGGTTGCGTCTGCGGGAATATCCTGCGTTGTCTCTGTTACCTTGATACTTATGATTCGAACGCTTCTTTCCGTAAATCCTTCTGCACTAATGATTGAATAAGTACCTGCTGTAAGATTCGAGTAAGCTGCTGTTTCACCACTTGTTCCTGTAACCGTCTTCACTGAATCAGCTATCTGCGTTCCATCTTTTTTTAATGCCAATTGCGAGTTATTGGTTTTACCCGTACTGCAAAATTTCACCTCCAAGTTTGCCGTTCCATTAACCGTAAAATTTATAGCAGACAGCCCTTCCTTATCTGTCAGTTCAACAGCTGTTACTTTTGTTGCTGCACTGTTTAATCTACACATAGCACTTCCAACAAGTGTATAATAGCTGTCTGCCATCATATCATTTGTAAATGAACCTTTATCTGTTTTTCCTTCTGCAGGTATCTTCGTAAAGTTCACCTCATGCACCGTCTCCGCCGCCTTCACGCTGGCGATTCCACCCAGCAGATCCACCGGCATCACACCCAGCAGCATAGCCACGGTCAACATAAATGCCAAAAATCTCTTTTTCTTACATCGACTCATACAATCCTCCCAATCCTCCTGCCGTAGCCTTCCGCTGCAGCAATATGTTTGCGTTTTTTGTTTTACGCCTTGCTGTAAACAGTTACATTTGTAAGCTCTTACAGCGCTATGTACTATATATTATCACTGTCGCTTCACATTAGTAAACCGTTTTTGTACATTTTGAATATTTTTGGAAGTTATTCATAGAAATTTTGAGCAATTTTTAGTCACTATTTTTGCGCAAATCATTTTATTTTGCAAAAATGTACAATTTAGCAGATTGCATCATGCATAATTTGAAGTAAGCGTTTTCATTTTCAATATCTCTTCAATTTCTCTTGCCAAAAGTTATATAAACTTATATACAGTTATATAAGGATTTAAAAGTTATAAAAGTTTATATAAGAAGGAGGAATAACTCATGCGCGCAAATCCATTTACATTATCTTTTGGGAAAAAGCCGTTACGATATATCTCTCGTCTCACAGAGACAAATCAGATTCTGGACAGTTTTTGTGCTGAGATTCCTTCCAACCAGATTTATATGATCACAGGTGTCCGCGGTTCCGGCAAAACTGTAATGATGACAAATATTGCCGCAGAATTACGAAAGAATGCCGATTGGATCGTTGTAGAACTGAATCCTACCAGAGATCTGCTCCAAAGTCTTGCTGCAAAAATATACAGCATTCCGGAACTGCATACATTGTTTGTCAATGCAAAGCTGGATTTTTCAGCTTTTGGTCTGGGAGTATCTGTAGAAAATGTTGCTCCGGTGACCGACATTGAAAACGCTCTGGAAGTCATGTTGAAATATATTCAGAAGATTCATAAACGTTTATTGATCACCATAGATGAGGTAACAAATTCTGAATATATCCGGATTTTTGCAAGTTCTTTTCAGATTTTTCTCCGAAACGACTATCCAATCTTTTTGCTTATGACCGGATTATATGAGAATATCTACGACCTGCAAAACGATAAATCTCTGACCTTTTTATATCGGGCTCCCAAGCTGATTCTGGAGCCTTTGAACTATACCGCTATTCGGAAACAATATATGGATATTTTTTCACTGGATATGGATGCTGCCGGAGAACTGACTTCTCTCACGAAAGGCTATCCCTTTGCCTTTCAGGTACTCGGATATCTCTACTGGGAGAACCGTGATAAAAAGACGTTATCGCAGATCTTACCGGAATACGATCAGTATCTGGATGAATATGTCTATAGTAAAATATGGTCTGAATTGTCTGATCTGGATAAAAAAATCGTTGTCGAAATGTCACTCAGCGGAGAAACGCAGGTGAAAATTCTCCGTGAGCATTTAGATATGAAATCAGAGCTCTTCTCTGTCTATCGCGAACGCTTGAAAAGAAAGGGTGTCATTATTTCCAAAGAATACGGGAAAGTCACGCTGGCCTTACCTCGCTTTGATGAGTTTGTAAAAATACAACAGCTTATGTAGCTGGGAGGCACAGCATCTATTCCACGCCCCGCAGGATAACTTTCCCCACATATTTCCGGGCCAGTTCCTCCATCTGTTCCAGTTCCTCTCTGGAAAATGCTCCGAACGGATCTACTCCGCCCGGTTTCACATCGTCACATTCCACTGTCTGTATCATCCGGTACAGGCAGTTTTCATTCTCTTCGTAATTCTGAAGATAATACGCAGGGCATCCCGCAATCCATTTACCGATTTTCTCAAATTCCACCACGGTATGAATTCCCCTTACCACGGTAGTTCGGAATTCATAGGGGATACCGCTGCTTTTCAGGATGCCGATACTCTCCTCGATGCGGGAGATATCCATATGCGGCAGTCCCGCCGCCCGGGCATAATTATCTCTGGACGCCTTAATATCCATCGCCACATAATCAATCAGATGCTCCTGCATCAGATCCCACAATACTCCCGGCATATAGCCATTGGTATCCAGCTTGATCGGATATCCGAGTTCCTTGATCTTGCGTAAAAAATCCTTCAGATCCTTTTGCAGAGTCGGCTCTCCTCCGGTGACGCAGACGCCCTGGAGAATCCCCTGCCTTTTTTTCAGGTAAGAGAGTACTTCTTCCTCCGGGATCAGCGGCTGGCATCCGGGATCCAGCACCAGTTCCCCGTTGTGACAAAACGGACAGCAAAAATTGCAGCCCCCTGTAAAAACAGTGGCTGCAATATGTTCCGGATAATCTAATAAAGTTGTCTTGT
>ERZ791861.1071-NODE-1071-length-14070-cov-2.887121_pt1 | contig 14070 bp, 4 predicted proteins | sample MGYA00510283_ERZ791861 | MGnify/ENA primary metagenome ERZ791861 (study PRJEB30046, sample SAMN00792074) | human gut metagenome | study: EMG produced TPA metagenomics assembly of the A metagenome-wide association study of gut microbiota in type 2...
GGCGTCTGATGAAGGACTGCCGGAAGATCCGAGCCGTCGTTTTCGATCTGGACGGAACGCTTCTGAACACGCTGCCGGACATCGGCGCAAGCGCCAACAGGGCGCTGCGCCGGGCCGGTCTGCCGGAGCTGCCGGTGGAGAATTATCGCGGCCTCATCGGCCACGGCATCCGCGCGCTGTTCAGACTGGCCGTCCCGGAGGGAACGCCGGACGATGTTTACGAAAAGGCTCTGGCAGATTATCTGGCGGACTATCCGGAGCACTGTACAGAGCTGACGCATGCGTTCTCCGGAATTTACGAGATGCTCGGCCGCCTGAAAAGGGCTGGCTACCGTCTGGCGGTCCTCTCCAACAAGACGGAGCGCACGACGCTGCGCATCATCGGGAAATTCTTCCCGGAGACGGGCTTCGAGCTGGTCTGGGGCAACAACGGCGTGCGGCCGCTGAAGCCCGCGCCGGACGCCGGTGAGGCGCTTTGTAAGGAACTGGGCCTGATGCCGGAGGAGATCATGTACGTCGGCGACGGCGACTCCGATATGGAGTTTGCCTCGAAGGTCGGATTCTTCGGCACCGGTGTCACATGGGGCTACCGCAGCAGAAAGCAGCTGGCCGAAAACGGCGCAGATGCGCTCGTGGACTCCGCAGAGGAGATCACAAGGCTTTTGAACGCATAATGGATACAAAAAAGCGGCATGGCTTCGGCCATGCCGCTTTTGCTATGTTGAGGGCGAGATGTTTTGCCGCATTCGCTTCGCAGGACTTTTATCAGCAGCCGAAAAGCGCGGCGGCCTTCCGCATCCGCTCCGCGATCGGCACACCGAACGGGCATCGGCTCTCGCAGGCCTGACAGCCGATGCACTCCGAGGCTTTATGCGCCAGCAGCTCGTAATGTGACTGCACCGACGCGGGAACCTCCGGCTGCATGGCGGCCAGATCATAGAATTTATTGATCGCCGCAATATCCAGCTCGACCGCGCAGGGCTTGCAGTGGCCGCAGTAGGTACATTCTCCGCGATAGGAGTGCAGCGGCGCGTTGGCAAGAACGGAGGCATAGTCCTTTTCCGCTTCGGAAGCCGTCTCATAGCCGACGGCCTCATCGAGCTGTTCCTTAGTGTCATAGCCGCAGAGGATGGAACAGACCGCCGGGCGCGTCAGCGCGTAGTGGATGCACTGCACGGGCGTCAGACGGACGCCGAACGGCGAGCGCTTTTCATCGAACAGCCGCCCTCCGGCGAAGCCCTTCATGACGGTGATGCCGACATCATTCTGTTCGCAGGTGCGGTAGAGCAGCGCACGGTCGGCGTCAATGCCGCGCAGCGAGGCGTCGTAGCTGTCTGCAAACAGGGCGTCGATGTTCTCGCTGGCAGGAAGCATGTCGAAGGCCGGATTGATGCTGAACAGGATCATTTCCACATAGCCGGACAGCGCTGCCTTCCGCGCGACTCTCGGATTGTGGGAGCTCAGGCCGATGTGGCGGATGGTGCCGCTTCTTTTCAGCTCCATCACATAATCCAGATAGTCCGAATGCTGGATCTTCTCCCATTCCTCCTCGGAGTCCACATAGTGGATCATGCCGAGGTCGATATAATCCGTCTGCATCCGCCGGAGAAGATCCTCAAAGGCGGGCTTTACATACCGCATATCGCGTGTGCGGAAATACTGACCGTCCTTCCATGTGGAGCCGACGTGGCCCTGAATGATCCAATGGGCGCGGTTTTCGTGAATGCCCTTGCCGATGATATCGCGCGATTTGGGGTCCGGCATCCAGCAGTCCAGAAGGTTGACGCCCTTGGATGCGGCGTACCGGATCAGCTCAATGCCCGCTTCCTCCGGATGACGCTCCAGCCATTCGCCGCCAAAGCCGATCTCGCTCACAAAAAGCCCTGTTTTGCCAAGTCTGCGTGTATTCATCGCCGTTTCCTCCGTAAAGTTTTATGTATATAACAAATATACCACACCCGCGGACAGGTTTCAATGCGGGAACCGAGGGAAAAGCAGTTGCATTTTTGTTGGGCGGTGTATATAATGACCCTGGTTAAATAAGCTGAACTGGAAAGGAGAAGTGAAAAAGCATGGAAGCATTTTACGGTATTTTGATCCCGTTTCTGGGCACGTCCCTTGGGGCGGCGTGCGTGTTCTTTATGAGAAAGACGCTCAGCGAGCGCGTGCAGCGTGCGCTGACCGGCTTCGCGGCAGGCGTGATGGTCGCGGCTTCGGTCTGGAGTCTGCTGATCCCGGCCATCGAGGAATCGAGCGCGATGGGGAAGTGGTCGTTCGTTCCGGCAGCGGCGGGCTTCTGGATCGGAATTTTGTTCCTGCTGGCGCTCGACCACATCATTCCGCATCTGCACGCCAAAAGCGGCCAGACGGAAGGCCCGAGAAGCCGTCTCCAACGGACGACCATGATGGTGCTGGCCGTGACGCTGCACAATATCCCCGAGGGCATGGCGGTCGGCGTCGTCTACGCGGGCTACCTCTCCGGCAGCACGCAGATCACGGCGGCGGGCGCGCTGGCGCTTTCACTCGGGATCGCCATTCAGAACTTCCCGGAGGGCGCGATCATTTCCATGCCGCTCCGCGCGGAGGGAATGAAGAAGCGGAGCGCGTTTGCGGGCGGCGTGCTGTCCGGTATTGTGGAGCCGATCGGCGCGGTGCTGACGATCATGGCTGCACGGCTGATCGTTCCGGCTCTGCCGTATCTGCTGAGCTTTGCGGCGGGCGCGATGCTCTATGTCGTGGTCGAGGAGCTGATCCCGGAGATGTCACAGGGTGAGCACTCCAACCTCGGCACGGTATTCTTCGCCGTCGGCTTCAGCGTCATGATGGTGCTGGATGTGGCGCTGGGGTAAATCGAATCGAAAATGCACGGCTGCCGCAGGCGGCCGCGCACATTATATAATATAGGAAAGAGCACGCGTTCCTTTGCCGCGCGGTCAGCCAGAAGCGTCGGAGTACAAAAGAGAGCGCACAGGGATCTTCCGGCGACGTCGAAACGTAAAAAATCTTGCATAAAGGCGCGGAATTGCTTGCAAACTACGGATATATCGTGTATAGTAGCCGTGGAAACCGCAGGATGTACTTTTTGCGGTGAAAATTTCAGAATATGCCATCCGATGAACAGTAGCCGGAGCATGCTTTTGCAGGCATCGGCGCAAGAGAAAGGGAAAACCACTCGACCGGAGCTGTGCGCATGAGACCGTTCCGAAGCAGCGAAAGCTGTCTGGGCGAAAGCCAGCCATTGCAGAGCAATCTGTGAGAAGGCAGGAAACGGGCGTGGAGACCCATGGGGCCTCCGGAATGCAAGTCAGAAGAACTGCTGTCAGCACCGCGGAAACGCGGCGAAAGGATGAATGCGTGGGACGAGCTCTGCCTGTAGCATTCGGGATCAGTGCGCCGTCTTCCGTCAGGAAGCGGCATTTTTTATCCCATTGGGATCGGTCCGCTGCCTGGCGGGCCTTTATCCAGAGTGCGTCTTGAACCCTGTTTCCGCTCCCGTTGGAGCTGGCAATAAATATTTCTTATTGGAGGAGAATCAAGTGAAGAAACGAATTTTGAGTTTGTTCCTGGCCATCGTCATGGTGCTCGGCGTTCTGCCGTTCAGCGCATGGGCGGCAGAGCCGGAGACCGCAGAGCCTGCGGAGCCGGAAGTCGTCGAGACGGTGGAAACGCCTGCGGACGAAGCGGCCGAAGAGCCGGACGGCGAAACGCCGGACGCGGAGGAGCCGTCTGGTGAGCAGGCGGAGCCGCAGGAGGACGGCGAGGGTGTCAGCGTTACGCTGAGCGGCCTGCACGACGCGCAGGTCAAGAGCCTGAAGCTGTACACCTATGAAGGCGGCGTCAAGGGCGCCGAGGATCTGCTGGGCAGCATGCAGGCGGAAAGCGGCCAGTATGCGCTCACGCTCACGCCCGGTACATACTGGGTCGATGGATACGACGCGAACGATGAATGCAACGGCGGCGTGGCGATCAACGTCAGCGCGGAAGCGAGCAGCTTCACGTTCCAGCGCATCTATCAGATCTCCGTCAACCCGTCCGCATGGGTACAGGGCGAGGATTACACGCTGAGCGTCGTAGTCACCGACGCCTCCGGCGCAGAGCGCAGCTCCGCGGCAGGCACGGCGACCAACTGGGGCAAGACCACCGCGAGCTGCCTGTTTGTCGTTGGCGATACGGTCACCGTGACGGCTACACCGAACGCGGAGACACACCCGAACTTCAACGCAGCTACCGCATCCAAGACCCCGACAATGAATGACAGCGTCAGCCTGACCTGCAAGGAATTTGTCACGGTCACGGTCGCTGCGCCGGAGGGCTCGACCATCGATGCCGGTACGCTCACAAAGTACTTTGTGTTCAGCTTCCTTGAGCCGATTGAGCGTTCCGTCGAGAACGGCACGGCTACGTTCCATTTGGACAAGAACACGGATTATTTCTACCGTGTCCGTCATCCGCAGGGTGCAACCTACTGGAACTATGTCAGACTGAGCGCTGATGCGTCGTATACGGTCACGGAAGAGGATCTCGGCCTGACCGGCGATTTCAGCAAGAGCACCATTTACCATTTTGAGAACAATGTCTACGACCGCGCGGGCATTTATCTCAACATCAACACCAAGGGCTACAAGAGCATGGCCGTTGGCGAGACGTTTGAACTCAACTCCTTCCGCAACTGGTTCGCGATCGAAAGCTTTATGAACGCCAAGGTCGCGCTGCCGGAGATGCACTATCAGGTGATCGACGAACAGGGCAATCCCAGCGACGTCGTCAGCATCACGCCGAATGCGCTGAACAGCAACGTTGCGGTCATGAAGGCAGAGCATGCCGGTACAGCCATCGTGCTCGTGACCTATGATGCTATGACGCATATGAACGGTCAGACCAGCACGGACTCGCATCGCTTCTCTGCCATCTGGCCGGAACTGACGGGCGTGTTCATCGTGACGGTCGGCTCCGACGGCAGCGCCATTCAGACGAACATGGTGCTGGATCGCATGGATGCGGATATTACCAGCAGTGAGCAGCTTCAGCTCGATGCGGAGCATGACATTCTCTTCTACACCGGCACCGAGGGCGCAAGCTACAGCTTCAAGCCCGAGGAAGGCTGTGAGGTGACGGTGCTGCGTTCCAGCGTTTCTGCGACGGCAATGACGTTTACGGGCGGCTTCACGGCCTCCGGCGTTACGACCGCTGAGGACGGCACGGTAACGGTCAGCGGCCTGACCACCGGACGGCATATCATCAAAGTCACGAAGGACGGCCTCTCCACCTATCAGGTCGTGACCGCACGCGGCGTCAGCTACAAGCTCGTCAACGCGGAGGGCACGGAGCTGACGGCAGAGGAGAAGGCAGCGATCAAGCCGGGCGATACGGTCACGATCCAATTTACCAACCTTATCAGCCCGAAGGAGAAGCTCTCTGGCGTATACAACTTCAACTTTGCGGCATACCTTGAGGGTGCGGATGGCACCTGCTTTAAGGGAGATCCCGGCGGCAACTTCGGCGTTTATGATTTCAGCGGCAATCCGGAGCGCCAGAAGGTCCATGTTACGATCCCGAAGTATTGGGCGGAAGCAGATTATACGCTGACCGGCGCGATCAAGCAGGGTGGCTTTGCGGGTCTGCCGACACATCGCGGCGTAACGTATGCCAAGGGCACAAACCCCAGCTTCAACGCGCCCAAGACGGCGGGCATTCTCAGCCGTCTGCCGGAGATTACGATTCCGGTCGAACCGGCCACGTTCCTCAGCGGCAAGCTGATGTTCCAGAATCAGAACGGCACGGCCATCGACCGCAAGAACCTGACCGTCACGCTGGCGGACAGCGCGGGCAATACCATTATGGTCGCGGAGGACGGCACGTTCCAGTCCTATGCCGAGGAATACTTCTATACCGTTTCCGGCGCTGGCGTGGAATATGCCTCCGGCAGCGTCACCATGACGGAGGAAGGCCCCAACGAATTCACCGTCACGCTGCAAGCGGTCTCTGCGGATGCATGGGACGGCAGTGCGCAGACCGAGCCGCAGACGAACGACGAGGGCGTTTATCAGATCGGCACCGGCGCGGAGCTGGCGTGGTTCGTTGCAAAGAGCAAGGACGCGGACGTTTCCGGCGTTCTGACGGCCGATATCAACCTCAGCAAATATGCGTGGCTGAACATCACCTCCAGCAAAAAGGTCACGCTGGACGGCACAGGCTTCGAGATCACCGGCCTGAACGCCACGGCCGGCCTGTTTACGCAGATCGGCTCGAATTCCTACATCCATGATCTGACCATCCGCGGTACCGTTTCCGGCAAGGGCAGCGCAGGCGCGATCACCGGCTATGCCAGCGGCACCGCCCCGAAGATCGCAAACTGCTTCAGCTATGCGGTCATTACCTCGACCGGCAACAACGTCGGCGGCCTTGTCGGCTACACCTATCAGAACGCCGTGATCGAGAACTGTGCGAACTTTGGCACGGTCACCGGCGGCAGCAGTGTCGGCGGCATTATCGGCAGCACGGTCGGAAACGGCTCGACCATTACCGGCTGCTATAACACCGCAGCGGTCACTGCGACCGGCAGCAAGGCCGGCGGCATCATCGGCGGCACCAGCAGCGAAATGACTCTTACAAGCTGCTACAACACCGGCAAGATCACCGGCGCGAATGGCGGCGGCATTGCGGGTGAGGTCAAGGGCAATGTGAGCTGGAGCGGCACTGTGCAGGGGAATATCTCCATCTCCAGCTGCTATTCCATCGGTGAGGCAAACACCGCCGTGTTCGGCAGTGTGGATGCGAGTTCCTCTGAGATTTCCAAGTGCTATTATCTGAACACACTGGCAGCGGACGAGAACGCCGAGGCGCTGAGCGCGGCGGATCTCGAGGATGCCGACCTGTCCGACGCCTACGGCGCGGTCTGCGGCGGCTATCCCGCGCTCAAATGGCAGAAGGACGTGACCTTCCACGAGGCAAACGGCGAGGGTACGGTCGTTGCCGCGCTCTGCACGGTGAAGGGCTACACGCGCTACACCTGCTCCAAGTGCGGCGAGAGCTACCGCACGGCGTATGTTGCGGCGCTCGGCCATGACTTCTGTGAGGACACCGAGGGCTGCGCGGACTGTGTGCTGACCCCGCCGACCTGCACCGAAGCGGGCAAGATCGTCCGTACCTGCCGCAGAGACGGCTGCACCGAGACGAAGGAAGACGTTGTTCCGGCGAAGGGCCATACGCCCAAGGCCGGCAGCGAGCAGGTATTCCCGGCCTATAAGACCTATATCTGCGACGTGTGCGGCGCGAGCTACACGGTCTGGAACGACGACCGTCTCGGCCACATTTCCTTCCCGGAATCGGTCGTAACGACGATCACCGCTGCGGACGAGGGAAGCTATCCCTGGATCTTCAACAGCGAGACCAACCGTTTTGAAAGCAGCAATCAGGATGTGAACAGCTCCGTTTCCAAGACCTCCTTCAGCTTTACGCTGAATGCATCCTGCGCGCTGCGCTTTGACTACGGCGTTTCCTCCGAAAACGGCTACGACAAGTTCACCATCACATTGACGGCGGACGGCTCGGAGGCCGAGACGCTGGCAAACGGCATCAGCGGCGAGACCACCGGCAGCGTCGATAAGACCCTCGAGGCCGGAAGCTATACGCTGACCCTTGCCTACAGCAAGGATTCCGCATCCAAGAGCGGCTCTGATACCGCCTATGTGAGCGGCCTGACGCTCTCCGGCATGGTTCGCGTCATTGTGGAAAACACGACCTTCCCGAAGGCGAACGGCGCTGCATGGGACGGTACGCTGGTCGATAAATGGGTCGCGCTGAACAGCGATTCGACCATGATGAGCAGCATCGTCGCGGCGCTGGACGGCCACAAGGTCGAGGGCGCGGACAGCGGCTACATTTCCTCCATTGATGGCCTTTCCCAGAGAGACGGCGGCAGCATGTCCGGCTGGATGGGCACGCTCAACGACTGGTTCACCGACAGCGGCTTCTCCGATGTGACCGCTGCGTCCGGCGCGCTGGAGACCGGCGACGAGATCCGCCTTATGTACACCTGCACTGTCGTGGATATCGGCGGCGACTGGGAGAGCACCGATACCTCCCTGAAGGCGCTCACCTTCAGCGAAGGCACGCTGAAGCCTGCCTTCACCGGTACGACCTACGCCTACACCCTGAATGTCCCCGAAGGCACGACCGCGCTTCTGGTCACGCCGACGGCGGCCAATAAGAACTATCAGGTTCGTACTTATCTCGGTACGCAGACCAACGGCAAGCAGTACAAGCGCACCGCGATGGTGCCCGTGCAGGACGGCAGCATCATTACCGTCGTCTGCGCAGATCCCAGCTGGCCCACCATGAACGAGGGCAGTGACGGCAAAAAGACCTATACGGTCACGGTTCGCGTCGGTGCGGTCAACACGGCTCCGGCCATCAAGAGCGGTGTTGTCAACCCGGCGGAGGCGTCTGTCACGCTCGGCACGGCTTGGACGCTCGACCTGTCCACGATTTTTGAGGACGCGGACAATGACGCACTGACCTATCAGGTCAAGATCGGCGAGGCCGACTGGACGGCTGCAAGCGCCGGCTTCACCTATACGCCCGCTGCGGCCGGTGTCACGACGCTTGTCTTTAAGGCAAACGACGGCACGGAGGATTCTCCGGAGTACACCGTGACGCTCAAGGCCCGCACCGAGGCGACCGCGCATGTGACGCTTTCGCTTCAGGCGGAGAACATGTTTATCCAGAAGCCCGTGCGCGTCGAGGTCTCGAGCGGTCTTGCCGAGAGCTACGGCTACGCGGACGAGGTGCTGAACGGCGTCTCTGCGCTGGACGTGCTTGTCCGGCTGCATGAGCTGACCTTCGGCGACGATTTCACCGCCGAGACCAAGGAGACCTACCTTGCTGTGAGCAGCGGCACGATCACCACGGTCAACGGCGAAAAGACCTCTGCGTTCAGCTTCGCAGTGGACGGCGAATATCCCTGCGACAAGAACGGCGAGTACAACACCCAGTACGGCTATACCGGCTATACCATCAGTCAGGCGCCGGTCGGCGAGGACGGAAACGTCGAATTCTTCTTCTATCAGGACACCAGCATGTACATGGACTATTACACATGGTTCGTGGATGAAGAAGGAAACCGCCTGAATATGCTCAATGCCACGGCAGGCGAGAGCTTCACGCTCGGTATGCAGGGCTATATGTACGCCTACGGCGGCAGCCTCAAGCCCGAGGACCGCGTGACGCACGGCGCGTCCTGGGATCCCGAGGATACGCAGATCTGCACGGTCGATGAATACGGCGTTCTGACTCCGGTCACCGGTAAGACGGTCGGCGCGGACGGCAAGGTCACGCTTTCCTTCGCAGCGGCCGGCACCTATGTGCTCTCTGCAAAGGGCGACGAATACACCGACATCGTTTCCCCGTGGCTCACGGTGACTGCTGCCGAAGCGCCCAAATCGAGCGACGCAGGCGTCACCTCCGTCACGGTCGCAGGTACTGCGGCGCAGGCCGGAGAAAACAACAGCTACTCCGTGACGCTTCCTGCAGGAACGAATGTCACGGCGGCAAGCTTCGAGATCGTACTCTCCGATGAAAAGGCGAGCATCACCGCAGGCCCGACGGCCAGCGGCAGCGACTGGAGCTTCACCGTTACCGCAGAGGACGGCACGGCCGTGACCTACACGGTCCATGTCACGCTCGAGGCGGATGCGGATTATGCGCAGGTCCTGCGCGATCTGCTCGTCTACATCAAGGACGTCGCAGTCCTCAATCCGTCCTATGGCTCCCAGAAGGGCGAATGGGCGGTTCTGGCGGAGGCCAGAGGCGGCGTCGAGGATACCGCGTGGTATAACACCTATCTTGCAAATATCCGCGCGCATGTCGCGGACGTGGACGGCGTTCTCACGAACGACGGCACCTACACCGAATACTCCCGCCTGATCCTTGCGCTTTCCGCGCTGGGTGAGGATGCGGCGGCATTCCAGGCAGGCAGCAAGACCTACGATCTGACGGCCCCGCTGCTGGAGCTTTCGAGCAGCAGTGAGGTCACCTATAAGGTCTCCGAGCAGGGTACGAACGGCACGGTCTTCGCGCTGATCGCGCTCGATTGCAGAGGCTATAAGAAGTCTCAGGGCGCGGCAGTCCGCGAAGCGCTCATCGCCCAGCTGCTCAAGACGCAGCAGAACGGCGCGTGGTCGATCTCCAACGACGGCACTGGCGGCCTTGACAAGGATATGACCGCCATGGCGGTGCAGGCGCTGGCGCCCTACCGCAGCCGCGCGGACGTTGCCGCCGCGATCAACAGCGCGATGCGCTGGCTGAGCGAGAAGTTCCAGGAGACCGGCGATTACGGCTCCTCCGAGACCGCTGCGCAGGTGATCGTTGCGCTGAGCGCGCTTGGACGCGACGCGGCCACCGATCCCGACTTTGTCACGGCAAATGGCGTGAGCCTGCTGTCGAACTTCCTGAGCTATGCCGACAGCCGGACGGACGGCTTCCGCCACAAAAAGACCGGTACGGTCAACCAGATGGCTTCCGAGCAGGCGGCCTATGCGCTGGTCGCATATGACCGCTTCAAGAAGGCGCAGAACAGCCTTTACGACATGACGGATGTGGTCGAGCCGACGCCTGCGACGGTGCAGGAGGTCATTGACAAGATCAACGCCATCGGCACGGTCACAGAGCGCAGCTACTCCGCGATCTCCGAGGCACGCAGTGCGTATGACGCGCTTTCCGCAGAGGACAAGGCAAAGGTCACCAACTATGATGTGCTTGTCGCCGCGGAGACCCGCTATGAAGAGCTCCTGAAGGCAAAGAAGGAGCAGGCGCTTGCCGAGCTGGCAAAGGCCTATGCGGACATCGACAAGAACAAGTACAGCGAGGCTGCGCAGAAGAAGCTCCTGAGCATCTTCCAGAACGCACAGCTCGACATTACGGCGGCGAAGTCCTGTGAGCAGGTCGAGCTGCTGCTGGAAAAGGCGCTCCAGGATCTTAAGGACGTCAAGGAGGGCAGCATCCGCGTGACCTTCCGCCTGATCGGCGCGGCTGAGGCGACGCAGGACGTCAACCTGACGGACAGCACCTATCTGCCCGAGTATGTGACCTGGATCCCCACGACGCGCTACACGCTCGACGAGGACGCAACGGTCTACGACCTGTTCACAGAGGCGCTCAATGAGGCGGGACTTTACAGTGTCGGCGCGGAGAACAATTACGTCCGCACGATCTATGCCCCGACCATCCTCGGCGGCTATGCGCTGAGCGAGTTCACCAACGGCAAGCGCTCCGGCTGGATGTACACGGTCAACGGCCTGCATCCGGATGTCGGCTTGAAGGACAAGACGCTTCAGGACGGCGATATCGTTGTCTGGCACTATGTCAACGACTACTCCTATGAGGTCGCGGACTGGAAGGGCGACGCTTCTCATCCTTCGCTCGGCAGCGGCGCTTACTACTATGCATGGCTCCGCGCGCAGGATATCACGCCGGAGGAGTATGTACGGCTCCATATCGGTGAGATCCTGACCGTCGGACGCCACGGCTCCGCCAATCCCTCCAGTGTAAAGGTCTCCGACCTCGGTAAGTCAATCACCTTTACCTTCAAGCCGGACGCAGGCTACCGCGTCAAGGACGTGAAGGTGGATGGCAAGTCAGTCGGCGCAGTCACGAGCTACACCGCGAAGAAGCTCACGATCTTTACCCGCATCGTCGTGGAGTTCACGGACGACACGCTGCCGTTCGAGGACGTGACGACGAACGACTGGTTCTATGACGACGTTGCGTTCGTGTACGGCGAGGGCCTCTTCGCCGGTACGAGCAGCACGGCCTTCAGCCCGAACGCATCCATGACCCGCGCGATGCTCGTCACGGTGCTCTACCGTCTGGAGGGCAAGCCCACAGTCCGCGGCAGAAGCGGCTTCTCGGATGTCGTCGTGAACAGCTACTATGAGGATGCAGTGACGTGGGCTGCGGACAATGGCATTGTCAACGGCACCGGCACGACCACCTTCAGCCCGGACACCAACGTAACCCGTGAGCAGCTGGCGGCGATCCTCTACCGCTACGCGCAGTATAAGAAGTATTCCACCAAGGCAAGCGCGAGCCTGAATGGCTTCAGCGATGCACAGAGCGTTTCCAGCTACGCAAAAACGCCGCTCGAGTGGGCGGTCGCCGAAAAGCTGGTCAACGGCGCGAACGGCAAGCTCATGCCCAAGGGCGATGCGAGCCGTGCGCAGGTCGCCGCGATTTTCCACAGATTTGTGGAAAATGTCGCCAAGACCGCAAAATAACAGCTTCCGCAGCAGGACTGCCCGGTTTTCCGGGCAGCCCTGATTGCGGCGTTTATGGGGGATTTTACTATGAAGCAAATTCGCAGACTGACGGCGCTGCTTTTGACGCTCTGCGTCCTGTTTACACTGGCGGCCCCGGCCTTTGCAGCGTCGAGCGTGCAGAGCGAAATGAAGGACTCGGCGGAGTATATGCTTTCCGCCGTCAAATCGCCGGAGGTCGGCTCTATCGGCGGCGAGTGGGCAGTCATCGGACTGGCACGTTCCGGCTGCTCCGTCCCGGCAAATTACTTTGAAAGCTACTATGCGCGCGTCGAAAAGTATGTCAAGGACTGCAAGGGTGTGCTGCATGAGAGAAAATATACGGAATATTCCCGCGTCATTCTGGCGCTGACGGCCATCGGCAAGGACCCGTCGAACGTGGCGGGCTATGACCTGCTCAAGCCGTTGGGCGATTTCGAGAAAACCGTCTGGCAGGGGATCAACGGCCCCATCTGGGCGCTGATCGCGCTCGATTCCGGCAATTATGACATCCCCCAAAACAGCGAGGCCAAAACGCAGGCCGCGCGCCAGCTCTATATCGACGAGATCCTGAAAAACCAGATGAAGGATGGCGGCTGGAATCTGACCGGCAGCGGCGATTCCGACGTCGATCTGACGGCGATGGCCTTGCAGGCGCTTGCCAAGTATCAGGACCAGAAGGCCGTCAAAGCGGCGACCGACAGTGCGTTGACCTGGCTTTCCAAGGCGCAGGACGGCGAGGGGCGCTTTGCGTCCTGGGGAACGACGAACGCGGAATCCGTCGCGCAGGTCATTGTGGCCTTGTGTGAGCTGGGCATTTCGCTGGACGACAGCCGCTTTGTCAAGAACCGGCACACCCTGACGGAGGCGCTCCTTTCCTTCCGGCAGTCGGACGGCGGCTTTACGCACGTTCTGGACGGCTCGGACGGCAACAACCAGATGTCGGCAGAGCAGGGCTTCTACGCCCTTGTCGCCATCGACCGCGCAGAAAACGGGAAAAACAGCCTCTACAGCATGAGCGACGCGGCCAAGAGCACGCAGAAGCCCTCCGGCGAGATCAAGAAGGGCGAGGCAAATGCAGCCGTCAAAGTTCCCGCCGTGACCGCGCCCGGTACGACCTTCACCGACGTGAAAAATCATGCGAATCAGGCGGCGATCGAAGAGCTTGCCTCCCGCGGCATCATCAACGGCATGGGCAAGGGAACCTTCATGCCCAACAAGACCATGACCCGCGCGGAATTCGCGGCAATCGTCACCCGTGCGCTTGGTCTCGCGGCGAAGGATACGAAGGCGTTTACGGACGTGCCGTCCGGCAAGTGGTACGCGGGCTTCATCGGCACGGCCAACAGCTACGGTGTTGTAAACGGCGTCGGCGGCGGTAAATTCAACCCCGAGGGCACCATCACCCGGCAGGAGGCCGCAGCCATGGTAGCAAGAGCCGCGAAGCTCTGCGGCCTGGACACGACCATGGACGCAGCCGCCACGCGGGATACGCTGGCGCAGTTCGGCGATTACCGCAGCGCGGCAAGCTGGGCAAAGGAGCCGCTGGCATTCTGCTATTCGGCGGGCATCCTAGACCAGAGCGACCTCAACATTGAACCGGAAAAGGCCATCCTGCGCTGCGAGATCGCGCAGATCCTCTATAACATGCTGACGGCGGCGGAGTTGATCTAAGTGGAATTCTGGATGAAAAACAAATGGAAAATAATCATCCCCGTGCTGATCGTGCTCGTCCTCGCGGCGGCGTTCGTCCTTGGCGACCGGACGCCGGCAGGGGAGA
>ERZ791861.1084-NODE-1084-length-13930-cov-2.821261_pt1 | contig 13930 bp, 10 predicted proteins | sample MGYA00510283_ERZ791861 | MGnify/ENA primary metagenome ERZ791861 (study PRJEB30046, sample SAMN00792074) | human gut metagenome | study: EMG produced TPA metagenomics assembly of the A metagenome-wide association study of gut microbiota in type 2...
CAAAGCCAACCAAGCATACACAGCCCTTCACCACGGGGAAGGGGTTTGGGGTTAGGGATTGAGAATAAGCACTTTTTTGGAAAAACAGACTTTTTCTACAATCTGAAATGACGCTACCTTGTCGGTAACGTCATTTTTTTATGCCTTATATTCACGGCTGAATTTCAGCCGCCTGTCTTTTCCGCATTGCGCTCCAGCTTACAAAGCCGTATATGTCATTTACAAAGAAAATCACAAAGCAGACTACGACCGAGATATAGCTTATATCGGTCAAGGCGGCGAGCGACCACAGGATTATAAGCACTATATCATTTGCGGCATAGGCGACAGCGAAGAAACGGTTGCGGCGGAATGTGAGATATACGGCGAGGAAGCTCGTTGTGACGGAAACGGTACTCGGAATAAGATTTGCGGTGTTGAAAAAGTCGAGCATGAAGTAGAAAACTACGGTGACAACGGCGGTGAGTATGAACATAAAGAGAACCTCGCCCCTGTGGATATGATTTACCTTTACCTCAGCCTTGCCCTTTGCAAACGGATTTCTTATCCAGCTTATAAAAGCGGCAAGCGCCATAGGTCCTGTTAGTCCGAGATAGGTTATCATCTCGCCGTAATAGGCAAAGGAGAAGGAGATTATCGCATAGAGTATGCTGAAAATCACGCCGAGAGCCTGTCCTATGGGGTTGCCCTTGGCATTGAGCAAAAGCGAGGTAGCGCCGATAAGCGACGCTATGACGGACAGTATCCCGTCCTTGCCGAACATAACGGCAGAGCCTGTTATCAGCACTAACGAGCCTATCCATAGTATTTTTTCAAAGGTTGTGAAGTAGTTGTTCAGTTTTCTGAGCATTGTATCCTCCGTAAATTTACCGAAAAAGCACCGCAGGTACATCTTCAAAGACCTAACGATGTACTGACGGTGCTTTACGCATCTCTACCCGGTGGCAGAATTATTGTATTGTTTGTATTGTTATTTTAGCATAACGGTCGGGGGTTGTCAAGAAGTGCAACTATAGCTTATGCCGCAGAGTAGTTTACCACAGCTATTTCGGTGAGATTTTTTTCGAGCGTTGAAATAATTTGCTCCAATCGCTCGGCAACATCGGCGGTATATGCGGTTTCACCGCACTGAGTACACTTATAACAGGGTACATTTTTGATGATAACTATACAGTTTTTCAGCTCGGCAAAATGTGTGGTTGTGCTTTCAGTCATATCGCCTTTACAATAAAAACAGGTCATGCTAATCTCCGAATAAATAAACCGTAGGAACACAACGGTTCAAGTCAATGCTCCATAATCCTTCCGTACAGCTCGGGGCGGCGGTCACGGAACACGCCCCAGCTCTGACGCAGGTCACGGTTCTGCTCGTGGTCTATTACCGCTGTTATAACTGCCTCGTCCGTTCTGTCAGCCTCTGAAACTATCGCTCCCGTAGCATCGGTTATGAATGACGAGCCGTAGAAGGTCAGCGATGAGTTCTGATTCTGATTTTCCGGGGTGGGGTGAACGTACTCTGTACCGATTCTGTTTGCGGCGATAACGGGAACAAGGTTTGCCGCCGAATGACCCTGCATAGCCCTTCTCCAGTGGGGCATCGAGTCGCACTCCAGTATAGGCTCACTGCCGATAGCGGTGGGGTAAAGGAGCATATCTGCGCCCATAAGAGCCATACAGCGTGCCGCCTCCGGAAACCACTGATCCCAGCATATGCCGACACCGATACAGCCGAACTTTGTATTCCACACCTTGAAGCCTGTGTCGCCCGGTGTGAAGTAGAACTTCTCCTGATAGAAATGGTCATCGGGAATGTGGCTCTTGCGGTATATTCCCATAAGCGAGCCGTCACAGTCTATCATAGCTATCGTATTGAAAAATGCGTTTCCGTGCTTTTCGTAGAAGCTGACAGGGATAACCGTACCGGTTTCCTTTGCGACCTGCATAAAACGCTTTACGGCAGGGTTTTCTTCGGTTTTGTCGGCAAGATAATAGTAATCGTAATTCTTCTCCTGACAAAAGTACGGAAGCTCGAACAGCTCGGGGAGAAGTATCACATTCGCTCCGTCCGATGCCGCCTGTCTTACCATACGCTCTGCCTTTGCTATATTTTCTTCACGGTCGTCACTGCAGCTCATCTGTACTGCCGCAACCTTGACATTACTTATCATAGGGAGTTTCCTTTCTGACAAATGACGGTATCTGGTGGGTTATGCAATGGATATTGCCGCCGCCGATAAGTATATCACGGGCGTATATCTGTATTATCTCACGGTCGGGGAATACCTTCTGTACTTCACTCTTTGCTCTAAGGTCATACTCTGTATTCTCACCGCCGAAAGCAGGCATTACCACTGTCTTATTGCCTATATAAAGATTTACATAGCTTGCGCTGAGCGGGCTTACGGTATCTCTTGTAGGCTCGCCGTCAAACAGGTCAAGACCTGCGACTTCTTCCTCGGTCATATATATCGGCTTTGGCATAGCGAGCTTTACAACGTCTATCTTTCTGCCGAGTGCGTCTGTGCTGTTTTCAAGCACGTCAAGGCAGGCACGGCACATCCTGTACTGCTCGCTCGTTTCGTCCTCGCACCACGATAAAAGCACGGTGTGTGGAGCGGCGAACACGCAGATGTTGTCAACGTGTTCGTTTGTTTCATCGCCCAGTATACCGCCCGGAAGCCAAATTACTTTTTTTGCGCCGAGACCCTCGCAGAGATTTTCTTCGATTTCCGCTTTGGATAGCTGAGGATTTCTTCCTGCGCTGAGCAGACACGCTTCAGTGGTAAGAATCGTACCCTCGCCGTCAGCGCTTATACTTCCGCCCTCAAGAACGAAGTCGCTGAAGTCATAAACATCGACATCGAGCATATCGCAGACCTTGCGTGCTATCTTGTTATCCTTGTCCCACGGGAAATAAAGCCCGTCAACAAGACCGCCCCACGCATTGAAATACCAGTCCACCCCACGCATATCGCCTTTATCGTTCACGACAAACTCGGGTGAAACATCTCTCGCCCACGCATCGTCAGAGGACATCTCGACAACACGGATATGAGGGGGGAGCATTCTGCGTGCGTTTTCATACTGTTCAAATGAGGCAAGAACGGTGACCTTTTCGCTTTTTGCAATGGCGCAGGCAACCTCGCAGAACGCTTTTTTTGCCTTTACTCCGCCGTACTGCCACGAATCCGGCCGCTCGGGGAATATTATTATACAGCCGCTGTGCGAGGAAAACTCCGCAGGCATACGGTAGCCGTCAATGAGCGGCGTTGAGTCGGAAATAATCTTCAAGAAAAGCTCCTTTTTGAACGCTTACAGATCTCTGCCGAGATCGAAAGCCTTTTCGTTTATCTCTATAACCTTTGCGGGTACGCACTTTTCAACTGCCTTTTTCCAAGCGTCAAGCTCGATGCCGGGAAGTACCTTTGAAAGAACGCCCATAAGCACAACGTTAACGGCTCTTGCACTGCCGGCTTTTTCTGCGGCTGAGAGAGCGTCAACTGCGATAATGTTTATACCCATAGCCTTTATCTTGTCGATAATGCCGTCGGGATATTCAGCCGCACCCGTGATAACGGGCATAGGGCTTATCTTCTGTGTGTTTGTGATTATTGTACCGTCTTTTTTGAGGTATGATACATAACGTGCGGCTTCAAGCTGTTCAAAGCTTACTATCATATCAGCCTGACCCTTTTCTATAACGGGGCTGTATACCTTTTCGCCGTATCTTATATATGTTACGACAGAACCGCCACGCTGTGACATTCCGTGTACTTCGCTTACCTTAACCTCATAGCCTGCCGTGCCGAGAACACTGCCGAGTATACGGCTTGCAAGAAGTGTACCCTGTCCGCCAACGCCGACTATCATTATTGATTTTGTTTCCATAGCTATATTCCTTTCAGAGCTTATTCCTTGATAGCGTCAAACTTACAGAGCTGTTCGCACAGTCCGCAGCCTACGCACAGGGTATTGTCGATAGTGATGCACTTGTCGCCTGAAACCAGTGCGGGACAGCCTATTCTCATACAGGACTTGCAGTTCTTGCACTTGTCGGCATCTATATGGAACGGAGGCTTGTGCTTTACGGTCTTGAGCAATGCGCAGGGCTTGCGTGCGATTATGAGCGAAGGCTCAGCCTTTGCAAGCTCCTCCTTTATAACTCTTTCGGTTTCGGCAAGGTCGCCGGGGTCTACAACTGTAACGCTGTTTATGCCGATAGCGTGAGCGAGTGCTTCAAGGTTAACGGCAGACGCGGGATCGCCGTATATGTTCTTGCCGTTTGCAGGGTTGTTCTGGTGGCCTGTCATACCTGTAATGCTGTTATCAAGGACGATAACGGTAGAATTACTGCGGTTGTATGCAATGTCAACAAGGCTCGTGATACCGCTGTGCATAAATGTGCTGTCACCGATAACGGCTACCGCCTTGCCCTCGTATTCGCCCTTTCTGCCCTTGTTGAAGCCGTGCAGACCGCTTATGCTTGCACCCATACATACTGTCGTGTCGATCGCACTGAGAGGAGCGGCGGCACCGAGCGTGTAACAGCCTATATCGCCGCTTACCATAACGCCGAGCTTTTTGAGTATGTAGAATACGCCTCTGTGGGGACATCCTGCGCAGAGTACGGGAGGACGAACGGGTATCTCGGCATCGAGAGTCTGCCATTCGTCATTTTCACCGAGAACGACCTGTCTTACTTTGCTCTGGAAGTATTCGCCCTGAAGGGTGAACAGCTCCTTGCCCTTTACGTCAATGCCGTTCTTGCGGCAGTGTGTTTCGATAACATCGTCAAGCTCTTCGATAACATAGAGCGTCTTTACCTTAGCGGCAAAGTCCTTTATCAGCTTTACGGGCAGAGGGTTTACCATACCGAGCTTTAAGTAGCTTGCCTTGTCGCCCAGCGCTTCCTTTGCGTACTGGTAGCAGATACCCGATGTGATAACGCCTATCTCATCACTGTTCATCTCGACTGTGTTTATGCCCGATGTTTCGGCATATTCGATAAGGTCGAGTGTACGCTGTTCAACTACAACGTGCTTCTTTATAGCGTTTGCGGGAACCATTACGTTCTTTGCGATATTCTTCTTGTATTCGGGGATAGCGTGGGGGATTCTGTCCGCTGTTGTTACAGCCGACTGAGAGTGGCTTACTCTTGTTGTAAGTCTTAAAATCACAGGAGTGTCGAACTTTTCCGAAATCTCATAAGCGAGCTTTGCGTAGTCCTTGCACTCCTGTGAGTCGGACGGTTCAAGCATAGGAACCTTGGCGCCGATGGCATAGTGGCGTGAGTCCTGCTCGTTTTGTGAGCTGTGCATACCGGGGTCATCGGCTACGGCAAGCACCATACCGCCGTTTACGCCTGTGTAGCTTGCTGTGAAAAGAGGGTCAGCCGCTACGTTAAGACCAACGTGCTTCATAGCGCAGAAGCTCCTTGCACCTGCAATGCTTGCGCCTATTGCGACCTCGCAGGCTACCTTCTCGTTGGGCGCCCATTCACAGTACATTTCGTCTTCGGGATATTTTGACGAAAATTCGGTTATCTCGGTGCTGGGTGTGCCGGGGTAGCTTGATATAACGCTGACTCCTGCCTCGTAAAGACCTCTTGCGACCGCCTGATTACCTAACATTAATTCAGACATAAGATGTTTCCTTTCAAAAATGCAGGGACGGCAGATGCTGTCCCGTGTGATGATACTGCCTCCGTTATAAATTCCGTGTCGGACGGGGCTGTCGATTTGTATTTGCCTTTATATTATACTACATTTTTGCCGGGATGTAAAGAATTTGTTGAAAATGTGCCGTAACTGCCGAATAAAATCGTTCCTGTACTGGAAATGGTACAGCAAATATGTTATTATATTAACGATAGCAAAAAGTGTATCTCGTTTTAAGGAATATATTTTACGGAGGGAAATAAAAAGTATGACACATATCATCACAGGTCCTGCCGGCAGCGGCAAGACAGCCGCACTCTATGAGCTTCTTAAGAACGACAGCCAAAGCAGGATACTTCTTGTTCCGGATCAGTTTGTTTTTGAAAGCGAAAGACGTGTCGCAAAGGAAACCGATGAAAAGACTTCGGACATAAAGGTAATGGGCTTTATGTCGCTGTCTGAAAGCATATTGAAAAAGCACTGCCCTCAGAAAACATACGCTGATACCACGGCAAAGACAGCCATAATGAGCGGTGCTGTCAGAGGGTTGTGCGGCGATCTTAAGTTTTACGGCAATGCCGCAAGGAAAAACGGCTTTGTAGAGATGTGCCTTTCGGCAGTAAACGAACTTAAGGCGGCAGGCATATCCGCAGATGAACTGACGAAAACACTGTATTCTCCCGAAAAAAATACGGCTGAACGGCTGCCTGTTCATCTTGCCGAGAAGATGGGCGATATTGCGGCGGTATACAGCGTTTACGGTAAAAAGCTGACCGAGAAATATGCCGACAGGCAGGACAATCTTACGCTTGCCGCACAGGTGATAAGAAACGGCGACAGCTTTGACGAAAACACAACGATATATATTGACGGCTTTGACAGCTTCAGCGGAGCACAGCAGAATTTTTTAAGAGCGCTTGCGGATAAGGGCGTGAATTTTGTGGTTGCGCTCTGTACGGACGAAAACAAGGCGGAGGTCTTTGCAACATGCGACAGGACAGAGCGGTTGTTCGAAAGAGGCAACAGGGAGGATATAAAACATACCCGTCTTTGCGGCAAGGCTCCCCGTTACACTAACGGCAATCTCAAGGCACTGCGTGACTTTTTGCAGACGGGGGTAAAGGATAGCACGGCGGGCAGTGACGGCATAACGATGGCTTATTCGTCCTCTGTCAGCGGCGAGGCTGATTTTGTGTGCGCAAATATCAGAAAGCTGGTACGCCGTGAGGGCTACAGATACTCGGATATTGCGGTGATATGCGCATCTCCCGCAAAATACAAGGACGCAGTAAATTCGGCGGCGGCAAGATATGATGTGCCTGTATTCGCCGACCTTCCCGTGCCGATCTCGGAGATTCTTTGAAGCGCTTCTCAAAGCGGCGGATAATCCTACAGGTACAAATATACTGCGGTATATAAGAAGCGGTTTTGTGCGTCTGCCGTCCGAAAAGAATAACGGCAAGACAGTCCCTATGACGCTAAAGGAAAGACACCTTGTAGAACAGCATCTTATGGAGGAATATGCGGAGTGCTGGGATCTTAAACGCAAGAAGTGGGATAAGCCTATGCCGCATATAACAAACGCATCGGAGCAGAGGGTAGAGGAGATACGAATCGCAACGGTTACACCTCTTGTGGAATTTGCAAAGTCGGTGCGTGGCATCGGCGGCAGGGAGCTTGTAAAGAAGTTTACCGCTTTTCTGTTCGACAAGGTGGATATAAGCGCCGCTATACAGGGCAAGTGTCAGGACAACTCTACAAGACAGCTCCGCTATGTAAAAGAGCTTACCGAGGAATATAACCAGCTGTGGCGTACCGTGTCGGAAATGCTGACGTCGCTGTATGAAACGCTTGACGATACTCCTCTTACGCTTGCGGAGTTCTCCGCACTCATCCATAGCTGTGCCTCCCGTATCAGCATATCACGCACTCCGAATGTTCTTGACAGCGTGCTGTTCGGAGATCCTGCAAGAACAAGGAGCAGGGAAGTTAAGGCGGTATTTGTGATGGGAGCCGCCGACGGCGCATTCCCCGACATTTATCCCGATGGCAACAGCGTGTTTACCTCTGATGATGTACAGCGTCTTGCCGAAAACGATATTGAGCTTGAGGATGACGAGGCGAGATATTCATCGGCGGTGCTTGACGCATATAAGGCTATGACGCTTGCAGGCGAGAAGCTGTTTATCACGTTTACCGGTGAAAAGGAAAACGCATCGGAATATATTGCCGATATAGCAAAGCACTTCGGTGCTGAGCTTATAAACGCAGATAATCTTGACGCACTTTATATGACTGAAAGCGTGAAATCGGCTGAAAAGCAGTATGTAATAAATTCGGCACAGCTTACAGACGGGCAGAAGAAAGCTGTTGAAGCCGTGCTTTCGGAAAACGAAAAGGAATCAAGCTCAATCGACAGGATAAAGGCGGTTATGAGCAATAACAGCGGAAACTCCGACATACACAGGATAAGCGATATTGCGCCGATAGTTTTTCCGCAGACAGCGCTTTCGCCTACGGCAATAGAAAAGCTGAACGGCTGTAAGTTTGCGTATTTCCTGCGCTACGGTATGAACCTTTCATCATCGGCAGGCATTGCGATGAATGCGAGCAACTACGGAAATATAATGCACTACATAATGAAATACTGCTTTGAAAGATTGTACGATGGTGCAAAGGAGAACGAAAACCCCAAGATCCCTGACGGCAGAATAAAGGACCTTATCGAACAGGCGCTTGCGGAGTACAGGGAAAAGTATCTGCTTACCGAGGAGAATATGAGCGCAAGGTTCAATACGCTTTATAACGCACTTTCGGTAACTGCGTTCTATCTTATAAAATATATGGCGCAGGAGCTTGAAAAGAGCAGGTTTGTGCCGTCATATTTCGAGCTTAAGCTGGAAAGCGGAAAGAGCGAGAACGGCTTTGACATTTCGCCGTACAGCTTTGACATAGAGCTTGCAGACAAAAGCCGTCAGACGATAACGGTCGGCGGAACGGTAGACCGTGTAGATATAGCGTATAACGATGACAAAAGCGGCGGTCAGATAAGAGTAATAGACTACAAGACCGGAAACAAGGACGCAAAGCTGAGCCGTATTTACTACGGGCTTGACCTGCAGCTTTTACTGTATCTTTTCACACTCGCAAAAAACAACGGGGCAAACGGCTTTACGCCGTCAGCCGCACTGTACCATCCGTCCGGAAAAACTTCTCTCAAGGATATAAAAGCACCGTCTGACGAGCTTAAGCGAGGTATCTGGCTTGACGAGCATAAGGAGAAGGGCTTTGCTGTTGAGGGTACTCAGCAGGAGGAGGAACGCCTTTTATACAGCGGTGTGAAGTTTGATAAGGACAAGGAGGTCAGCACCAATTTCTATTCCGCTGTGACTATAGCGGGCGATAAGCTGAAAAAGCTCGAAAGCAGGATAGAAAAGGTTGTAAAAGAAAACACCGAACAGGTAAAAAGCGGTATTGTCGATGCAAGACCGCTTGTCGATGACGGAAAGGCATTATCCTGCGAATACTGTGATTTCAAGGATATATGCGGAATGAAACAGAGTTCGCGCGTTGATGTTGAGTCCGCCGAGGCTGTTGAATTCGGTGAGGATATAGTTGTTGCAAAGACGAAGAAAGGCAAGGGGGATAAGTGATGAAATATACCGACGCTCAGATAAAGGCGATAAATCAGGGCAGAAACCCCGCAATAGTATCGGCAGGCGCAGGAAGCGGCAAGACCGCCGTTCTGACTCAGCGTGTGGTAAGGCTGATATGCGACAAAAACGAAAATATAGATCCCTCGAAAATTGTCGTGGTAACATTCACCGAAAAAGCCGCAAACGAACTCAAGGCAAGACTTGACGCACTTATGAGGCAGAGAATAAGCGAGGCCGTAAGCTCCGCCGACGTGAGATTTCTGCGTAACCAGAGAATGAAACTCAGAAAAGCCCGTATCTCTACCATAAGCTCGTTCTGCTTTTCACTGCTCAGGGAAAATGCAGACCTTGTTACAGACATTTCGGCAGGCTTTTCGCTGATAGACGAAACCAGAAGCAAGGCGCTGAAAGAAGATATACTGTCGGATGTGCTTGAGGACTTTTATGCAAACGGCGACAAAGCCGACAGGAATGTGATTGTCGAAAACTATGTAGCAAAGGACGACAGCCGTCTGCGTGATATTATACTTACTGTTCACGAAAAGGCAATCAACCATACCGAGCCGGAAAAGTGGCTCGACCGCTCGGACGATCCTCAGATAATGCAGGACATAAAGAAAAAGCTAATCGGCCTTGCAGGAATGTATGCGGAGCGTTTTGAGAGCGAAGCGGACAGCCTTGACAGTGCAATAGCGGAATATGACGGCGGAACAAAGGATAACGACGGTGCAATAGCAAAGCACAGCGATTATGCACAGGGTATAAAGGACAGCTATGGCAAGGCGGTGACCGCTCTTGTCAAAAACGGTTTTAGTATAGACGATACCGTAAAGGGCTATATCGCCTCGTTCCCGAAGGAACGTGCGCCGCAGGACCGAAGTGCGGAAAAGCAGGTGAAAGCCCACAGGGAAGGCGTAAAGAGTATATTTGAGAAATATTTTATAAAGACCTGCGATAAGATAACCTCATTTGAAAGCGACATGGCGAAAAGTCTGCCGGCCGTAACTGCACTTAAAAATCTTGTACTGTGCTTTGACAAGGCATACAGTGCCGAAAAGCAGAGGCGTAACTGCGCCGATTTTTCCGATGCGGAAAGAGGAGTATATCGTATGCTCTGCGAAAACGGTGAAAAGGTCCGTGAAAGGTCGGGCTTCAGCCTTATCATCGTTGACGAGTTCCAGGACAGCAACAAGTTGCAGTACGAAATATTCAAAATGCTGACCGAGAACAAGCAGGGACTGTATTTTGTCGGAGATATAAAGCAGTCGATATACGGCTTCAGAGGGGCACAGCCTTCTGTATTCTCGGCTATCTGCAAATCGGACGATTTCGACAAGCTGCCGCTGAACGAAAATTTCCGCAGTGACAGGTGCGTTATTGACGGAATAAACACGCTGTTTGACAGAATGATGACAGAGGAGAACGGCGGTGTTGACTATGCTGTGAACGGAAGGCTTGTGTGCGGTCTTGAAAAGGACAGCGACAGCCCGATTTCCGATGAGGATAAGACGGAGGTCTGCATTGTTTCGGAGAAAGACAGAAAGAACGCAGTCGTTACCGAGGCGGCGTACATTGCGGCAAGAATAAAGCAGATGATAGCACAGGGCTATAAGGTCGGCAGTGACAAGCGACCCTGCACCGAGGACGATTTTGCAATCATCATGCGTTCACCTAAAAACCGCATTGCCGACTATGTCAATGTTCTTACCGCTAACGGACTGAACGTAACGTATAATCAGAAGGCAGTTCTGCTTGACCGACCTGAAATAAGACTTATGCTGTCGCTTATTAAGGTCATAAACGATCCGTATAACGACACCGAGCTTGCAAAGGTGCTTATGTCACCGCTTTATTGCTTTACAGCCGATGATATGGCACGGCTCAGAACAGGAACATTCGGCTTTGACATAAGCAAAATCAGAGCGGAGTGTGCCGATGAACTTGAAAAATATTGTCTTGGTACAAAGGAAATTGTCGGAATGAAGAGAAAGCCTCTTTACAGCTGTGTTATGCAGGCAGTGAGAGGCTACGATACATCGGAGTACAAAAAACTCCACGAACTTACAAAGGATATAAAGGCCGATGCTAAATGTACCGGATTTGTAAACGACCTTGACAGCTTCAGAAATGCCGCAACCGCTTCTTCGCCTCAGGAGCTTATCCGCAGTATATATGACCGTATTTCAGCCGATGAACTGCTCAGTGTCGGTGACGATCCGGCAACACGTCAGGCGAACCTTGAACTGCTCGTTTCCTACGCCCGTGAGTATTCGGACTATAAGGACGGCGGAACGCTCGGCGATCTTATTTTCAACCTCGAGAATATGGGCGGTCTTACTGCGGCACAGACGGCAGGCGGACACGGAGTAAAGATAATGTCAACGCATATGTCAAAGGGACTTCAGTTCCCCGTTGTATTTGTTGCAAACTGTGCATCGTCATTCAACGATGACGATTACACGGGCGATGTTGTGATAAGCGAGGAATATGCGGTAGCGTCAAAGAGTGTTGATATTTCCACTATGAGCAAAATCCAGTCGCCTGCATATCATGCGGCGGCGCAGGAGGTAAAAAAACAGCTTGCGAGCGAGGAGATGCGTCTTCTTTACGTTGCGGCGACAAGAGCCGAAAACAAGCTGATATTCACCGCCAATATTTCAAAGGCGTGTGATGAATATATGTCTTTGCTTGACGTAAACAGGGCAGGAAAAAAGGTCGGGAAGTGTAACGGAAGCAGTTATCTTTCGTGGCTTATCGAGGCACTGTCAGCCGAGTGCGATAAGGTAAACGATATGCAAAGCGGTATAATCGACTACGGCGATGTAAGATATATCTTTTATCCGCTTGCATACGGAGGCGATGAACACAGCCTCACAATTTCTGCACTTAATACGGGGGCGGAAAATGCCGATGAATATACAGATGATAAAAATAACGACAGCACCGGCATTGCCGTTGACGAACAGTTCAGAAGCGAGCTTGAGAAAAAGCTCAATGCGGCATACGCATATGAGCCGCTGACGAAAATTTCCGCAAAATTTACAGCTACCGAGCTTGCGGCTAATCTCAGAGAAAAAAACGGCGAGGAAAACTACGGCCTGTTTATAGGAAAGCCTTCATTCCTCACCGAAAACAATACGGGCAAACTCAGCGGAAAGCGCCGTGGCGACGCATATCATAAGCTGATGGAGCATATACCTTTTGAGAAAATACTAAGCGAATACGAAATCAGCGACTATATCAAAAACAGTACCGCAGGTTTTCTTGACAAGGCGGAGCAAAACAGCATAAACGCAGGCGATATAGCGGGATTCTATGGAAATGACGTTGCGAAGCGTATTGTGAAGGCGGATAAGAACGGAAAGCTGTACAGGGAGTATCCTATTTTCCACAGGCTTGACACGCAGTGCTACGATCCTGCAATATTCGGGGCGGACAGCCGTGAAATGCTTGAGGGCGCAGAGCCTTATGTACAGGGTATAGCCGATATGTTCTTTATTGAAGATGACGGTATAGTGCTGGTCGATTACAAGACAGACAAAACGGACGATGAGCAGAAATACAAGGACGATTATAAGTTACAGCTTGATATATATAAAGAGGCGCTGGAGAAGGAATTTTCCGTGCCGGTAAAGCAGATGATAATATACTCGTTTACGCTCGGACGTTTCATTGATCTTGAAAAACCGGAGGAAAACAAATAATGCAGTTCAACAAAACGCCTGCTACCATAAAACAGCAGATCGAGATACTGAGGCAGAGAGGCTGTATAATAGATGATGAGGAGTATGCAAGGAAGTGCCTTACAAATATCAACTATTACCGGCTTGCCTATTACTTTGCACCGTTTCTGGAGCGAAAGGGCAAGTACAGGGACGGTACGACCTTTGAGCAGATAATGAAGGTCTATGATTTTGACAGGGTACTGCGCCGTATGCTGATGACCTATCTTGAGGAAATCGAAATCTCTATGAGGGCGATAATCTCAAATTATCACGCTATGAAGTACGGGGCGCTGGGCTATCTCAATGCGTCCGGATTCGATCCGCATCATAACCATCAGGCGTTTTTGTCGAAGATAGAGCGGCTTATCGAGGCAAACGAGAACGAGGAATTCGTAAAGCACCACAAGAGAAAGTACGGCGGTATAATGCCGGTGTGGGCGGCTGTAGAGCTGTTCAGCTTCGGAACGCTGACATATTTTCTGATAGATATGAAGTCGGCGGATAAGAAGGATATGGTTTCACAGCATTTTGATCTTAACTACAGAACGGTAGAGGACAGAATGCTGTGCCTGTCGGATCTCAGAAACGTGTGCGCTCATTATACGAGATTATATGAGAATCCGTTCCCAAATGCGCCGAAAAGCTCGGATGGGCTTGGCTTTGAGCCTGACAATACGCTTAAATCCTATATGGCGGTGGCAAGGTCGCTCTATCCCGATAAATACAAGTGGGAAAATGAGTTTATACCTGCTGTTGCCAATCTTATTGACGAGTATGGGATGATAGATTATATGAGCGGATACGGGTTTAAACAGAAAACAACGTAATGATAAAAAAGCGGAGCCGGGTGGCTCCGCTTAAGCTTGTAGAAAAAGTATGTTATTTTCAAAAA
>ERZ791861.1094-NODE-1094-length-13894-cov-4.146470_pt1 | contig 13894 bp, 15 predicted proteins | sample MGYA00510283_ERZ791861 | MGnify/ENA primary metagenome ERZ791861 (study PRJEB30046, sample SAMN00792074) | human gut metagenome | study: EMG produced TPA metagenomics assembly of the A metagenome-wide association study of gut microbiota in type 2...
CATCGCCGATTTTCTCATAAGGAGTATTATCGGAATAATGAGCAATGAGTATTTCGGCGCGTTTTACAACCGTAACAGCGCAAATTGATAGACAATCGGCATATCGCATGATAAAATATTTTCAGTGCAATATTCAGGAGGTGCGCTATGCCCCTTATCATCGTTCGCAACGACATCACGAAAATGCCCGTGGACGCTATCGTCAATGCGGCCAAGGAGTCCCTGCTGGGCGGAGGCGGCGTGGATGGCTGCATCCATCGCGCGGCGGGGCCGGAGCTGCTGGCCGAGTGCCGGACGCTGGGCGGCTGCAAGACCGGCGATGCCAAGATCACCAAGGCCTACCGCTTGCCCTGCCGGTATGTGATCCACACCGTCGGCCCCGTGTGGAACAGCGGCAGCCACGGCGAGCGGGAGCAGCTCGTTTCCTGCTATCAGACGAGCCTTGCGCTGGCCAAGGAGTACCAGTGCGAAACTGTGGCCTTTCCGCTGATCTCCTCCGGCATTTTTGGCTACCCCAAGGATCAGGCGCTCCGCGTGGCGGTGGACACCATCGGCGAGTTCCTGCTGCACAACGACATGACGGTCTACCTCGTCATTTTTGACCGCAGGGCCTACCAAATCAGCGGCAAGCTATTTGCCGACATTGCCGAGTACATTGACGACCACTATGTGGACGCCCATACCGACACCCGGCGAGAGCGTATGCGTCGAATGAACGTCCTTGAAAGCCGTGTGGAGGCCGTCTGTGAGAGCGCGATGCCTGCGCCGATGATGGCTCCCATGGCTGTCGGTGGGCTGGACAATCTGCTGACGCATCTGGACGCCGGTTTCTCGGAGACCTTGCTGAAGCTCATCGACCGCAGCGGCAAAAAGGATGCGGAAGTCTACAAGAAGGCCAACGTGGATCGCAAGCTGTTCTCCAAGATCCGCAACAACCCGGACTACAAGCCCTCCAAGTCCACGGCCATCGCCTTTGCCATCGCGCTGGAGCTGAACCTGGACGAGACCCGCGACCTTATCGCCCGCGCAGGCTACGCCCTTAGCGCCAGCAGTAAGTTCGACGTTATTATTGAGTATTTCATCGGGCAGAAAAAGTACGACATCTTTGAGATCAACGAGGCCCTATTCGCCTTTGATCAGAGTTTGTTAGGAGCGTGATAAGTGATGGACAAGGTGAAGCTTGGGAAATTGCAGGAAGTAGATATTCGCAAGGTCTGGACTCATGAACAATATGATTTTTCAAAGTGGCTGTCTGCGGAGGAAAACATACAGGAACTTGGCAATACATTGAATCTGTCGCTTACCGATGTTGAGACTGAAAAATTTGTTGGAAGCTATCGCTGCGATATCTTGTGCAGAGATGAAATTACTGGAAAAGTCGTGCTGATTGAGAACCAACTTGAGCAGACCAATCACGACCATTTGGGGAAAATTCTGACTTATGCATCTGGACTTGACGCATCCGTGGTGGTATGGGTGGTTGCTTCAGCCCGTGACGAGCATGCGAGTGCGATTGAATGGCTCAATAAGCATACCGATGATAGCATTTCTTTTTTCTTGATTGAGATTCACGCTTACAAAATTGGAAATTCTGAACCGGCTCCCCAGTTCAAAATCATCGAACAGCCGAATGACTTCGCAAAAACTGTAAAACGCATTGCTCAGGATAAAGGTATGAATGAATCTCAAAGCTACAGACTGGAGTTTTGGACACAATTCAACGATATCCTTGAACAACGTGGAAGGCCCTTCAACAAGCGAAAGGCGACAACAGACCCTTGGTATTCTATTGCAATCGGATCATCAGAGTGCCAGATATCAATAGATTTGGTGAACAAGGAACACAAGATAAGGGTGGGGCTCTGGATCGCGAATAACAAAAAGCTGTTTGATAATGTGTATGCGCATAAAGATGAAATAGAAAGCACATTGGGTTTTGAGCTTTCTTGGCAGCGAATGAATCACAGGAAATCGTCGCGTATATGTAAATATATCGAGGGCTTGGACTTTACGATTCAGGATAATTATGCTGAATTAATGAACGAGTCTATTGATCTTGTTGTAAGAATGCGTGATGCATTGAGCGAATACATTCAGGCTGAACCTTAAACAAAATACACTGCTATGCTGAGTCTATTAGGAGCTAAAACCATGACCTTTATCTGCTACCCCAAATGCACCACCTGCCAGAAGGCGCGGAAGTGGCTGGACGAAAACCACATTGCCTACGATTTTCGTGACATCAAATTGGAGAACCCTTCTTATGACGAGTTATCCGCTTGGCACCAACGCAGCGGACTGCCGCTGAAGAAGTTTTTTAACACCAGCGGCCTGCTGTATAAGTCCATGGAACTGAAGGACAAACTGCCCGGTATGAGTGAGGACGAGATGCTGAAGCTCCTCGCCACAGACGGTATGCTGGTCAAGCGCCCACTGCTGGTAGGCGACGATTTCATCCTCGTAGGCTTCAGGGAAGCTGAGTGGACAGAGCGCCTGAAAACCGAATAAATGTCGCCCAACAGGCGACCAACCCCTCCTTCCGATGCGCTACAATGACAGCGTAAACAAACGAAGGAGGGTTTTCATTATGACAGAATTGGTTTTTATCCTGGATCGCAGCGGCTCCATGTCGGGGCTGGAGACGGACACCATCGGCGGCTTCAACTCCATGATCGACAAGCAGAAGCGGGAAGCGGGCGAGGCGCTGGTTTCCACCGTGCTGTTCGACAACGAGAGCGTGGTCATCCATGACCGCCTGCCGCTGGAGAAGGTGCCGCCCATGACTGAAAAGGAGTATTTCACCCGCGGCTGCACGGCCCTGCTGGATGCCGTGGGCGGGGCCATTCACCACATCGGCAACATCCACAAGTACGCCCGCCGCGAGGACGTGCCGGACAAGACGATGTTCATCATTACCACCGACGGTTACGAGAATGCCAGCCGCCGCTACGATTATGAGACGGTGCGGCGCATGATTGAGAGACAGAAAGAGAAGTATGGTTGGGAGTTCCTCTTCCTGGGCGCTAACATCGACGCGGCGAAGGAAGCGGCTCGCTTCGGCATCGGCGCTGACCGTGCGGTGAACTACAAGTGCGACGAAGCCGGTACGGCCCTGAACTACGAGGTCATCAGCGAGGCCGTGTGCAGTGTCCGCGCCGCCCGCCCCCTCAGCGCCGACTGGAAGCGCCGCATCGACGAGGATGTGCAGAAGCGCGGGAGATGATAGGTGTGTGCGGCGCGATTTGGGTGACATCGTAATTCTTTCTCGTTGACTTTCTCCCTCTTCTGTGATACTTGTTTGTCTCGGGAGGTGAGAATCATGTACGACACCCTGCGGGAGCTGCATCGCAAATTCTGGAAAGAACTGCCCGTGCCGGAAGTGGAGCGGCAGTATGACGAAGCTTTTCGAGAGCTGATGCGTCGGCTGGAAAAGCCGGAGCGCAAACTGGTGCTGCGGCTGCTGGACACAAGAGGGCTGCTGGCGGAGAATGCTGCGTTCGACAGCTTTGCGTGTGGCTTCCGACTGGCGCTGGAACTGACAACTGAATCACAACTATACCAAAAAGAACGGTCAGAGGAAGCTCTGGCCGTTCTTTGCGCAACGGAGGAGGATGAAGATGAAAAGTAAGATTCCACTACTGGCAATCAGTGCGGCACTACTGCTCATAACCTGCGGGCAGATGCAGAGCAGCCTGACTGAAATGACATTGCCGCCAACACCAGCGGCGCGGGAAGAAGCACAGCAGCCACAAGCGACACCTGAGCCAACAATGACAGCGCAGGAACCGGACACAGTGCCGATCACAACGCAGGAGCAACCACAAAAAGAGAATACCCGTCAGGAGGAAAGTGCTCCACAATCCGCTGATACCCTTGAACCGGTCGCGGAACCTACATTCTCAGAAGATATTCCCTCCGAGACCGTCCATGCCAAGACAGGATATATAGAACCCGAACCAACACCGGAGCCGGAACCGGCACCCACGCCATCTGCACCTGCAGATCTTCAAGCGGCCATCGACACTTCCAATGCTTATGCGGTCACACAGTATGGTGTTACCACAGACGCAAGCCTGACACTGGACAACAGCGCCTACCGATTCCCAGCGGCGGTACCGACAAACACATCGCAGGAAATACTGAAAGCCAAGGCGCGGGATATGGTAGATTTCACATTCCGTCAGCTCATGATGCAGGCTGGCGTGGACAGCGTTGCGGATGCCGGATTCCATTGCAACGTCTGCATCATCGAGGAAGGTGATAGCCTGCTGATCTACGTTCTCTACGACGGTTAAGCGGCGCAAAGCTTGCGTCGGTGTAAGCAAAGAAAAAGGATTCCCTGCTCGATTCAAGCAGGGAATCCTTTTTTCAAATCTGCTTCAGCTTCTCCAGATACTCGGCATCGCTCATTCCGCCTGCTAAGAACGCCGCCTTCACATCCTGAATATACGCCACTTTGCGGTTCCAGTCCTCCGCATTGAGCTTCCCCCGATACTTCCATGTTTTCAACCGGTTATATACCTTGTTGTACTCACGGTAGGCAAAATCCTTTCCGTTCTTTTCCTTCTCCTTGCGGTGAGCGCCGACCTGACGACAGGTGCGTGTCTCCTCTCCCGGCGCTACCCGTTGGCAGTACACCGTGTCGTATGCCCCTGTCAGCAAAAACCACCTGTCGCAGTTGTGACATAGTCGCGGGACGTTCCCCACCGCCATACCGCGGTACAGATCCATGTACAGGAAGCTGACCAAGTCCTCAAAAGTCATTTTCTCCGCGATAAACGGCAGTCCTGTTTTCTGGTTTCGCTCCACCACGAAAGAAATGTTCACCGGAAAATTGTCCTTGCGTTCGTCCATATACGCAAGATCCTCTTTGTCCTCTGTCTGTAAATAGATCTCCCGAAAGGACTCCATACATTCCTCGAAGGCTGCCGCATAGGCCTCCGGCCTGCGGGAAGGAAGCTCCTCAAAAAAGTCAGTCAACATGTCGTCCACGTCATACTGAAATCGCTTGAGGTCATCGGCCATGCAGCTATACCGCCCCTGCCAACGCCGCAGCAACTCATTCTCCCGTGTCCCGACCGTGAGCATACGGTCATGCTTTGCCTCATCTTCACGCAAGTCGTGGATCATGTCGCTGACAGCGCTGCGTTTTCCATGCCAGTACGGGATTTTGTTATACAGCGGGAGCTGCTTGATAAGTGCCCACGCCCTGTCCAATTCCTGAACCGCCATACCTGCGCTGGACGCTGTCCGGGCGTTCAGAAACACATGGAATTCCTCGCTGCCCCGCTGGGTCAGCTCTTTCAACTCTGCAAGAAGCGCGTCGTCTATCTCCAGAGCTTCGGCGGCGAAGTATCCCAACGGATATTCCTTGCCTGCCACAATGCAGCCTTTCTTTCCGAACAATACTTCAAACCACTCAAAGAGATTGTCGTTCTGGTAGCTCATGTTGTGTCCTCCGTTTCCGATGGAGTTTTCGTTGTGTACCCAACAACCGCCGGAGCTATTGCGCCTGATTTTCGGCTGTGCTATGCTCACATTGTATCTGATGGATGGCCGCAAGTCAATCAGATACGATTGCGGTAATTCAAAAAGAAAAGGTAACACAAAATGAAAGTATCGAAATACACCACCTACGACGAGCTGCCGTTATTCCTCAATGCGGAAATGGTGGCAAAGGTGCTGGGCATTTCCATCTCCAGCGCCTACGAGCTCATGCACGAAACGAGCTTCCCCGCCCTGCGTGTGGGCAGCCGCATCGTTGTCCCGAAAGAAAAGTTCTGCCAGTGGGTAGAGTCGCAGACAGGCGGTGCGCAATGACCCGCACCCTGCCGTGGCAGAAGCCCAACCATGCCAAGAATTACTACCCCGTGCCGAAGGTCATCTGCCAATTGGGACTGTCACCCGGTGAGATCGCCGTGTACTCATTCCTGTTGTTCTGTGAGGATCGCAAGACCTACCAGTGCTACCCCAGCTACCGTACCATCGGTGATGCGGTGGGCATGAGCCGCAATACGGTGTGCAAGTATGTACGGTCGCTGGAGGAAAAAGGTCTTATCCGCACGGAGCGCACCTCCATCGTTCTCAGGAATGGCCGCAAGCGAAACGGCTCACTGCTCTACACGCTGTTGCCATGGAGACATGCGGTGGAGCAGTTCCATCAGCGACAACTGGCCATGGCCGAAGCTGCCGCCGAACGTCAACAGGTACAGCAGCAACTGGCGGAGCAGGAAAACTCGATGCATGGAGGTGAGGCCGTATGATCTCGCAACTGCTGCGTGCGCTGATCGACAGTGACCCGCTGTATGTGGCTAAGCGCACTGCGGATACCCGCCGCTACATCATGACAGTGTGGCGCAAGGCTCACGATGATCTGCTGGACGAAAATGCCGTGGCACTGTTTCTCTGCGATCCGTTATGCGGCAGTCTGACTCCGGAGCAACGTGTGTTTGCTGGCCGGTGTCGGGATGAAATGAACAGCGTCTATGGGGAGACGTTGTTCCGTCTCGTACAGTGCTGGGTCATGGTACGTCGCGGCATGGTAAAGAGCTTGAGGGATGGCCTGAATCTGCTGGGGGGAGACAGCCCCAACGAAGCCCCGTGTTCGCCCCTGTGAGCCCCTGTGCGGCCTCGTGGAAGAGCGGTAGGGTAAAACCCACGCCCAGGGAAAACCCACGCCCAGGGGGATTTGGAGCGATTTTGGAGGCCTTTTCGGTGCGCCGAAAAAGAAGCAGGTGAAAGGAACGACGCTTTGCTGCTGCCGTTCCGGCCACAACTGCCCGCAGTGCGGGCAGTTTCAGGGTTTTTCGCGCGACGCTTTTCAGCGCCTGTTTTGAGAGCTGCGGCGCTTATTTTGCAAAAGGTACGAAAAAAGCAAGTGTTTACAAGGGTTTGGCACGACGCTTTGATAGAAAAGAAAGGATACAATCAATGGAAGAACATGGAAAAAGCAGGCATACGATCTGGCTCCCGGACGAGACGTGGAACCGGGTAAAACTACTGTATAAAGAGGATAACTGTTTCTCCCAAAGTGAGTTTGTGGAAAAGGCAATACGGTTTTATGATGGCTATCTGCACACCGCAAAGTCCAGCGCCTTCCTGCCGAAGGCGCTGCTGGAGGTGCTGGAAGGCACGCTGGGTGTGTACGGTGACCGGCTGGGCAGACTGCTGTTTAAGCTGGCGGTGGAGCACAACATGACCAACCATCTGCTGGGCGGCGACGTGGACATGACCCGTGAGGAGTACAACAAAATGCGCGGCAGCAGTGTCCGTGAGGTGTCGGCGACCCACGGTACGATCTCCTTCAAAGATGTTCTGCTGTTCTACCAGGGGAAATGACCGGCGCAAAACCTGCGTCACAGTAAGCAAAGAAAAGCGAAATCTTTTCCTAGCTATCCCGCTCGACTTGTGGTATGTATGTTGGTTACAAATCGGAGGTGATCCCAATGGCAAAACGAAGACCAGCCGGTGACGGCATGGTGCGCAAGCGAGAGGACGGGCGCTGGGAAGGGCGCATCGTTATCGGCCACAAAGAAAACGGCGAGCCGCTGTTCCGCCACGTCTACGCCAAGACCCAAAAGGCACTGTTGGACAAGCTGCACCAGAACATCGAGTGCTACCGTGACGTGGAGCTGACCGAGGACAGCCGCATGACACTGGGCGAGTGGCTGGACCGCTGGCTCACGGAGTACAAGGAGGGCACGATACGCCCCGGCACCCTCGCCAACTACCGCCGCTACATCGAACTCTACATCAAGCCGCAGTTGGGTGACAAGCAGGTGTCTCTCATCACCCAACAGGACGTTCAGCGGATGTACCGCCGCCTGAAAAAGAACGGGCGCGTCCGTGAACATCCTGAACTGGACTATCAGCTCTCCGACGCCACGGTCTGTCACATTCACCTCGTGATGCACAGCGCGATGAAAGACGCGGTACAGGCGCACGTCATTCCTCGGAACCCCACCGAGGGTACGACCGCACCCAAGCCCAACTACAAGCCCAAGCGCATCCTGACACGACCGGAGCTGGATGCCTTCCTTGAAGTGGTGGAGCAAGATGACGTATGGCGTGACTTCTTTCAGGTCGAGCTGATGACGGGCCTGCGGCGCGGTGAGATCTGCGGTCTGCAATGGAGCGACTTCGACGAGACCGCCGGTATGCTGAAGGTGTGCCGCACCCTTCATGGCCAGCGAAAGGGGGCGTACACCATCGGCGAGACGAAAACCAATCAGGGTATGCGCACCATCATCCTGCCGCACAGCGTGGTCGATATCCTGCGACGACGCAAGGCGGACGCCATCGGGCCGTGGATATTCCCTGATCCGGTGAAGCCGGAGGATCCCGTCAACCCCGGCAGTGCCTACACCCACATGAAAACTCTGCTCCAACACGCGGGACTGCCCAGCATCCGCTTTCACGATCTGCGTCACACATTCGCCACCCATGCCCTCATCAGCGGTGTGGATGCCAAAACGCTGTCCGGTATCCTGGGACACACCAATGCGTCCTTCACGCTGGACACCTACACCCATGTCACCTCGGATATGCAGAAGCAGGCCTGCGGTATCGTGGGCGAATTCATGGAGGACATCTTCGGGAAGGAGTTGAAACCGTGGCAAGAAAGCGAAAAGCCGGAGACGGAACAGTAAGGCAGCGCAAAGATGGCCGGTGGGAGGGCCGCATCGTCATCGGCTACGATGATAACGGCTATCCCAAGACGAAAAATGTCCTCGCCAAAACCAAGAAAGAGTGCGTCGAGAAGCTCCAAAAGCTCAAGGAGGAATGCGGCGGACTGAAGCCTGAAAAAGTGCGGCCTGAGATGCCCTTTGGGGACTGGCTGACGTACTGGTATGAAAATCACTCCAAGCCTAAGATACGCCCCACCACGCAGGAGACTTATGAGAGCCGCATCCGCCTGCACATCATTCCGGAGATCGGCAGCATCCCGCTGAACAAGCTGACGCAGAACGACCTGCAGCAGTTTTACGGTCGGATCAAGAATAGTGGCCGGAAGCGGTTCACCGACAGATACGGCGAAGGGCTGTCTGACCGGATGGTGCGTATGTGTCACGCCACCTGCCGCTCCGCGTTAGAGAAGGCGGTGCAGGACGGATTGATCCGTGTGAACCCTGCCATCGGCTGCAAGCTGCCGCCGAAGAAGGCGCGGGAAATGCAGGTGCTGACGAGGGAGGAGCTTCAAAGGTTTCTCATTCAAGCGAAGTTCGAGGGTTACTATGAGGTGTTTCTTCTGGACTTGGCCACCGGCCTGCGCCGGGGTGAGCTGATGGCGCTGCAGTGGGATGACCTGAACTTCAAAACCGGTGTGCTGAATGTAAACAAGCAGGTCTACGATGTGCGAGGCCAGCTTCAAATCAGCACACCCAAGACGAAGAACTCCGTCCGCAAGATCGTCCTGCCGCCTGCGGTAGTGGCGGTGCTGCAGGAGTACAAAAAGACGGTGGACTCCCGCTGGATGTTCCCGTCCCCGGTGAAGGAGGACTGCCCCATTACGCCCGGCGTGGTGCGCCGCAGACTGCAGTTCATCTTAGAACACGCAGGCTGTAAGCATGTGAGGTTCCACGACCTGCGCCACACCTTCGCAACCCTGGCACTGGAGAACGGTATGGATGTGAAAACCCTCTCCGCCATGCTGGGCCATGTGTCGGCGGCCACCACACTGGACATCTATACCCACATCACCGACGATATGCGGCTCACAGCCGCCGCCAACATCGACCGCGGCATCGGCAAAGCGGTGCCGAAGGAGGACGCTTCAGAGCCGGGACAGGAACCTGCCCCGGCCACAGCGGAAAAGCCGAGTATGACCGACTTCAAGCCCTATGTAGGCCGCAAACGCAGATCCGGTACCGGCTGCGTCACCGAGATCAACGACCACCTCTTCGAGGGGCGCTACTCCCCCAAGTGGCCCGACGGTAAGAAACACGCCCGCAATGTCTATGCGCACACCCGCGAAGAGTGTGAGGAAAAGCTGAAGGTGCTGATCGTAGAGATGAAGTCGGAGATTGCGGAAGCAAAGCGACTGATGGATGAGGGCAAAGGTAACGGAAGCCCACCGGAGGAGAAGAGAGTCAAGCGGGGGAAGCGGTAGAGATTAAAAGAATCACCGGCAAGGGTACGGAATACGAAGTATCCTTGCCGGTGATTTATATGTTTGAACATATCTTAAAAAGTATACTATCCTACGAGAATATCATGTGAATGCAGCGCTAATTCTTGCCTTTTGTTGAAAACGGTGCTACTATTATTTTGACATATTTGTATCTGCTGCCCGTTGTAAACAACACCGCATCATCCAGTGTCCGCTTGCCGAGATTTGAAATGACGGAGGTTCTGCATGGCTATACCAAAACTGAAAAAGCAGGATATTATTGCTGCCCTGAAATTCATCGACGAGAACGGAGTTCCCGAACATAATACGAGCGTAAAATATGTACTTGTGTCTGAAGATGGAAAAAAGTATCCGCCGAAATATGTGGTAGCCGTTGCTGACCATTTGGCAAACAGCACAGACATTTCGACGGAATCCTTTAACAGCGTTGACGCAAAGAGCTATCTGGAAAGCCTTGGGTTTACCATTGAGACAAAGCCGCAGGAGAAATTTGAATTGTCCATTACTGCTGAGAGTATAGCGTCGACAGACGAACGCTTCACAATGGATAATCTGAGTCTTGGCGATAACTATAAGCCTCTGGACGCCTATTTTAAGAGAGCAAGCGGGGAAATAGTCAAGCGCTCTTACAGCAAAGGCGAAAGAAGAAATTCCAACCAGACCCTGCCCCGCATTGCCTGCCAAGTATTTGAAAGACAACTTGCTGCGCTGTCTGTTGAGGACAAGGAGAGCTTTCCCGTTTGCAAATATAGTCCTAACAGCGACATGATCAGAGGTATCTATACGAGTGTCGATGAGTACAAGAAGCACCGTAACTCTTTAGAGTACCTGATATACGGCTATGACAGCGGACGTCAATTTGTTATTTATTGCTGGAATATTTTCTCTACAATCGTCTTTGTACAGGAATGCCTGAAACGTTTTGGTGAACAAGGAGATCAGTTTGTCCTGATGTATCGCGAAAAAGATGAAAAAGAGACCGTGGCGGCAAAAGCAGAAGCCGCTGTTCAGGAAGAACTTGTTCAGCAGTTCAAAGGCTATCGGAATCCCTTCTCTTCTATGCTGATCGAATCGAAGAATCTGATTTTCAGAGGTGCGCCCGGTACCGGCAAGTCCTATCTTGCCAAGGAGATCGCTGCGGATATTATCAGCAATGGGTACTTCGACGATTACACGCTTCTTACTGACGAGCAGAAAAAGCAGGTAGAGTTTGTCCAGTTCCATCCGAATTATGACTACTCTGATTTTGTTGAAGGACTGAGGCCGAAGGTCAATGACGACGGGACGATGGGCTTTGAATTGCAGGATGGCATTTTCAAGAAGTTTGTTGCCCGCGCCAGAAAGAACTATGAGGACTCACAAAAGTCTAGAGAAACGGTAGAAAAGGAAATTTCAGTTCAGGAGTCCATGACGGAATTTTTCTCTGGTGTTGCGTTCGGCGTTGACACATTTAAGACGATCAACGGGAATGAGTTTACTATTACCGGCGTGGATGATGGTCATATCCATATTTCCATTCCCGGAAACGCGACTGTCAACAGGCTCGCTCTGAACCTGGACGAAGTAAGAAAGATGCTGGAATCCGGGCAAAAGTTTGAGAAAATAAAAGATATTACCTCCTTTTTCGGAAAGACTTTTGCTACACAAGGATACTCCTATGACTTTGCTATCTACAAAGCTATCAAAGCGAAGAAAAGTACAGCTTCAAAAGCAAAGGCAAAACAGGAGGAACTGAAAAAATACATATTCATCATTGATGAAATCAACCGCGGCGAAATTTCAAAGATTTTCGGTGAACTGTTCTTTGCGATAGACCCCGGTTATCGCGGCAAAGCCGGAGAAATCTCCACGCAATATTCTAATCTGCACTCTGACCCTGACGAAAAGTTCTATATCCCCGAGAACGTCTATATCATTGGCACCATGAACGACATTGACCGTTCTGTAGATAGCTTTGATTTTGCCATGCGCCGCCGTTTCCGCTTCGTAGAACTCAAGGCGGATGAGCGGCTTGAGATGCTTGCGTCGCTGGAAAACGAGGATCTGGAGGCGGAAGCGATCAAAAGAATGGCTGCGCTCAACAAGGCGATCGCAGAGGTTGAGGATCTGAACGAAAATTATCAGATCGGCGCGGCTTACTTCTTAAAGCTGAAAACGCTTGATTTCGACCAGCTTTGGACAGATTACCTACAACCGCTCCTTCAGGAATACATTCAGGGAATGTACGATGAGGAAGGGCTTATGAATCACTTTGCAAAAGCATACGGTTATCAGAAACCCATCCGAGGTGATGCGAATGAAGCTGCTCAAGATCAAGGATAACTCACAGCAGAAAAAGGATGCATTTACTCATATCAAAAATCTGACGAACAAAATCGCCGATAAAACATTGGAACAGCTTGAGCGTGAAGGCGTGTTCATATTTCCCGAGACCGTAAAGGACGCGGCGGATATTACACAAGATCAGATGATTCTCCAGAGCGTCAATGACACCTATCGCTCCGGCAATGTGATGGGCTTTCTCGGCTTCGGTGATGAGCGGCTTGTAATCGCGTCCCGTTTTTGCGGAGAGGGTGAGGATTACTTTTTCCAGTATCTTTTGGACAAAGTTCTGGATTTCCCAAACATCGTAGATTTGGAGTCCGACGCTGATCAAGACAATCGGCTGTTTCATTTTCTGCTGTTCCTGTTTCCGTATTACCTCAGAACTGCCATGCGGAAGGGCTTACTCAAAAAATATATCCGTCACAGCTACAATGATGGAAATGTAAAGGGTGCAATTGATGTCGCAAGGCACATAGAGAAGAATACTCCGTTTGTAGGAAACGTTGCATACACGCAGCGGGAGTTTTCTTACGATAACAGTCTGATGGAGTTAGTGCGGCATACCATAGAGTTTATCAAAAGAAAGCCTTACGGAAACAACCTGCTTGTCAAAGTAAAGGACGAGGTGAAGCTCGTAATAGATGCGACGCCGGGATATGCGCCATATGACCGACAGAAGATTATTGAGCATAATAAAAAGAATACCGTCCGTCATGCATATTTTCGGGAGTATCTTGCCTTACAGAGATTGTGTCTCTTGATCCTTCGGCATCAGAAGCATCAAATCGGTACAGGGTCAAGACGGATATACGGCATCCTGTTCGATGGCGCATGGCTGTGGGAGGAATACATCAACTTGCTCATCGAGGATACATTCTATCATCCGATGAACAAGAGCGGCACAGGCGCTCAGAGGCTATTTAACCGAAATGTTGGACTGATCTACCCTGATTTCATCAGTCGGAATAGCGAGGCGCGGATCATTGCGGATGCCAAGTACAAGCCTATCGACAACATCGGTAATCGGGACTATTTGCAGGTGCTCGCCTATATGTTCCGTTTTGATGCCAGGACTGGTTACTACCTCTATCCCGAGGCGGAAGGCACAGATGATTTGAAACTGTGGATGAATCGCGGCTCGACCTATGAGAAAAACGTTGCTCCGCGTGATGACATCAGCATTACCAAGCACGGATTGAAAATCCCCATAGATGTCTCGAACTACGATGAATTTGTCATGAGAATGAAAATTTGCGAACAGGAATTTAAGAGTACACTGACCACTTAATCGTTCCAATAGTATACCCCACAATGTTCATCCACTATGCTGGCAAACATTGTGGGGATAGAGCTAATCATTGATAGAGCACCCTAGGGCTTCTGAAGTGTAAGCGCACAATAATCACCCGGACCGAACAAAATTACGGCAGAGTCCCGTTG
>ERZ791861.1095-NODE-1095-length-13893-cov-2.327070_pt1 | contig 13893 bp, 10 predicted proteins | sample MGYA00510283_ERZ791861 | MGnify/ENA primary metagenome ERZ791861 (study PRJEB30046, sample SAMN00792074) | human gut metagenome | study: EMG produced TPA metagenomics assembly of the A metagenome-wide association study of gut microbiota in type 2...
TCTCCATTATCTTGAATGCAAGCTTCGGTTCAAGACCCTGATGCATAAGGTAAACCATAATATCGTCACGGCATCCGATAACCTCTGAAATCGTACAGGTTCCGTCAGAGATAAGATCCTGTGCGTTTCCGAGCCATACGTCAGTACCGTGCGACAGACCCGAGATCTGTAAAAGGTCGGAGAATTTCTTCGGCTGTGCGTCCTTAAGCATCTGCAGTGTAAACGGCGTGCCGAATTCTGGGATACCGTATGTGCCGCTTGAAACGCCGAGATCCTCCTCTTTTATGCCGAGCGGCTCTGTCGAGGTGAACAGCTCCATGACCTTAGGATCGCTTGTCGGAACATCCGCTATCTTTATACCCGTCATATCCTCAAGGTGCTTATACAGCGTCGGCACATCGTGTCCAAGCTCGTCGAGCTTAAGTATAGTATCATGCAGTGCGTGGAAGTCGAAGTGCGTTGTTATCATATCGCTCTCCGTCTTATCCGCCGGGTGCTGAACCGCCGTGAAGTCATAAACCTCATAATCGCTCGGTACAACGACCATTCCGCCGGGATGCTGTGACGTTGTTCTCTTGACGCCTGTACAGCCTGCCGCAAGACGTGATATTTCGGCGGAATTTGCCGTCATACCCTTCTTTTCAAGCCACTTGCGTACAAAGCCTTCCGCAGTCTTTTCCTGCACGGCGGAGATAGTACCCGCCTTGAAAACGTGATCCTTACCGAACAGTTCTTCGGTGTATCTGTGTACCTTTCCCTGCACCTCGCCCGAGAAGTTAAGGTCAATATCGGGCGACTTATCGCCGTCAAATCCGAGGAACGTTTCAAACGGTATATCGTGACCGTCACGGATCATATCTATATCGCAGTTCGGACACTTTTTCGGCGGCAGGTCAAAGCCCGAGCCGTATGAGCCGTCAAGGATAAATTCGTTGTGTCGGCACTTGGGGCATCTGTAGTGCGGAGGCAAGGGGTTTACCTCGGAGATACCTGCCATTATGGCAACTACCGATGAACCTACCGAGCCTCGTGAGCCGACAAGATAACCGTTCTTTTCCGAGAACGCAACCAGCTTCTGCGCTATCATATACAGTACGGCGAATCCGTGCTTTATGATAGAGTCAAGCTCCTTCTTAAGTCGCTTTTCAACTGTTTCCGGCAGATCGTCACCGTACCATGCGTGCGCCCTGTCCCAGCAAAGCTGCTGTAATTCTTCGTCTGCACCGTCAATGTGAGGAGTATATGTGCCTGTGGGGATAGGCCGTACCACCTCGATCATATCGGCGATTTTGTTCGTGTTTGTAATAACGACTTCCTTCGCCTTTTCTTCACCGAGATAAGCGAATTCCTCAAGCATTTCATCGGTAGTCCTGAAATAAAGCGGCGGCTGATTAGCAAAGTCCTCATAGCCCTGTCCTGCCTGCAGTACCTCACGGAATACAGCGTCCTCAGGGTCTTTGAAATGCACGTCACAGGTAGCGACTACCGGCTTTCCGAGCCTGTCGCCAAGCTCAACTATAGCACGGTTGAGATCTCTCAGATCTTCTTCACTGCTTACCTTGCCGTTTCTAAGCAGGAACATATTATTGCCGATAGGCTGTATCTCAAGATAATCATAGAATGATGCGATTTCCTCTATCTTCTCCTGCGATTCCTTTTCAAGTATCGCCCTGAAAAGCTCGCCCGCCTCGCACGCACTTCCTATGATAAGTCCCTCTCTGTACTGCGATAGCAGGGATTTCGGTATTCTCGGCTTTTTATAGAAATAATCAAGGTTCGATGCGGAAATAAGTCTGTACAGATTTTTCAGACCGACCTTGTTCTTTACAAGAATTATCTGGTGATAAGTAGGGAGCTTCTTTATATCAACACTTCCGAACGCCGTGTTGAAGTCGCCTATATATTCAAGCTTTGCGGTCTTTCTTGTATCGTTTACTATGTGCATATATATCATGCACAGCATTTCTGCGTCCGCAACCGCTCTGTGATGGTCAAAGTCGCCCAGCTTGAAATACTTTGCTATAGTGTCGAGCTTATAGTTCTTGATACCCTTGAGCGCCGCCTTTGCAATACTCAGCGTATCGACTACAGGATTATCAAAGCTCTTTTCCATTCTTGCGGCGGCACTTCTGATAAACGACACGTCAAACTTTGCGTTATGTGCGCAGACGGGAGAATTGCCGCAGAAAGCCATAAAGTCGCTGACCGCAACATCTTCGGTCGGAGCGTCCGCTACCATATCGTCCGTGATACCCGTAAGCTCCGTGATATTTGACGGTATCGGCATCATCGGATTTACAAATGTCGAGAATCGTTCAACTATCTCCATATTACGCAGCTTTACCGCACCTATTTCGGTTATACGCTCGTTTGCGGGATGAAGTCCCGTTGTTTCTATGTCGAATACGATTATATCGTCCTCGATTTTTACTTTGTCACACCCGTCAACAACTGCGTTTCCGTCATTTACAAAGTATGCCTCAAGACCATAAATCACCTTGAAGTCGGGATCGTCCTTGTTTATCTTCTCAACGGTATTCATAGCCTCAGGATATGCCTGTGCGTTGCCGTGGTCGGTTATAGCTACCGCCTTGTGACCCCATGCGTGAGCCTGCTTTACAAGCACTGACGGAGCTGTAACTGCGTCCATATCCGACATATTGGTATGCATATGAAGCTCTACTCTCTTTTCGGGAGCATTGTCCTGCTTCGGCTTTACCTCGACAAGCATTACCGACTGCGGATTAAAGCAGTTGCAGTGCAGAAAATCGTCAGCCTTATAACTGCCGTTAGCAAGTATCTTTGCGCCATTCTGAATAAAGCTGTAGCTGTCGAGTTTTGTATTATAAACGAACAGCTTCATTATCATAGATGAAGTCCTGTCGCTGAATGCGGCTGTGATTATCGTTGACTTTCCGCTCTTGGTTTCCTTCTTCTCGACATTGAAGATTTCACCCCATACGGTAACATTGTCACGCTCCGTCATTATGCTTGCCATCTCAACGGGAGCGTCATTTATCGGCTTGCCCATTACGAGCTTCGCCTTACTGCCGAAATGCGTGGTTTCAAACATCAGATCCATTTCCTCAGGCTCTGCAAACACGTTTGCCTTTGTCATTGCAGGAGCGGCAGACGCATTTCCTCCCTGTGAGGAAGCCTTTGGCACAGGTGTTTTCATAGTGTAATCATCACGCAGTGAAACCTGCATTATATCCGTAGGATTGAACTGCATCTCATTTGCGAATGTGTCGAGCTTATAACTGCCGTGCATAACAAAAACCGCACCGTCTTCAAGAAAATCGTAATCGTCTATTATTTCAGCCTTGGCAAACAGCTTTACAGGCACTCTTCCCGTATCGTCACAAAGTGCCGCCGTAATTATTGTGTAAACGCCGTTTCTTGTATCCTTATGCTCGACATCGGTAAGCTCGCCCCATACCGTGACGCTGTCGCTTTCTTCGCCCAGTGACTTCAGCGACTGAGGAGTTTCGGTTATCTCGTTTCCGAGATATAAAAGTCCGTCCGTGTTCAGCTTATCCTCAAGATATGTAAGCGTTATCTTGCCCGGACGCTTTCTCGGCTCAGGTCTTGATTTCTTCCCCCTTGAACTTTTGCTCTCGCTTGCACGCTCTGCCGCTTTTCTGTCGATCTCGTCAAAATCCGGAAGCGGCTGTGCCGACAATTCCTCATAATATCTTTCGTCAAGGTCTGCATAACCTACTGTCGCATTTTCACTGAATTTTACCGTTACGCTCTTTGAGAAAACGCCCTTTGTGAACTTCTCAATTTCCTTGTCTATCTTCTCACTGTACAGAAGGTCAATTCCGCCGTGCATAAGCGTAAACTCAAATGTATCTCCGTCATCGCTTATCTCGGAATCGTCCATATATCCGTTTATAACGCCGTGTGACGGCTTCAATATCTGAATAATGTCATAAAGATATGACGGGCTGAACAGTTCAGGCGCATATTTCGGATAAATCTTTACCGACGGCACACCGAGATATTTCTTTATTGCATTGCCCGTTTCGGCAAGCACGCTGTACGGTATCAGTTCATCCGCTTCAAGCTGAAGTATCATGCTCTTATCCGCTTCGTCACACAGTATCGACAGCAGTCGTGCGTCCGCTGTCTGCTGAGGCATTTCGACCCTGTCAAGAATTTCTTTTAAAATGGCAGCCATTTATTTCACGTTCCTCATAATTTTTCTTTGTTGCCGAGCATCACGCCGACCTCGTCCATAAGCTCGTCAACCAGCTTTTCTTCAGGCACTCTGCGTATAACCTCGCCCTTTTTGAAGATTATACCCTCACCCTTTGCGCCGGCGATGCCTATATCGGCCTCTCTCGCTTCTCCCGGACCGTTTACGACACAGCCCATTACAGCTATCTTTATATCGGCTGTTATATCTCTTGTACGCTGTTCGACCTGCTTTGCTATAGAAATAAGGTCGATTCCCGTTCTGCCGCAGGTGGGGCAGGAAACTATCCTCACACCGCCGCCTATGCCTACTGCTTTAAGTATATCCTTTGCGGCATATATTTCTTCTACAGGGTCGGCTGTCAGCGATACTCTTATCGTATCCCCGATACCGTCAAGGAGCAGTGAGCCTATTCCCGCCGCCGACTTGATTATACCCATACGGGCTGTGCCTGCCTCGGTCACTCCGAGGTGCAGAGGATAATCGTACATTTCGTGTATCAGACGATAGCTCTCCGTCATCAGCTTGACATCCGACGATTTGACCGAAAGCACTATATCGTCAAAATCAAATTCACGGAGCATTTCCACATGGCGAGAAGCACTTTCTGCCAGTGCCTGTGCGGTAGGACCGCCGTACTTAGCAAGAAGCTCACGCTCTACCGAGCCGCTGTTCACGCCTATTCTTATAGGGATATTGCGGCTGCGGCACGCGTCCGCCACAGCCTTTACCCTGTCCTTATCCCCGATATTTCCGGGATTTATCCTTATCTTGTCAACACCTGCCGCCGCACATTCGAGCGCTATCCTGTAATCAAAATGTATGTCTGCGACAACAGGTATATTGACCGCATTTTTAAGTGCGTATATAAGTTCCGAGTTTCTCACCGCAGGCACCGCCGTGCGTATTATCTCGCAGCCTGCCTTTTCAAGCTCGATTGCCTGCCTTACATTGCCCTCAACATCATCCGCAGGGATATTCAGCATCGACTGTATATATATATGCTCTCCTCCGAGAGTGAGATTTCCGACTTTAACTTTCTTCTTACTCATTTTAACCGCCTGTAATTATTCTTACAATATCATTGAATGTTACTATGACCATAAGCACCATAAGCGCAACGATACCGATAAAATGCACCATTCCCTCATGCTCCGCCTTGACAGGCTTTCCTCTGATAAGCTCTATGAAAAGGAACACAAGTCTGCCGCCGTCCATAGCGGGTATCGGCAGGAGATTTACTATGCCTATGTTTATTGCAATCAGCGCCGCCAGCGTCATAAGCGAACCCCAGCCGAAAGAAGCAACGGTGCTTACACTCTGCACAACACCGATAGGGCCCGACATTTCGTTAAGACCGTATGTGCCGTTGAGCAGATTGCCGAACGAGATCCATATCAGCCTGCCGTATGAAACAAAGTTTGCACACGCCGCCTGTATAACGTTCACAAAATTATGTCTCTCGCCGTAAACGATAAAGTCGAGATACAGGTTGTTTTCCTCAGACGTATATCCGCTTTTATATTCATCTGCAATTGCCGTAAACGACTTTGCAAATTCTGCATCGTTCTTTTCAAGCTCCTTGAAAGCCTCTGTATAGCTGTTAGTATCTATATCGAAATATTCGGTTGGAAGTGCCGCATAGCCCTCTTTTTCACCCACCAGCTTTTTATATTCCGAAATCATTTTTGCGTAGGAACGTGACGCAAATTTAACATCGTTCAGTTCAACCGTCTGACCGTTTCTCTCAACTACAAAGTCATAGCTGTAATACTGCGAGCCTATACCCCTTGACTGTGAATTTGAAAGCTGGAACGAAATATCCATCGTTGTATAGATATTCATACCGTTGATTTTCAGTATCTTATCGTTTGCCTGAAGCACAGACGAGCTTATCGCACCCTCCTGAAATCCCGCAACGACATTGGTCGAAACGCTGTTTGAACATAAAACGGAAATAATGCAGAAGATAAATCCGAGAACGAAGTTCATAAACGCACCTGCGGCGATTACAAGTATCCTCATCCACACAGGCCTGTTTCTGAAGCTTCTCGGGTCGTCATTTTCAACGTCCTCGTCAAGCATGACCGAGCCGCCTATCGGCAGTGCCTTGAACGCAAACACGGTTTCTCCGATACGCTTTTTGAACAGCTTCGGACCCATTCCTATCGCAAATTCCTTGACCTTCATCTTGCACAGCTTTGCGACCGTGAAATGTCCGAATTCATGCACAAGTATAATCAAAAAAAACAGAAGTATTCCCAGTAAAATGTTGAGTATGTTCAAAAGTGCCTCCTTATTCTAAGCGTGGGCAATTACATATTCCCTTGCCGTGTTTTCACTGTCCAGTATATTGCCGAGCGTTACCTCTTTATGCTCCCTCACATTTTCACAAGCGTCGGCAACAAGCTCTCCTATGCGGTAAAACGGTATCTTATCCTCAAGGAAAAGTCCGACAGCCGCCTCGTTTGCGCTGTTAAGCACAGTGCAGGCTGTACCGCCCCTTGCTATCATCTTCTTTGCGTATTTAAGACACAGGAACGTTTCCTCGTCCGCTTTTTCAAACGTCATAGTGCCGACATCAAAAAGAGAAAGCCTTTTTGCCGGTGACGGTAACCTTTCGGGATAGGTCAGCGCAAACTGTATCGGTATTCTCATATCGGGTACGCCCATCTGACCTATGACCGAGCCGTCCTCAAACTCGACTGCAGAGTGCAAAATGCTCTGTCTGTGAACATTTACCTCCACTTTTTCAGGTGTAACTCCGAACAGCCATACCGCCTCTATAAGCTCAAGCCCCTTGTTCATAAGCGTTGCGCTGTCTGTTGTTATCTTCTGTCCCATGTTCCAGTTAGGGTGCTTCAGCGCCTGTGCCTTTGTTACTGTTTTCAGCTTTTCATAGCTGTATCCGAAAAACGGACCGCCCGATGCCGTAAGCAGTATACGCTCGATACCGCTTCCTCCGCTTGCCATAAGCGACTGGAATATAGCGGAATGTTCGCTGTCTATCGGCAGTATCGGCAGGTTTTTCTCCTTTGCCTTTTTCATAACAAGCTCGCCGCCCGTAACAAGCGTTTCCTTGTTAGCAAGCGCCACCTTGTTGCCTGCGTCAAGTGCCGCAAGAGTAGGACGAAGCCCTACCATACCTACGACCGAATTCACAACAGCGTCCGTTTTCAGTGATGACACCTCACACAGCCCATCCATTCCGCACAGCACCTTTATATCTGTATCGGAAAGCCGCTGCTTCATATCGCTGTAACGGTTTTCGTCATATATGCAGACAGCTTCGGGCATAAATTCACGAGCTTGCTTTTCAAGAAGTTCGGTGTTTTTTGCGGCACAAAGTGCAATCGGTTTAATGCCGTGCATACGGCATACGTCAAGCGTCTGTGTGCCTATCGAGCCTGTACTGCCGAGCAGGGCTATATTCTTTATAATACTCAATTGTTACCTCTTTATGACAAATAATGCCGAAGAGTATTCCGCTTCGGCATTGTAATATGATTATACGATTATGCTATTGGGGTTATGGGGAAGTATATCTGGAACATCATATATGCAAACGGTGCGGCAAGCAGAACACTGTCGAAACGGTCAAGAATACCGCCGTGTCCGGGTAATATGTTGCCGAAATCCTTTACAGAACATTCACGCTTTACAAGTGACGCAGAGAGATCTCCGACTACGCCGAGTCCCGATATAACAAGCGCCATAACAGTGAGATACACCCAGTTCACGCTGAATGTATGCACTCCGCCGTTTATTATGCTGTCGATAAGCTCATACGCAAAGCTCATTATAACCGCAAAAACGCCCGATGTTATTATACCTCCGACAAAGCCCTCCCACGTTTTCTTGGGGCTTATCGCAGGACACATCTTATGCTTGCCGAAAAACGTTCCGACAAAATACGCACCGGCATCTCCCACCCATGCGCTCACCATAGTATAAACTATAAGGAACATAGCGTGATCCGGGAATCTTGAGCGTATAAATGCTATTGAGCAGAGTGCAAGAGGTATCGTAATCGATACAAACGCAACAAGTGCGACCTGCTCAAATCGAGCCTTCTCGTGATTGAACAGCATCCCGAGGAGCATTATTACAACAAAGCCGAAGTAAATCAGCTTTACGTTGTTCCTGAGCGGTTCTATCCAGAAAATAATAGGTGTTACAGCCGCAAATATAAGGCTTACGGCTGATGTGAACTTATTCTTCAGATATTTGGTCGTAACTAACATTTCATATACCGCTATGACAGAAAAAGCCGTCATAGCAACATAGTAAAGTATCTCGTTGTTAAGTGCTACTATTAAAATACCGATCGGTATCGCTACCAGTGCGGTCACTATTCTGGTTACCATCTTGTAGTTCTTTTCCTTTCAGAAACGCATTACAGTCCGCCGAATCTTCTGTTTCTCCTTGCGTACTCGTCACAAGCCGCAATAAGATCCTTCTTTGAAAAATCCGGCCACAGAACATCCATAAACAAAAGCTCCGCATAAGCTCCCTGCCAGATAAGGAAGTTTGAGGTTCTCTGCTCTCCGCTCGGTCTTATAATAAGGTCGACAGGAGGAATGCCCTTAGTATAAAGATAATTGTCAAAATCGTCTTCCGTAAAGCCGTCAAGATCGACCTTACCCTCTTTATAATCCCTTGCAAGACGTTTTGCCGCAGTCAGTATCTCATCCTTACCGCCGTAATTAAGCGCTACAAGAACATACAGACCGTCATTATTCTTTGATATTTCTTCAATCTCGACAAGCCTTGCCTGTATATCATCATCAAACGCAGACTTATCCCCGAGAAAAATTATCCTTGTATTCTTCTGAGCCATACTGCGTATATCGTCAAGATATTTTACAAGCAGCTTCATTATGGCGTCAACTTCATCCTTCGGACGTTTCCAGTTTTCCGTTGAAAACGCATAGAAGGTGCAATATTTTATTCCGATGTCACGGCAATCCTCAACAGTGCGCCTGAATACCTTTGCACCCTGTGAATGACCCGCCTTTCTCGGAAGTCCTCTTTTTTTCGCCCACCTGCCGTTTCCGTCCATGATAAATCCGACATGGAGCGGAACACAGGTCAAAGCGTCCTTATTTAAATCAGCCAATTTGATTACCGGCAATTAAACTGTCATGATTTCTTTTTCTTTTGCACTGCAGGCAGCGTCCATTTCATCACAGTATTTATCTGTGAGCTTCTGAACGTCCTTCTCGCAGTTCTTAAGATCGTCCTCGGTTATTTCGTTGTTCTTCTTCATAGCCTTGAATTTTTCCATAGCGTCACGGCGGACATTACGGACAGCTACCTTACCTTCCTCGGCGATCTTCTTTACCTGCTTGCAAAGCTCTTTTCTTCTCTCCTCTGTAAGCTGGGGGAAGGTTATGCGTATAGCCTTACCGTCGTTTGTGGGAGTAATTCCGATGTCGCTTGCAAGTATAGCCTTTTCGATAGAGTTGAAGCGTCCCAGGGAGTGATAACAAGCACTCTTGCCTCTGAAACGGCAACAGCTGCCATAGCGTTTATCTGCGTGGGAACACCGTAGTAGTCAACGGTCACCTTATCCAGCACTGCGGGATTTGCTCTGCCTGCACGGATTGAAGCGTATTCTGTTTCAACAGCGGCTACGCACTTGCCCATCTTGTCCTTAGCGGTATTGATTACGTCTTTCATTGGTTAATTTCCTTTCGGGTATATATTACTGTTTTTATTTACCTTCAGCTTACTTGTCACTGACTACAGTACCTATCTTCTTGCCCATTACAGCATCGAAAATATTATCCGGTCTGCTCAGATCGAATACAAGGATAGGTGTCTTGTTCTCACGGCACATAGCCGCAGCGGCACTGTCCATAACCTTGAGGCTCTGCACGAGTATCTGCTGATGTGTGAGCGAGTCGTACTTAACAGCGTCGTCATACTTATGCGGATCCTTGTCATAGATACCGTCAACCATAGTCGCCTTGAGCAGTATATCCGCATTTATCTCTGCGGCTCTCAGTGCGGCGGCACTGTCTGTCGAGAAGAACGGGCTGCCCGTACCGCAACCGAATATCACTATTCTTCCCTTTTCAAAATGCCTTACAGCCTTCTGTCTTATATACGGCTCAGCTATCTGCTTCATGTCAATGGCAGTCTGCACACGGACCTGACAGCCGAGGCTTTCAAGTACATCGGCAACTGCAAGTGCGTTCATTGCTGTAGCAAGCATACCGATATGGTCAGCTCTTACTCTGTCCATATTCTCGCTTGAACGGCCTCTCCAGTAGTTGCCTCCGCCGACAACGATGCCTATCTCGGCACCAACGTCATAGCACTTCTTTATGCTCTTGCATATTTCGGTGACCGTGGGCATATCAAGACCCATCTTCTTGTCCCCTGCAAGTGCCTCACCGCTGAGCTTTAAAAGTATTCTCTTATACTTCGGTTGATTTTCGGACATATTGTTGTTTTTCCTTTCAGATAGGGTATTAAATTTTCATTAATAATCAAGAACTCTTATGCGACCGAGCAGCTTATCTCCGAGCTTTGCAACAGCCTCGTTGCAGTCCTTTTCGCTGATAGCGGGAGTAATAAACGCAAGCTCGCCCTCCGGAGCGTCTTTTCTTGTAAGATAGCTTACCTTGCCGAACAGAGCCTCAGCCTCGTCCTTTGAAACGCCGTTTACACGGATGTAATTTTCAAGAACAATCTTGTCTGTATCCTCGATGAAGTCCTGATCGCTGTCCTCCCAGTAGAGCGACTTGCTCGATGAGTTCATCTTCACAGCGATAACAACGTCTGCTACAACGGCGCTTGCTGTCGGGAGCTTGCCCGCACCCTTGCCGTAGAATACAACGTCGCCCGTAGAGTCGCCTCTTACGAGTATTGCATTGAACACATCGTTAACGCCTGCAAGCTGGCTGTCCTCGTGGATAAATGCAGGGCAAACCATAACAGCTATCTTGCCGTCATCCTGTCTTGAAGCCCAGCCGATCAGCTTTATCGAACCGCCGAAATTCTCGCAGTATGCAACATCCTCAGGTGTGATCTTCGTGATACCTTCGGTATGGATATTATCGGGATAAACGTGCTTGCCGAACGAAAGAGATGCAAGTATGCAGATCTTTCTGCAAGCGTCGATACCGTCAACATCGGCAGAGGGGTTACGCTCGGCATAGCCAAGCTCCTGAGCCGTCTTTAATGCGTCGTCAAACGCCATATTGTCACGGATCATCTTTGTAAGTATAAAGTTTGTAGTACCGTTTAAGATACCTGCGATTTCATCTATGCGGTTAGCAGAAAGGCACTGGTGGAGCGGTCTTATGATCGGGATACCGCCGCCTACGCTCGCCTCAAAGAAGAAGTTTACACCCTTCTCGTGTGCGATTTTCAGAAGCTCTGCGCCCTTCTTGGCAACAAGCTCCTTGTTAGATGTTACAACGCTCTTTCCTGCAAGAAGCGATGACTTTACAAAATCGTATGAAGGCTTGATACCGCCTATAACCTCAACCACTACCGAAATTTCGGGGTCGTTCAGTATAACGTTGAAGTCCTTTACAAACTTGTCTTTATAAGGACTGTCAGGAAAATCACGCAGATCAAGAATGTACTTTATCTCTATCTCCTGACCGGCTTTCTTTAAAAGACCTTCCTTATTCTTCTCAATAACCTCGACCGTGCCTGAGCCTACGACACCGTAGCCGAGAACTGCTATTTTTGCCATTGAAAACCATCCTCCGTTTTCTTTTGTTCGATTTATACAGTTCTAAGTATATCATGATTTTTTATGCCTGTCAAGGTAAAAACACAACTGCCGCTCCTGCAAAATTTTCATTGCAAAAAAGAAATTTCACACAGCTGTAAAAAACGGCTGTGTGAAAGCATTTTTGCTTACAGCGTCAACCGCTCCTCAACGTACCTTTGTACGCCTGTCGGAGCAGTTTCCTTGTCTGCGTGTGTTTCTCATCGTCTGCGGCATCATTGCCAAGTTTTATTGCATTCTTCCGAATGAAGATATTCAATGTTTTTGCAAGTGAATCTATATGCCTTTTCTTGCTCCCCTTTGTTCTTTTCCTTTTACTCTTGAATAATATTGCGCCCGGTGTATTCGGAGAAACGAATATAAGACTTCCGTAGTCACAGCTGAGATGTTGACAGAAGTGTCGGAACTTATTTCAACTAACGTTTATCTGCCGCCGACAACATAAGTTAATCCATACATCAATATTTACGGAACTTAATGCGGCACATTGCCGCCCGCCGCTCCGCTATCACTCCTTGACTACTTCGTAGTCCTTGCCGCTTGTTGCACGCTTTAATGCCTCAAGATATTGCGGAGTTCTCCACTTGTATGTCTTCCTGTTTACCTGTCTGCCGCTATCCCATATAAACGTTGCTATACCGTAATCACTGCACAGCTTGTTCAGCTTTTCTATAAAGAATATACAGGAAGAAAGATCGCTTCCGCTTGCCGCATATTCACCGATTATTACGGGTATTCCCTTGTCAACGAAGTTCTTTTTCATCTTGCCGATAAGCGTTTCCATTTGCCAGACTTCCGAATTTGTACCCCATGTGTGCTTTATATCGCAGGTGCAGAAATCCCACGGTGTGTAGTAATGTACCGACAGGATACATCTGCCCGCTTTGTCGTCAGGCATTTTATAAAGCGAATCGCAGGTGCGCTCTATATCCGTATAATATCCCGCAATAAGCAGATGACGCTTTGCATTGTTTCCGCCTGTCGCACGGATTATGTCAACAAAATCCTGATTAATCTTATTTATCAGATTATATGCGTCCGCCTTATTTTTATTGTAAAGCGTATCAAATCCGACCTCGTTCATCGACTCGAAAATCAGATAGTCCGAATAGTTTTTGAATCTCTCTGCTATCTGCTTCCATACATTTTTGTATTTCTTCAGGAATGTATTATAATCATTCTGCGACTCCTCGATTATCCATGCACCGAACTTAGGATCACCGCCGCCGTCGTGATGTACATTTATAATAACATACATTCCCTGTGAGTATGCATAATCGACTACCTGCTGTACCCTGTCCATCCATTCCCTATCTATGTTGCCATTGGAGTCCATATGATCTCTCCACGTCACAGGTATACGCACCGCATTTACGCCGTTCTTTTTCAGCGATGTGAACAGCTCTTTTGTGGCTTTAGGATTGCCCCACAGCGTTTCATCAACCTTTTCTCCCGCTTCAACATGCTCGTTTATCTTACCGTCGCCGTCACGGTCAGCCTGACAAACATCAAGCGTATTACCGAGGTTCCAGCCAAACGTCATATCTTCAACCAGTTGCTGTGAAGTTATATTTCTCATCTTTCCTGCGATCTGTGACGGCTTATTCTCACTTGCTTTTGTTGTATCGGTACTGCTTTCGGTTGACTTAGATGTATGCTCTGCCGCAGTTGTCGAAGCCGTGCTTGTCACAGAGCTTTCAGCTTTGATGTCTGCATAACTGCTCACATTCTGTGATTGCGATGTAGCAGATGTTCCTCCGGAAGCATTTTCACCGCTTGTTACCGCACTCTGCGCACATCCTGCAAGCATTGATACAGTCAATGCAAGTGCAATTAATGACTTCAACACTTTTCTTTTCATAGTAAACTCCTTTACCGTAAATCGTTTATTCTTGTAAGACGTCTGTTTTTCGTTTTATAAAGCATCGCTTTTCTCGAC
>ERZ791861.1105-NODE-1105-length-13794-cov-2.497271_pt1 | contig 13794 bp, 7 predicted proteins | sample MGYA00510283_ERZ791861 | MGnify/ENA primary metagenome ERZ791861 (study PRJEB30046, sample SAMN00792074) | human gut metagenome | study: EMG produced TPA metagenomics assembly of the A metagenome-wide association study of gut microbiota in type 2...
TAACAAATCAAAAATAAAGTTGAAAAATGGGATAATATGTCAGAAATTTTGTCGAATTTATTGAAATCACTGAAATAATCCGAATTTTACTCTCAGACGGCAACATTTTTTCAATAGTGCGTCGCCTGTTATAAGCACAAATATTACTGTGGATACTGCGTGGATAAGGTCAAAGGGTATGCCGGAGATGATATATGCGGTAATTGTCTGTAAGTTTATATCGGTCGTGTAGGTAAGCACACTTGATATATTCATTATTCCGCCGTAAATAACGAGGACTGACAGGAAGGAGTAGATACAAAGGGCGAGCGTGTTGCGCTTTTTCGAGAAGATGATACCTGCGAAAAAGCCAAGAAGCCCCATTGCAAACATCTGCCACGGCGTCCACATACCCTGACCGAACAGCATATTCGATACAAGCATAGACACTGCGCCGACAAGAAAGCCTGCCTGCGCACCGAGCGCCGTTCCGCTTATGATAACGATTGCGGCAACGGGCTTGAACTGCGGAAACATAAAGAAAAGCTCCCTTCCTGCGACAGCCGCCGCAGAAAGCACGGCAAGCACCGCAATATCCTTTGCGGACGGCTTCTTTTTTTCGAAGCTGATAAAGAAAGCGGCAAGGCACTCGACAAGCACAGCAAGAATTATCAGCAGATGCTTTCTTGTGCCGTTAGGGACAAAAAGTGTGCCGAGTATCACTGTGAAAGGAATAAGAACGGCGGTTATAACGCCTGCGACAATATCGGACGGAGTTACTTTTTTTGCGGTTACGGGCGGTTTTGCCATTGTGTTTTTCGGGGCAACGCCGATTATAAGCATAATCATAGGAACGCACAGCAACGCATATTGCAGCCAGAACGGCTCTGAGGGTATCTCAAAAGGGAATATGCCGGTACCGGCTAAAAGCATAAAAGCAAATCCGACACTGCCGAGCGAAAGCATTACCTTTCGGAAAACCGAGAGCTTTTTGCGTTTTTTGCGTTGCGGTACTGCTATGTCGGGCTTATCGCCTTTTATGCCGTGAAAACGTCCGGAGAGATCGCCGTAGTTTTCAGCCCTTCCTCCGAGAGAAGCTATAAGCCCTGCGACAGTGTAAACATTATCGCATACGTTTTTGGCAATTTTCGCACTGTCTGTTGTGAAGAATGAGGAATCAGCGAAGAACTGTGACGGCGGCAGAGATACGCTTATTTCACCGTCAAAAAGCAGGGCGCATATATCCGCTGTTTCGGCACAGAAATCCATATCGTGACTGACGATTACTATCGTTTTCCCGTCTGCTTTAAGCTGTTTCAATAATGCCGAGAACATCTGCTTATATACTGCGTCCGCCGCCTTGGTCGGCTCATCAAGAAGAAGTATATCCGCACCGTAGGAAACGAGCTTTGCGAGCGCCGCCTTCTGCCGTTCACCGCCGGATAAGTCAAACGGGTGACGTGACAGCAGGTGCGTAAGATTAAATGCGGAGGCTATCTCGTCGGCATTATCGGCAAATTCTTCTCTGAGCGTTTCCTTATTGAAAAGCAGGGTAGGGTCCTGCGGAAGAAAACCTATCTTTCCGCCGTTTATCGTTATTTTTCCGCCGTTTTGCTTGAGCGTACCGCAGATAAGGCTGAGCAGGGTCGATTTTCCTGCGCCGTTGCCGCCCACTATTGCGGTTATGCTCCCTTGCTTTATGTCAAGCGAAAGGTTTCTTATAATATCTCTTTTGCTGTTCTTATAGCCGAAAGACAGATTTTTAACGGATATACAGCTTTCTTCCGACAGTGTATCGTCTGCGGCGGCAGGTGATATGAGCCTGTGATTTTCGCCGTAGGACGTATACCAGTCTTTTGCGCACGGCACATCAAGCAAGGGCAGTGCGTTGCCTACGGAAGTGCTTGCTCTTACTCCTGCCGGCATTTCAAAAAGCATAGGGTGATTATTTTCTGACAGATGCTCTGTAAGAGAGCTTGCATCGCCGTCATGGCATACCTTGCCGTTGTCGAGCATAACCACACGCTTTGCAACGGATAAAAGACCGCCGAGCTGATGCTCCGCAACAATCACGGTCGTACCAAGCTCCTTGTTTATTCTCACAAGCAGTGAAATAAACTGCGTGGATGCGATAGGGTCAAGCTGTGACAGCGGCTCGTCAAGGAGCAGTACATCGGGGTTCATAGCCATTACCGACGCTAAGTTAATCATCTGCTTCTGACCGCCCGAGAGCTTGTCGCAGTCGCAGTACAGCAAGTCCTCTATGCCGAAGAACAAAGCGGTCTGGGAAACCTGCGAGCGTATTTCGTTTTGTGAAAGTCCTATGCTTTCCGCACCGAAGGCAAGCTCGTGCCAAACCTTGTCGCAGACGATCTGCTCGTCGGTAAACTGCGTGACAAAACCGGCAAAATGACCGCTGAAAGAAATTTTTCCTTTTTGCGTTCCTGCGTCGGCGGGCGCTTTCATAAGATTTAAAAGGGTGGATTTTCCGCTTCCCGAGCTGCCGCAGAGTATTACGAATTCTCCTTTGTTTATTTTAAGCGAAATATCGGAGAGTGCGTTCATATCCGAGCCGGGATAGGAATATGACAGATTTGAAATATTATAAAGCTCCATTTCTTTCCCTCCGTTTAAAACGTGAATAAAGCTCGGCTGCAACAGGCGTCGCACAGAGTATGAGCCAGAAAACATCCGCAGAAATATCGAAAGCTGTCATCGGCAGGATAAATTCAGGATAGTAGAGATAATAGGCTTTACCGCTTGCAAAAAGAATAATAATTGCGGTTGTGCATATCACGGTCACCGACATTATGACAAAGTCGGACGGCGCAAATCTGAATATGCTGTAGGCTGTACGTTTTGCCGTACCGTAACCTCTGTATTTCATAGATCGGGCGGTATATGCGCTATGCTCAAGGGTATCCGTCACAGCAACGGAGAGAACGTGAACACCGCTTCTGATACGGCTTCGCAAGCCGCCCTCGTATATATCGTTTCCCACAAAACGCTGAGCCGCCGCCGCTTGCTTTGCCCGTCTTGCAAACATAGGCACTGAACGAAGCGTCATTGATAACAGCAAAGCGAGTGACGGCAGTGCTTTTCCGAGAAGATATACCGTTTTATCGCTTGTCATACACTTGTTAAGTCCGATAAACCACATAACGAGCGATATTGTCATAGCGCCTGTAAACAGCGAAAAAATAAGCGTTTCAAGGGTGATGCTGTTGCCGCTGGGCAACTTTGCAAGCTCGGTTATGCCTCTGTTTGAAAACAGAAGATTTATAACCGCCGCAAGCAGTGCCATAGGGAGCATTACAAAAAGCGTTCTTGCGGCGGTTTTTCCGTTCAGTAAAAAAGCAAAAACGGCAGAGCAGACAAGAGCCTCAGCCATAAAGACGGGGCTTTGTACTATTGCAGTTATCAGTATCACCGACAGAAAATACATTGCCGCTGTTACAGGGTGTGATCTTTCCATTGTTGCTCCTTAGTTTTGAAGGTCGTAGCCAAGCTCGCAGGTATAGCGGAACGCTATTTTATCGTTGTTTGCGGGCTTGTAAGATGAACAGCCGTAGTTCGGGAAAACGCCGTTTACACTGTACATCCAGCCTGAGCCTTGTCCGCAGTCGAATTCATAAAGGTTGTTTATACCCTCGACATAGTATGAGCTGAACGCAGGGGTGTAGCTTGCCTCCATCTGAATACTGTTTTCGTCACAGATACGGCGGAGTATATCGTATACGCTTTCACCGCTGTCGAATCCGACCGTTCCGCTGAATATTACGGCATCGTCGGGAACATACTTTTCAAGTCCTTTTTTCAGTTTATCCTTGTTATTAAGTATGGTTTTGCACTCTATAACGAATGTGCAGGTGTTGTCATATTTCTTTATCGGCTTGTCGGGCTTCGGGGTCGTTGATATTACAGATGAAGCGGTCGATATTGTTGTGACTTTTGAAGATGCCGGACTTGACGAAGATGTCGGGGCAGATGTTAAAACGGGCTTTTCGGTTGGCTTTGAAATATCTGCGGCAGTAGATGATGTTGATGCGACAGAGGTTATTGCCGTTGTTTCCGGCTTTTCGCTTTTAGGTAAGGTTTGTGAAGAAGTGTCCGTAACGGTTGTTGCGGGCGTTGTCTGAGAATTGCCGTCTGTCTGAGAAGCTGTTGTTGCGACAAGGCTTTCTACGGTTGTAAACGATGATGTATCGGTGGAAACGTATGATATACCGCTGTTTTCGGCGGTATCTTTTCCCACAACAGCGGAAATTACCGCAATTATCACCACAGCGACCAGAGCCAGACCAAGACCGAGTATATATTTGTATTTATCAAAAATAGCTTTCATTTTTTCTCCGTGAAATATCGGTTATGTAAAAATTGTTCCGCACCTATTTTATCATAAAAACAGGTACGGAACAAGCATTTACATAATAGTTTTACTTATTTGCGCTTTTTCTTCGAAATAAGCATAACTGCGCCTGAGATGAGAACTGCCATACCGCCTGTTACAAGTACGCCTGTACCGGGATTTATGGGATCGTTTTTATCTTCGGGCTTGCCTGAGCATTCGCCGGGCTTTACAGAATCGCCGGGCTGTGCGGGCGTATCGGGATTTTCGGGTTCTGTCGGCTCTGCCTTTGCGGACATTTCGTAAAGTGAAGTGCCGTCCTTTGAAAGCTCATAAGCTGTAAGAGCGAGTGCCGCCTGCTCGGTAGCCATGTAGTTTTCTTCGCCGCCGAGTGTGTGGCTGTAGCCGTTTTCTGTAGCGTAGCTTTCAAGTGCGTCGATAAGCGTGATGCCGTCAACGATGAATCTTGAATCTGTAAGCGGGTCGATGCCGAGAGCGGCAAGAGCGATAAGTACCTGCGAGGTGCTTTCGCTGCCGTTTGCGTATCTTGCGTTCTCGTCAAGAGATTCTGTGAGGAACTCAAGACCGCTGTCTATAGCCGCATTTACCTTCTCGTCAGCCGCATAGGGAGCGAGTGCTTGTATAGCCATAGCCGTAAGGTCAACGTCTGCGGTATCGCCGGCGAGCGCCCAGCCCTTGCCCGTCATATTGTCAACAATATAAGCGATAAGCTCATCGTGCGTCTTTGCACTGTAATCTGTAGTATCGAATGCTATAAGTGAGAATATAACCGCATTGATACCCTGTGATGTGATATAGTCCATATCGTCAAGACCGCTCAGCAGGTTATAGCCTGCGATGTCTGCGGAATTCTTTCCGAGCGAGGACAGAGCGATTATAACTCTTGCGTTCTCCGTAGGCTTTCTGTCTGAAAGTCTGTCTGAACCGTTAGCCTTTACTGCTTCACAAAGCTCGCTGTAGTATTTTGCCGCTTTGTCGGCAGAGAGCTTTCCTGATCTTGCAAGCGCTATTACGGACCATTCACCGCCGATAGACTGAACGGGGTAGATATTGTTATCCGCAAGAGTACCGAGAACAGTGCTGAAGTGCTCCTTGCTTTTTGTGCCTGCCTGCTTTATCGTGTCGATAGCGGCAAATCTTTTTATTGCCTTGTCAAGAGTATCCGAATTTGTGATCTTATCTCTTAAACGCTCGGGAACTGCCGAGTAAGCGTCCTTCGCACTGTCGATATTGCCTTTGCTGTCAGCGGTCACTTTGCCGATTGCATCTATCGCCTTCATCGCATTGCTTATAACATCAGCCTCAGCCATAGCGAGAGCTTCTTCTGCGGCTGTTAAGGTTTCGTAGTTTCCTACAAGCGTCTTTGCGTTGTCGCTGAGCTTATCGTAAGCCGTTCTTGCCGCTGTGATGTCGTCATAGCTGTCGAGCGTTACATTGCCTATAGCGTCAATAAGTTCTTCAACCTGCTCAGCCGCCTTTACATCATCGGGAACGAGCTTTAAGTAAGCGTATACGGGCTGTTTTTCGCCGTTCTGAACGATTATTCTGACAACCTTTATTTCAGACCGGTCAAGTGCGATTTTAGCCTCTGTGCCGGAGGCTACACGCTGATTATTGATATAAATGTTATCATCGTCAGCGCCCGATACGGAAACGTTCACGCTTTCCTCGATGCCTGTGCTTATCTCGTAAACACCGTTATCATCGGGAGTGATTTCCTTTATTGTCTTGCCGTTTGCGTCTGTTAAGACTATTTTTCCGGGAAGCGATGTCGTGCCGACCTCTTGCTCGTTTGCAGTTGTTCTTACAACATAAGAAACCTCTGTCGATTTCTCGTTGAATACGCCTGCCCAGATGTTGCTTGCTGTCTGTATCTTTATATAGTGAACGCCGTTTTTGAATGTAACGGGGTTGCCGTTTTCATCTACCGCCCACTTTAAGTCGAAACCGTTTGATTCGGCATTTTCGCTGTATGCGTTTACATTAGTGCCTATCGTGCCGTTCTTGAAGTAGTCAACATAGCCGAACCTTGTCGTGCCTACAAAGGAAGCTGTAGAGCTGTCGCCCTGTATACTGCCCTGAACACTGGGGATAACAACGCCTCTGAGTGTGACAGTATCGCCCTTTGCAAGATCGTTCATATAATAAACGCTGGGTGAAACCCATCTGCCTGTCTGCTTTGAGCCGTCGTTTGAGTTGCCCTGATTGTCTGTCCAGCTTGTTTTACCGTCGGCTGTCTTTTTGTATGTTACTTCGTAATCGGTGATGGTCGTATCTTCGAAATGCTCACTTCCTGCGAGCGCATACCATGTTTTGCCGTCCTCAGAAACATACACCTGTCCGCTTTCAGCCGCACTTCCGCCGCTTACAAAGCTGTTGCCGTAAGCGTAGAAGTCAAGGCCGTAGGGGTTTGAGGGGTCGTCTGTTACGGGGTTTTCATAGTAATATGTGATATAACCGCCGAAGTTACCGAGCGATTTTATAGTGCCTGCGAGCGTCTGCTCGGGGCCTACACCGTAGGAAACGTTGGTGTACTGGCTGTTGACGCAAAGATAATCAACGACCTTGTCGGGTACGTCATACTTGCTTCTCTTTGTAGCCTTGACAGTATAGCTTTCTGAAAGAGTGCCGTCTGTTACCGTTACAGTAGTGTTTGCGCTCTTGGTAACAAGACTGTAAACGCCGTTTTCATCTGCTGTTGCGGCATCGTTGCCTATCTTAACTGTGCAACTGTCGGCAACCTTGAAATATACTGTGGGGAATTCTGCGTCATTTGCTATAACTATATTATAGCTGAGAAGTGACGGGTCGAATGCGGGATACATATCGCCGTGTTCGCTTTTAAGCTCGGTAAAGTGTACGTTATTTATAGAAACGTCAGCCTTTACGAGCTTTATTTTGTAGCTTGTTATCTTGTCTGCGTCATCAAACTTGTCTGTAAGATAATCGCCGTCAGAAACCACATCTATTGATACTGTAACAGTGCCGTCCTTGCCGAAGGAATATGCGGGAGTTGTTTCGCCGCTTTTAAGCTCTGTATATTCGCCGTCTGCCTTCGCTCTGAAATGAACGTTTGCGGTTTTGCCCTTGAGAGTAAGCGCAACTCCGTCGGTGCCTCCCAAAACATAGGCTGTGTAGCTGTGGCATTCTGCATTTGTGCCGGTCGTATCGGTCACATTGCCGTTTTCGTCATTTCTGAAAACCGTTCCCTCTGCAAAGCCGTTGTACTTTGTCGCATACAGCTCCCTGCCGGCGGGAACAAGCGTGATGCCGCTTGTGCCTGCGATTTCCGCAGTGTAGTCATAGGGACGTGTTATGTTGAACACATACTGCGTCTTTATGCTTTCATCGTCAATGTAGCAAAGCTCTAAAATCAGCTTAGTCAAGCCGAAAGGAATATTAGAAATGCTGTTGAAGCTGCCGGACTTTATCTCGTTTCTCTGTGCAACTCCGTTTATATCGGTGTATACCGCATAGCACTTCAGCAGGTCCTTGTTGAACTTAGTGCCGCTGTTGATATAGAAAGATGATGTACTGTAAGACTTTATCTTTACATCATATTCGAGCTTTTCGGGGTCAAAAGCGTCATTGTCCCAGCCGTCAAGCGAGAAAGCCGAAAGTGCAAAGCTGTCAAAACGTGCGGCGGGTCTTGTGCCCTCCTTTATTGTTACTTTATAAGCGCTTGCTGTTGCACCCTCGCCTACCGTAACGGTGATAACATCGCCGTCCTTTATTTCAGTAGGTTTTGTAAGGCTCAGCGTCTTGTCGCCGATCTTGCTTACCGTCTTGAAATTCTTGTTCAGTGCGGTAGGACGGAAATTGATGCTCTTTGTGCCGAAAGGAACAGTAAGAGTATAATTATAGGTCTTTGCGCTGAATTCGGGGGAAAGTGTGCCGTAATCGCTGTTTATCGCTTTAAGCGATGTATCTGTACCGCTCCAGTCACTGCCGAGGTCAGCACCCCAGTCCATAGTGTACTGCATACGGATCTCATCGCCGCTTGCGAGCTTGCCGTTAGCAACGGTATAGGCTGTGAAGCCTTCGTTTGTAAACCAGTCGTTGAGCGTACCCATCCAGCCGCTCATCGAGCCGCCGTCAAACGCCGCAAGACCTGCGATCTCGCTTATGTAGCCATCGTCTGCGCCCTGCTGAGTAAAGCCGGAACTTTCGATAGCGTCCTTTATGCAGGTCATTGCGCTTGAGGTCTTGTCAAGCGATACCCACTTGTCGACCTTGGTACCTGTCCACGCAGGAGCGTTACCGCCGCTGACCGCTTCGGTAAACGTTGTGTTTTCTACAATAACACGGACGCTTCCGAGGTCGTCATCGGCAAATACAGTAAAGTTCACCTGCGGTACTGACAGCAGTGCCAGTGAAAGTGCCAGCAGTAAAGCTGTCACTTTTGCTGTAAATTTCTTTACATTTGTCATAGTTTTACCTTCCTTTATTCTTTTTTGCCGTAAGGCTTAACCGTCTAATCTGCGTTTTGCCGCTTTTCTTCTTTGTCTGGAGCGTTCACGCTTTTCACGGCTTTTCTCCTTTGCTGAAACCGCAGGAGGCTCTTTCAGCCCTGCGGCTTCAAGCGCCCTTGTCCACGGTCCCAGCTTCTGCTTTATAAAGCAGACTTCGCTTGGAGTAAAATCGGAGCGTTTGGGCAGAGTGCCAAGCTGTTCATACTTTTCGCAAAGCATAGCGACAGCCTTGCTCATTTTTTCGTCCGCCATAACGTCACCTCCGTAAACAAATACGAAAAACGGCAATAAAAAATGCCTTCACAAAAAAGTGAAAGCACAACTGATCTTTAAGCACAGCAAATATAAGCCATACGGATATGCCAAAAAAGCATAAAGGTACAGCCTTAGCTGAAGATCGGCTGTACTTCTTCCTCGTCCAAGAGACAATGCCGAAAAATACGGGGGTATTCTGACTTGTGAGCATAGGCTCAGATACAGTAATGACGGTTGCTCCGGATTCTCACCGGATTCCCTATTACCTACCGGGCAAAAAGCCTTTCGTACCGTATTTTCGATATTCGGTTAAGGTTAAGTATAGCACATAACGATAAGTAAAGTCAATACAAAACGGGCGTCTGAAAGCGGATTTAAATTTATTTTTTTGCAGGGGCGATTTTGTATTGACTTTCAAGAAGTATGTTGATATAATGGTGGCAAAATACGATAGGCTTATGGAGGAAGTATAATGGAATCTAAAACAATTAATAACAAAATTATTGAATCACGTTGTTGTGATCTTACTTTCGGAGAGTGCATTAACTTTATGAGAGTACAGCATGGTATGAAAGACACGGATATTGCTAAGCGTATGGGCATTTCAACTAAACGGTTGGGAGAGCTTTGCGAAAGATTAGAAGATCCTAATAATAAACGGCGACAGGACGCAGTATCGGCTGATGAGAGGCGCACAGCACAACTAAGAAAGATTGTTGATGAGCTTGAGGTTAGAGGCGATCACAGATACAGCTACACATCTGAGCCTGATGTTTTCGACGAGAAAGCCGATCCAAACGAATTAACTTACATTCGTATTGACGATGATGATTTTTATGACCTGACAAAACAGATTATAGAGAAGTTTGAACTCGACTTGATGTATAGTCAGGAGAAGCTGGGGGAATGCCTATATATAAAACAGTGCACTTACAATAAAAAATATGTTAATAAAACCGATCTGAAGATTTCAAAATACACAACTGAGCAACAGTACGGTATACTCAGAAACCTGCTTAATCTTATAGGTTATCGTGATATGGCAAGCATGAACTATGTCTACAGAAATCCCGCAGGCTTTGCAGATTGCATTTACCTTCTTGTTAACACCTGGGACTCACTGCAAAATACAGAGAAAGTCAAATACAGAGATATTATATGCAGCCGGAGTGCTTACAAGGAAACCGAACACATTATAGATCTTTTTGATATATATAATGTAACGGATGTTCAAAGAGATGAGATTTTCCGCTTCCTTGTTAGACTTATGGACAGAGGAATTGGAAACGCAAAAATCGGTGATGGGTATGTAAAGGCTTATGCACAGTGCGACTGCGGAAAAGCAATATCGGCGCTTAATGATTATTTTGCAAAAAGAAGAAATACTGCAACCGGCGATGAAGAGCTTGCTGATTTTCTTTCGGCTGAAATGCTGAACAGCAACTGTACAGATCGTTCAGAGCTTACAGCAACGTTATTATATCTCATCAGCGAGATCAGCAAAAGCGAGTATAGTAATTTCCTTGAGAAGTTCATTAATGATTCGGGAATGAGACAGCTTACAACAGTTATAATCTTCGAAATGTGCGGTTATATGCGCCGTCGCAAAAAAATATGGCTGACCTACAAGAACGGGGCTTTTTATCGGATCAAAACGGCGGATATTTTTATGCATAGCACTGAGGTATTCGAAACTCCGTTATACAATATCGCAAACGCTGTCGATGATAAAGAAATGCTCAGTGAAACCCAGGAACAAATATATAATGATGCAGTAAAACGGTTCACGAAAATGAATCCGGCAAAGCAAAATGTCGTTCTGGAACATATAAAAGCATTTGTTCCGTCAGCTTTTACAATCTGCGATTTATCATATATGGATTGCTACCGTACTATTCGAAGTAATAAATACGATTCAGCAAAAAGAGTAATCGATAAATTGATAAAAAGCGTACATCTCAATACCACTGAGTCTTATTTTCCTATGATAGCCGATTGCATAAAAATGTCCGAAAAAACAGAGGCTGTGCAGAATATCAGCGATAAGGGAAAAACTGCTAATAAGCAGAAAAGCAATGCTAAGCGGTATGAGCTTTATGCGAAAGCTTATGCGCTTGTAGGCATAAATCTTACCGATACCGTCGAGGAAAAGCTGAAATTTACAGCGGAAGAATGGAAGGTCTGGGCATTGTATGAGTGCTGCATCAGATCAGGACAGGAGGAACTTCTCGAAATGGTCAAGAAGATAGAGGCAAAGGTCATTCGTGATAATCAGAGAGAGGAAGAAAAGCAGGAGAACGCAAAACAAACCAGGAAAAAACATAGCAAAGAGAAAAATATTGAATAAGTGAATACAGTACGCATACAGACCGCATCGGCAATCCGATGCGGTCTTTCAGTTTGTCAATAAGCCGTATCGTGTTTCCTGTGCAGTTTGTTTTATGTCGGAATAAAAAAATTATTCCGAAATGGTAATTAATACGGAGAATAAGGTGTGCTATAATCAGCTTGTAAGCAAAAAACGTATCATCAAAAGGAGGTTCACATGGAACTTAAATTATCACTTGATACCGGGATGGTTTGCGGTAAGTGCGGCAGAGAGCTGAACAAGGACGCTGTTATCTATTACAGCGATAAGAGCTGTGACATTTATTGCTGCCAATGCGGCGAAGGAAAATACACACATATTGCGGGCAGAAGGGTGATAAAGTACGTCCGTACACCTGACGGATTTCATCCGGCATTAACGCCCGAAGCGCTTGACACGCTTGAAAATGATATATATTACGCAAAGACATTTGGCAAAAACAAAGGAAAACTTATTTACCGGTCAAGCGGATTGTGCGAAATAGATTCCAACAAATCCCTCGATGAAACAATAATCGAATGCACAGATTATAAGGCGCTTATATTATTTCCGTTGAAGGATTGTTTTCCTCTTTATGTTGGAGGGAAATTTAACCCCGGATGTCATTTAGTGGCGTGGATGTATAAGCTGTCGGTAGACGGAAAGCAATCGTTACTGGTCGATGAAAGTGACTGTGTGGTAGGCATAATTTCAACAAAATGCGTGCCGGCAAACCGTGACGGCTTAGCGGCTGATATGTCGCTTTACAGACTTGTTGACGATCCTTACGAAACAGAGGACCCACCACCGCAGTGCAAAGTGAAAGAACAGACCTGCACTGCGCCTGCTGATGCGGAAAGCATATTGCTAAAAGAAATTATAAATGATGATTTTGCGAAAGAAATGCTTAACTATGTTCTCAGCAGGATAAAGGGTCAGGACAATGAGATACGCAGGGCGGTATACATTGTATATGAGTATCTTAAGTCAATCGCAAGCGGCAAGCCTATGCACTCTGTCAGCTGGATCATCACAGCACCGAGCGGTTCGGGAAAAACGGAATTCTACCGGTCGATAAGAGACTTTTTCAAAGCAAAGAAAATACCTGTACCTGTGATACAGTATGATATGAGCAGGATAACGGAAACCGGCTTCAAGGGTGCGGAATCGTCGGAGATTCTTAAGCTCGCCTACAACGTAAACGGAACGAGCGGCTATGCGATCTTTTTCCTCGATGAAGCGGACAAACGTTTTATCCCCTCATATTCAAGTAACAGCCAGGATATGAACAGGGCAGTGCAGGCGGAATTGCTTACTATGGTCGAAGGCACAATCCGCAGTATTGACGAAAATGAGCCGTCAAGTACCTTTGATACCAATAAGACGATGTTTGTGTTCATGGGCGCTTTCCAGGACCTTCGTGAAAGAAAGGCTGTAAGGACGGCAGTTCGCAGCACGCCGATCGGTTTTTCGGGCGGCTCTGAAAACGCTGCTTCTGAGTCGGGGCAGTATGTTGATCATTTTTATTCCGATCTGTTCATTGAAGATATGATAGAGTACGGGATGCTGGAGGAGCTTGCGGGAAGAATCACCAGAGTTGTGAACTTTCATCTGATAGAAGAAAGCGAAATGCGTAAGCTGATAAAGCTGAAGGCAGAAGAAATATCTAAAGAAGCCGGCGTGATAACCGAATTTTCAAGGAATGCTTATGACGAGCTTTTCGAACAAGCGTATACTAATCTCGGCGTACGCAGACCGATGAATATCATACGGGGCTGTATACAGGACGCACTTGCCAAAATCGTGTTTGATAAAAGCTCCGCTGAGAACGATGAATATATTATTCGTATTGATTCTGTTTATGAACAGCCGAAGATAAAGCGTTCGTCCGGGCGGAAGATACCGTCGGTAAAACCCTGTGCAAAGAAAAGCGCAGGCGGATTGGCTAAAAATACGAACGGGGTGAAAGTACATAAGCCATAAAGTTATCTGCTTGCAAAGAAGATAAAAACACAAGAAGCAAACATATCGGAGGTATTTTATGAACAGAAATGATTTTTACGAAGAATACGACTTTGACAGTCACGAGAACAAGGTAAGAATAGCGGCGGTAATCGGCACACTTGTTGTGACTGTTGTGTTCGGTGTGGGGGCGTTTATAATCTTCACAACAGGTGCGAAAGATTGGGACAGCGGCATTCTGAATCTGCTCGGCAACCTTGCTTTTTTCTTATTGCTCGGCTTGTCTTTTGCCTGTTACATACCCGGTTTTATGCACGTTTCGTCACTGATCAGAAAAACCCGCATTATAGGCTTGATATGGATATTTATAGCAGGTGTCTGCGGATTTATTTTCCTTATCATAGATATTG
>ERZ791861.1114-NODE-1114-length-13679-cov-3.274369_pt1 | contig 13679 bp, 9 predicted proteins | sample MGYA00510283_ERZ791861 | MGnify/ENA primary metagenome ERZ791861 (study PRJEB30046, sample SAMN00792074) | human gut metagenome | study: EMG produced TPA metagenomics assembly of the A metagenome-wide association study of gut microbiota in type 2...
AGCAGTTCTCCGGCGCGGCTTTTTCCCATCGCCAGATGGGAGCGAGCTGTACCTTCGTATGCCGAAAATTTTTTCGGCATACGAAAGGTGCCCGCTCTGCGAGGCCGGGCGTTCTCCCAAGTCGAACGCCTTTTTAACCGATATTATGAATACCGACCGAAAACACACACAACAATTTCGAACTCCGAGTTATAAATACTCCTTCCGGCTCAATGAAGAGCAAAACATCCGCTTCAACGAGTTGCTCTGCAAAGCCGGACTTGAGCATAACCGCAGTCGGTTTATCGTCAAACGCATCTTCGCCGAAGAGTTCGTCGTCATCAAACGCGACCCGTCAAAGACGCAGTTTATCGCCCGGCTGAATGATTTTTATTTCCAATTTCAAAAGTTCGGGAACAACTATAACCAGATTGTAAAAGCCATCAACGCACACTTTTCCAACGTTGCTATCCCGCATCAGATCGCTATGCTGGAGCAACGGACCCGCGAGCTGAAAGCTCTGAGTCTTGAGATTCTCAACCTTGCAAAACAGGCTAAGGAGCGATTGCGAATATAAGAGTTGGATTGTCGCCCGACCGGCAGCGTTATCGGATTCCAATATAGAATTGTACGCTTGCTCGTTACCTTGGCCCGGCAACTTTAACAACAACAAACGTATGGCAAGCGTAAAAGTAAAATTCCGGGCCTCGTCCGTTGCGGATCGTGAAGGCCGACTGTATTATCAGATCATCCATAACCGTGTAACCCGACAGATCAACAGCGGCCATAAACTGTTACCGTCGGAATGGGCCGCTCTGCGTGCAGGATTGCTCCGGCCGGATTGCAAAGGGCCCCGACACGCTTACCTTGTCGCATTGAAAAGCCGGATCGTGGAAGACACCGCCCGCCTGGAGCGCATTATCGCCCGGTTGGAACATACGGGCGAAAGTTATACGGCCGGGGATGTGGTCGCACGTTATCTTACGCCTTCGGATACCGGGGGCTTTTTCTCTTTCGCCCGGAGTCTTGTCGGGCAGTTGAGACAGATCGGGAAAATTCGCACGGGCGAACGCTACACGACCGTCTTGAACAGCTTCGGGCGTTTCCGCAGGAATACCGAGGTGTCTTGGGATGAGATGGACTCCGACCTGATGATCGAATACGAGACTTATCTCAAATCGAGGGGCGTATGCCCGAATACCTCCTCTTACTATATGCGGGGACTGCGAGCCATTTATAACCGGGCCGTTGAGAAGAAAATGACCGTGCAGCGCGATCCGTTCAAGTATGTCTACACGGGCATTGGCAAAACTGTTAAGCGGGCGGTACCCCTGAAAGTCATCCGCCAGATCCGGGATATGGATTTGGCACTGTTTCCGGCGATGGATTTCGCCCGCGACATTTTCATGTTCTCATTCTACACCCGGGGAATGTCGTTCATCGACATGGCTTACCTGAAGAAGAAAGATCTGCAAAACGGCATACTCTCTTACCGCAGGCAGAAAACGGGACAGCAGTTGTTCGTCAAATGGGAAAAACCCATGCAGGAGATCGTCGATAAATATGATACGAACGCCACTCCTTATCTGCTGCCGGTAATTCGGGACATGCATGCCGACGCTCGCCGGCAGTACAAGAATGCGGCGCATCTGGTCAATGACAAATTGAAAAAATTAGGCGAGCAGTTGGGACTGGACATACCCTTGACCAGCTATGTCGCCCGCCACGGGTGGGCTTCCATCGCCAAGGACAGGAACATTCCGCTCGCGATCATCAGCGAGGCGATGGGACATGATTCGGAGAAAACCACGCGAATCTATCTCGCCTCTTTGGACACATCGGCTGTGGACAAGGCTAACAGCCGAATTCTGAAAGCATTGTAGTCGTACAAAGATTTTTGTTCAGCCGGCTTTCATTCGGAAATCTCTTTCAAGGCTTATTCTTGAAAGAGATATTTTTTCCGACGGATCAATCCACCGGAAAATCTCTCTCCGGAAGGAATCGGTGGTTCGGTAGTGATAATTGAAGAAATAAACGACGGCTAAATCCTCGAAATAGCATTTAACGGATTGACCGATAGATGCAACTTCTCTTCATGAGAGAAATATCTCACTGCCGCAAAGTTATGAAAAATATGAAATACGGCAACAGAATTCGGTGAAAAATAAAATTATCCCGGTCATTTCAATTCGAAATGTTAAACAATCAGGAGAATTTGTTGAACTGATTCGGAGGCTTTCGTGCGTAGGGCGCTGGGAATAAACGCTAATCATTTCGCTATTTCTCTCATGAAGAGATGTATCGGCAGACGGAATCCGCCCAAGGAAATCGCAAACGGCCTGCAACCGGTAAAAATGGAGCAGAGAGACATTTCCGATGGATGATTTCGATTGATTGATAGGGAGAGTAGAAAGATAAAATGTTGTGAAACAGACTGCTTCTCTCCGCAAGAGAAATATTGACAAACACAAAGTTATGTAATTTAATGGAAATAACGGTATAAAACGGATGAAATTTTCGGCTGCTGAACTCGCCGAAAGGTTTTTATCCAACAATGTTATATAAATAAACCGCCCGTTGAGTGTGATTTCCGTTTGTTTACCAGATAGTTACAACCTATTATATCCATCGCTCTTTCTCTTGCGGAGAGAAAGGGCGTAAAACGAGCAGAATATCTTTTTACGGATTTACGGAATAGATGATTGATATTCCGGGAGGGGTGATATAAACGATTGTAATACATATTAATACCCCTATTGGCATGGACTAAGGGTATGAGTCCTGATTGAAAAATAATAAACATGAATGGATATCGCTTCGCGCAATATAGAAGAAGTCACGACCGCTCGCTGGTTCGTCATGCGGGGCTACAAAAATGAAAAAAGAGCGGAGGAAAAACTCAAAGGCAGAGACGGATTGGAATTTTTTAGAAACTTTATCGAAACAGGTCCAATGGAGTTGCGACGGAAGATATTCTTATTGATGCTGGCGTGCGTTTGTTGTCTGAATGACAGCCATGCGCAACATGCCGTATCCGATTTATCCCTGCGGAGGGATACGAGCGTGATCATTCGTCTGTATTTCCGTTTCGACCGGTCTCTGCTCGAAAAGAAGTATCTGACAAACGAGGAGTCGCTCGCCAAACTCGACACCATGCTTAACAGACCGGAAGTCAGGGATAATCTCGATTCCATTGTCATCATCGCGTCGGCATCTCCCGAGGGCATGTTGGAACGCAACATCAAACTCGCGGAAGAACGGGCTCGGGCTACGCGCACTTATGTGTATTGGAAGCATCCCGACATCGTGCGAGAGAGGGTGCAGATATGTTCTATCGGCGAAGATTGGGCGGGACTGGCCCAACGGATTGCCGATGACGACCGATGTCCCCATCGGGCGCGAGTTCTGGAGATCATCAATTCGGACGTTGACTCCGCGACCAAAGAGTGGCGGCTAAAACAGGTGGGCGACGGTGCGGCATGGCGGCACATCGTAAACAACCATCTGCGTTATCTGCGGGCCGGCGCAACCTGCATCATCGTGTTCCAGTCGGTTCCCCATGCGCCCGAACCGACGGTCGAGCCGGAACCCGAGTCAGAACCCGGACCGGTCGTAGAACCAGACACCGTGCAGATGCCGGCTCCGCAACCCGTTCCGGAGTCGCCGGCCATGGAACCGACGTTCGTCCGCAAGCCCCTGCTGGCCGTGAAGAGCAACCTGCTCTTCGACCTGGCCTCGGCGCTCAACGTCGAGCTCGAAGTCCCGATGGGCAAACGCTGGTCCGTTGCCGGGGAGTGGATGTTCCCGTGGTGGCGGAGCAACAAGTCGGACCTGACGATGCAGCTTCTGGCAGGACATGGCGAAATAAGATATTGGCTGGGCGATCGCGCCAAACGAGATGTCATGACGGGCTGGCACCTCGGCTTGTACGGCGGCGGCGGAAAATTCGACTTTCAGGTCTTCAACGACGACGGTTCCCAGGGCGACTTCTTCGATGCCGGGCTGAGCTTGGGCTATGCGCACCGCATCGGACGCAGCCGCAGCCTGCGTATGGAATACACGTTGGGAGTCGGTTACCTGCGTTCGAACTATGAGGCCTACGACCGTGTGCGCGACACGAAGTACGGCGACATCAAGGTCGTCCGTTACCCGTGGGAGACCCGTCGGCTGAACTGGATCGGTCCTACGAGGGCGCGGATTTCGCTGGTATGGCTGTTGCATTACAGAAAAAAGGAGGTTGCAAAATGAAAAACATACTGATTATATCGGCTCTTGCAGGCGTTCTGGCGCTCTCCTCCTGCTGGCGCGACGACCTTTATTATGCCACCGTCGACCGCGCCACCGTCCGTATCGAGGCCGACTGGACTCCGGCGCGGCTGACGCCCAACGGCGTTTCGGCATTCGTGTTCGACCGCAACGGCGCGGCTTTCGACGTGGTCCGGAGCAACGACTCCCGGAAAGCGGACCTCTCACTGCCCGAAGGCTTCTATAGTGTTGTCGTGCTGAACAATACGCTGGATGAATACAGGAATATCGAAAGCGCGGGAACCGACCGGCTGGAGACCTTCGCCCTGATGGGCAGGGCGGTGTCCCCCAACTTCACGTCGCTCGGCGGCGGCACCCGAGCGGAATCCTTCATCGGGGAGCCCGACACGGTGGCCGGAAGCGTAGTCCGAAATATCGAGGTGACCCGCAAGATGATCGAATATTTCCGGACCAAACCCCACGGCATGGAACCCGCCCCGGCGGCAGTCTATCAGACTGCTCCGACCCGCATCATCTCGGTGGCCGACATCAGGGTGCATGTCAAGGGGCTCAAATATGCCGCGGGGGCGCCCCGCACCCACCTGAAGAATCTTTCGGGCGGCTATTACCTCGATTCGGACAAGCCGCATTCGCTGCAGGTCTGCCACGAGTTCGTGCTGAACAACCGCTGCTTCGATGCGAAAGACCCGCGCAACGGCACCATCACCAGACAGCTGGCGACGTTCGGCCTGCACGATGAGACGGGCGTGCGCTACCTGATGGAGATGGAGTTCGTGCTGCTCAATGGCGAAAAACATCCCGTCTCGCTCGATGTCACCGATGCCATCCGCGTGACGCAGGGCGCGACGCACAAGATCATCCATATCGAGGTGGAGATCGAACTTCCCGAGGTGATCGGCAACGGCGACGGCGCCTTCGACCCCGACCTGGAGGAATGGGAGGACATCGATGTCGACATCCCGATGTAACCGACGAAACATGATTTTACAAACACCATAAAAAAAAGAAAAAAATGAAAAGATCTGTTCTCATCGCTCTGGCGGCCTTCGCACTGGCCGGCTGCGCAAAGGAAAGCGTGGTCGACTCCGCCCTGACCAATGCCGGCAACGCTATCGGCTTCAACACCTATTCGAACATCACCCGCGGCAATCCGTTCGACAACAACCCCGAGTTCGCCGCATCGGGCAACGTCTTCGGCGTAACGGCCTTTATCAGCACCTCGGACAGCCCCTACATGGGCAAGGCCGATGCCGGCACCGAGATCGTTTCCGACGGCACGAAATGGGACTACAAGAACACGAGCGACATCCGCTACTGGCCGACCCAGGGAGAAACCCTCAGTTTTTACGCCTATGCGCCCTACACCAAGAACGGCGTTGCGATTCCGGTTGCATATACGAAGGGCGACGGAATGATCATGACGGACTATACCGTTCCTGCCGACGATGCCGGCCAGGTGGATCTCATGTACGCCTCGGCGCTGAATGTCGCCAAGGCAAGTCCGGCCGTGAAGGTTCCCCTCCAGTTCAAACACGCGATGACGCAGGTGCGTTTCAAGGCCAAGGCCAAGGGCGACGGTGTCTTCATCGACGTGAAGGAGAACGGCATCAAGCTGAGAAACCTCGAGTCGAAGGGCACCTTCACCCTCTCGGCCGCCGGCGCTGCCAGCTGGAGCATTACTGAAGGCAACCTGACCGAATATACGGCAGTTTTCCCCGAGACCAAGGAAATCACCAATGTGGAAGCAAAAAATCTCTATGATGCGGACAAGGCACTGATACTGCTTCCGCAGGAGTTCGCCGCAAAAACCGGTGACGGAGACATGACCGGCGGCACCCTTACGATTTCCTGCAAGATCTATTACAAGGATAATAACGCAACCCCCCAGTATCTGTTCGGTTCGGCCGACACGTATGCCGACTACACGGTTCCGTTCAGCAGCAAGAAAGTTACCGGCGATACGGAGGGGGAAGAGATCTGGAAGATGAACAAGCGCATTACCTATACGCTGACCGTCACCGGCAACCTCGAACCTATCCTGTTCGAGACGTCGGTAGTGGATTGGGAGGATTCCAACGCAGCCATGGAGATCTAAGACGCTCTGGCCGCACGCATGCGCCGGCCTCACGAAATTCCGGGAGGGTTGAATGTCCCTCCCGGAGTACAAACCGGATCGCCCGGCGGTCCGATACGATTTACAAGTTACGGATATGGAAACACGAAGATATTGGCTTTGGGCGGTTTTCAGCCTGACGACTCTTATATCGTGCGGCAGGGGAGGGGATGAAGCCCTGCAACCCGCGGACGACGCCATCCGGTTCGACGACCGGATAGGGGATTCGGCCGTTCCATGGACGAAAGGCGTACAGACCGACGACGGCAACTTTGCCGACTTCGGGGTTTTCGCCTACTATTCGCCCCAGGGCAGCTACGATGCCGCCGCTTCGAAGCCCGATTACATGTACAATGTCCGGGTGACACGCCCCGCTGGAGGGGACTGGACCTATTCTCCGACGAAATACTGGCCCCAGGGAAAGGTCAGCTTCTTCGCCTATGCTCCGTATGACACCGATGCGGCGGTCTCCGTCTCATGCGGGACAGGCGCTCCGCGCGTCACCTATGCCGTTCCCGACGCCGTGGCGGATCACCGCGACCTGCTGCTGAGCACCCCGGCCCTCGACCGGACGAAAGAGGGCGGCAGGGTGCCGCTGACATTCCGCCATGCGTTGGCGGCCGTGGTCTTCGAAGCCAGCGTCGACGGCACGCTCTCCGAGGGACAGTCGATACGCATAACCGGAATCCGTCTCGGAAAGTTCCTGCATAAGGCCACCTGCCACCACGAACTGCCGGACGCCATCACGCAGACCTTAGCGACGGACGCCGCCGACAGGGAGTACGCGCTCTCGGAGGCGGACGGCACGTTGCAGGGCAATTCGCTGGTTGCCGTCTATCCCGTCTACCAGCCGGTCTCCTCCGCAACGGGCTGCGCGATGCTTTGGCCGCAACAGATCGATGACGACGACCTGCTCACCGTCACGGTCCGCTACACGTCGAACGGCGTGACGCGGGAATCTGCAATAGTTCGGAATATCGGCGATTTCGTCGTCTCCGGCAGCATCGAAGCCAGCAAGCGATATGTTTTCAGACTGAAGTTCACCCCGTTCGGCGAGATGGCGCTGACCTGTGTGGTGCAGGACTGGAACCAGAAAACCATTGATGTCCCCGATTTCGATTGACGATTATGAAACGATTATTCCATATAGTTTGGATATGTCTGGCCGTCGCGGCGTGCTCGAAGGATGAATTGCCCGGAACGCATGGCGAGTTTGCCTCGCTGACGCTGAGCGTCGCCTCTTCGCAGAACGACGTAAAGACCCGCGCCGTGTCGGCCGATGCCGACGAACAGCGGATCAACAACCTCTACATCTTCATATTCAACCCGGACGGGTCGGTCGATTACCGCAACTATATCTCCAGCCTGAGCGCATCGAGCTGGACCGGAACCATCAGCGGCCTGACGTGCGGCACGGGGAAAAGCGTGGCCGCCATTGCCAATACGGACAATACGGTCGTCGACATTACCCGCGAGATGCTCGACGGCATCGCCTCGCGTGCGGCGTTGGATTCGTGCGTGGTGAACCTCCGGGGCAAGTTCATCGAACGGGGCACCAACTTCCTGATGACGGGCGTCGCCGAGAATGTCACCGTCACGGCCGGCAGTCCCGTCTCGGCTACCGTGCCGCTGACACGCGTCGACTCCAAAATCCGCTTCCGCGTCACCGAGGCTTCGGGCGTCACCTTCACTTCCGACGACTGGCGCGTCGTGTCGGTTCCACGCAAGGCGGGGATGATGGCTTCGCGCACCGACCTGTGCACCGACCCCGCGGAGTGCTTCGATACGGAGTGGGCTCATTTCGAGGAGGACGGCAAGACCTTCGCCTTCTATTCGCTGGAGAGCGTCCTGACGCCCCGGGCCGAGATTCCCGTCACGGCGGGCACCTATGAGGAGCAGTATGCGCTGCGCGAGAAACAAGACAAGACCCCGACCGGCGCGGGAATCGAGGTCGCCAACGGCGACTATACCTATGCGCCGAAGACCGGAACCTGCGTCCAGTTGCGGGGTGACATACGCTACAAGGACGCGTCGTCGGGCGTGGAAATATCGACCGATGTGGTCTATACGATCCATCTCGGAGGCGTGGAAGGCGTCGACGACTACAACTTGCTCCGCAACACCTACTATACCTATAACGTGAAAATCGTGTCGGTGGACAAAATCATCATCGAGGTCGATTCGAGCAAGAAGACCGAGGAGGACGAGCAGCGTCCCGGCGCCGAGGGCGATGTCGTGATGGCGCTGCAGATCAAGGAGCTGGACGCGTACAACGAGGTGTTCACCCTGAGTTTCCACCAGAGCAACGTGGACGAGACCATGACCTGGGACGTCAACACCCCCTTCTCGCGGGGCGCCGCCGGCGAACATCCGGCCGACTACAAGTGGATAAAGTTCCGGATCAACAGCAAGAACAGCAGCAACTTCTACAGTAGCACCGATTTCCGCGCCTATCCGGGCAACGATGCGGTCTACACGGGGACGGTCTCGCTGGACACCTATATGACTGACGTGGCGAACGGGACGGACAAACTGCTGTATGTCGACCAGTTGGTGAATATCCTTCAGGCCTGCAAGGAGCGTTACCGTACCAGCGGAAGCGGGGGCTCCGACCACCTGTTCGACAGTAGCGACTACATGCGCTTCACGGCATTCGTCGACGAATACTATTACGAGACGAGCCCGACCGATCCTTCGGAAACGGCCGTGAACGGCTTGTGGAAGAAATTCGTCAACCAGCAGGCGCGGGTCATGAACATCCTTTCGAATCTGGCGTACAGCCCCGATCGCCAGAGCACGAAGACCAACGCCATCTATTCGATCCGCCAGTCCTCAATCCAGACCATGTATAACATCATGGACGAAGAGAATTTCACGGCCTGGGGCACGGAGATGATCCAGGAAGAAACGCCGGTCGCATTCGAAAAAAACACGAACGACGTTTCCAACCCGACATACAACGACTCGAACAACGGACGTGCGAATACGCTCCGGATGTGGCTGGGCGGCAGTACGACCAAACGCTGGAGCGATTACGTCACGACGTCGACCTGGACCCTGAAGTCTGATTACGAGGCTGCCAAATACAAATGTCTGCGGATGAACCGCGACAACGACGGCGACGGCACGATCGACGAGAACGAGGTGCAATGGTATCTGGCGGCCATCAACCAGTTGACGGATCTATGGATCGGCGAATGGTCCTTCGACCCGCGAGCCAGGCTTTACAGGAAAACGACCTGGACAGAGGGGCAGGAGCAGTATTTCGCCAGCAGTACGGTTCACGAGAAGTACCTTGGCTATGACAATCCCATAATCCTATGGTCATCCGAAGGCTCCTCGACCGGAAAACTTTCCGAAAATTATTCCGGTTCGATTTCTACTCCTGTTTATTATCGTTGTGTCCGTAATCTGGGAATTCCACGCACGGCCGCCGGAACCGTCAAGCCCGACGATCTGGCTACCTACGATGCGATGACCCGCAGGATCTCGCTTGCCCGAATCGATCAGCAATCCATCCGCGGCTATTTCCAGACCGCCGAACTGCCCGAACACCACGAACGCGAGGCGGCCAACAAACCGTGGCGGACATTCGAGGTCATGAACACGACATCCGGAAACAATACCTATAACTGGGAGACGCTGAGAAGCGATGCAAGCAGCGGCGACTCCCCCTGTCCGACGGGATACCGCATCCCCAATCAGCGGGAACTGGCGCTGATGCACTCCCGAATCGGCAACGACGGAAACTGGACGCTCAACAACCATTTTTCGCGCACCCGTTTCCAGTTCGGCTCGAACCGCCCCGGATTCTCCGTCAGCCAAGGCAACAGTGTGCTGTATCTGTTGACCGGCACAGGCAATTATGGCGGCGTGCGCTGCGTGAAAGATATAAACGAATAACGCCGCAGGGAGGCATTCTCCGCCCTAATGCGCCCGGCTGTATGACCATTGTCGCGGTGGTCGTTATCGGACAGAATCGTGGTCGCAGCATCCGTCCCCCGGGTGGTGCTCCAGCACGGTGTGGGGAATGTGGCCGTGCGAAACGAGCTGGATAGGGCAGTCGTAGTTGCGCAGCTGCTCTTCGGTCAGCACGTTCGAGCGATGACGGTGCACGCGGCGGTTGACACAGACGATCTCTTTCACGACACTCGTGATCGTGCCGATGTCGTGCGACACCATGACGATTGCCATGCGCGTATTCAGTTCGTGCAGCGTGCGGTAAAGCTCTTTCTCGAACTTGTTGTCCACGAAATTCGCGGGTTCGTCCAAAATCAGCAGCTTCGGGTCCGAGATCACGGCCCGGGCCAGCAGTGCTCGCTGCATCTGGCCGCCCGACACCTCTCCGATCGGCTGGCGGGCCGTTTCGGCAATCCCCGATGAGGCTAGCAGCGCCATCGCCTTTTCGCGGTCCTCCCGGGTGTAGGGGGAGCGGAACCCGCGGCAGCCTTGCAATCCCGACAGCACGACTTCGAGCACCGAGATCGGAAACTCCCGGTCGAAATCCGACAGCTGCGGCATATAGCCGATCAGCCGCTCCTTGCCCCGGAACAACTCCGGCGCCAAACATATTTCGCCCGTATGGGGCACGGTTCCGAGTATGGCTTTCACAAGCGTCGTCTTTCCGCTGCCGTTGGGACCTATGACACCCAGGAAATCGTCGTCGCCGATTTCCAGATCGACATGCTGAATGGCTTCGTATCCGTCGTATGCGACGCTTACGTCGCGCATCGTTACCAGATTCATTTTGCGGTGATTAAGTCGGTTATCGTGTCGATGTTCGCTATGGCGTCCCGGTCCAGCGGATCAATCGCCACGTATTCGGCGTCGATGTCTCGGGCTATGACCTCCACGGTCGATGCCGGGAATTGCTTTTGGTAGAATATCCGGCGGACTCCATCCTCCCGGGCTTTCCGGATGATTGCCGTCAACTGCCTGGCCGAGGGCTCCTTACCGTCGGCTTCGATGGCGACCTGCCGCAGTCCGTAGTCGCGGGCATAATAGGTGAGGGCGGGGTGGTAGACGATGAAATATTCGATGCCGCTCCGTGCGATTTTCTCCGCCGTGCGAGCGTCCAATGCTTGTAACTCCTTCTGCAACCTGTTATAATTGGTTTCGTATTTCACCGAATCGGGATAGGCTTTGCGAATGGCTTCGAAAGCGTTTGCTGCCATCTTCTGCAACGCCTTCGGGGAGGTCCAGACATGGGGATCGACACCGTGCGTATGATTGTGTCCGTGACTGCTGTGCGAACAAGAGCCTTCGATCAGGTCGATTCCGCGGCTCAGGTCGATGACTTTCTCCTGTTGTTCGATTTTGCCCAACAGCGAGGTTTCGAAGTCGATAAGTCCCACATTGAAAATAAGTTGTGCTTTGTTTAGCTCCACAAATTGTCTGGGCGTAGGTTCGAACGTCTCGGGACTGGCTCCGGCGGGCACGAGTACTTCGACTTCGAAATCTCCGCCGACAATGCTGTCCACAAGGCTTTGCAGCGGTTGTATCGAAACGTATAAAATTCTGTTATTCTGCCGGTTATTCGTTATGCAGGCCGTCAGCAGCACGATTGCCGACAGATATGTCGCAATTTTACGCATGATTGATAATCAATGTTTTTTAGTAACTATTCAGCGGTAGGTGCATGTCAAGGTTTCAGACCTCAAACAAGGCTTGAATGGCACTAAAAGAAGTATGGTTGTGCTTCTTGGCAGTCTCAATGACGGAATGAAGTTCGAGGAATGTGTCTGCCCTAAATCGGAGCGGAATGTGCAAGAATTCTTCAACTTGATGGGATCGTAAAATAAACTGTGTCAGAGGTTGTATTCGGGACGATTTTGGGATCACGGCAAATCCCGAAATCGTTCCGTAAAGGTAATGTTATTTTTTTGTTCTTTGGCATCACTACTGTCGGTCGCGAACTCCTCGAATATGCGGTAGTTGCGCTGCTCGTTAGCCTTGTTAAGATTGCTTCTGGTCACGGATTTGCCGATGCCGAGGTGATAAAGTTTTCCGGCATGCGCTTCCATCGCAACAATGAGATCCCGCAGGCTCTCTCGATTTGACAGCTGTCCGAACATCATCGTAAGTAGTTGATTCCAACAAGTATAACTCTTTATATACTTGTCGCCTTCATACTTCTTTACAATGCGGAGGAACTTAAAATTGTCCAGGAAGCCGACTAATTGGGCGAAAACATATTTGTCTTTATTCATAACAGCCTGATTCAGACTGCAAAAGTAATTTCAAATCGTTGCGCCTCAAAATCTGCTATAACAATTTGAATTTCAATAATTTCAAAGAACTCTTATGATTTTTTAGTGGACACTAATGAACCGTAGTAATAAACTCCTTGTGATGCACAATATCCAAACGAAGGAGCTTTTTCTATTTCATTTTTGCCCATGGAACATCGCTTGGCACAGGCAGGACGACAGATTTCTATCGGTTTTGAATCTATACAGAAGTAGTCTTCACCACCATCAATAGCTGCTGCCATCTTTTCTCGAATGGCAGCACAAAGAGAAGCCGTGAACTTTCGTCTGCCATTGTATTACTGACGAGATATTAAATGAGGAATCTCAGATTTATATTCTCTCAGTTTAACGAATAAAAGGGATTCGCTGTCAATACCAATGGATTCAGAAGCCATATTGAGAGCAACCACTTCCAAGTCGGAAAATCTGGGAACGACACCACATCGAGGTATATTCTTCGTTGATCAAGTTCCCTGCAAACTGCTTGCAGATGTCGCGAAATTTTGCGAATATTGCATATAGGTTGTGCATATATGAATTAGCTATTAATTGATCGGAAACCATTAATGTGTTAATAATTAGTATTATGCATAACTTTTTATGCATAAATCTTTTGTAATTTTAATTCCGCCAACGGGTTTATATAATTTTACTCAAAGAACTACGGAGAAACAAACTTAACTATGTTTGAACCAAAACTTTTTATCAGATACCGGAGCAAATCACTCCGGAACTTGACATTGGTAAAGGCTGTCCCGAAATTTGCCCGGTCGGAAAATTTTTCGTATCTTGCAGTAGGTTATTTGAAATGCGGTATTTTCGTGCAATTAACTGAAAATAAACCGTTGCCTTTTCGTTACCTATTATCCTATACAAAAATGTAACGACCCGATAAATCAAGTCGTTACATCATTATAATCCCACACCAGCGATGGTTTCCTCTTTTCTTTATATCGGCTTCCGGGTCGGCCGGGAGCTTATTTTTTCGAATCTACCCGCATTTCGACCGAGGCGCCCGACCATTGGTTGATCTCCCGCTTTTCGGTGCGCAGGCGGCGTCTGGCATAGGA
>ERZ791861.1126-NODE-1126-length-13550-cov-4.399555_pt1 | contig 13550 bp, 11 predicted proteins | sample MGYA00510283_ERZ791861 | MGnify/ENA primary metagenome ERZ791861 (study PRJEB30046, sample SAMN00792074) | human gut metagenome | study: EMG produced TPA metagenomics assembly of the A metagenome-wide association study of gut microbiota in type 2...
GCCGCGCGCTCCGTCAACTCGTCGCTGACGGCCTGGGTGAAGTCCCGGGCCAGGGCGGGCTCGTCCAGCGGCTCACCCTTCTGCTGGGCGTTGTGGGCCAGATTCACCACGGCGGTTTTCAGCCCGGAAAAGCTCATGTCCAGCGGCGCACCGTCCACATGGGCACGGGGCAGGGCGTACACGCCGCCCGCCGACTGTTGAGCCAGCTGATCCATGGGCTTGCCGCCGGGGTAGGGGAGACCCAGCACACGGGCGGCCTTGTCGAAGCACTCGCCTGCCGCATCGTCACGGGTAGCGCCCAGAACCTGCATGTCGGTGTAGTCCGCTACATCCACGATCAGCGTATTGCCGCCGGAGATGGCCAGCGCCAGAAACGGCGGCTCCAGCTCCGGAAAGGCCAGATAGTTGGCGGCGATGTGACCCCGCACATGGTGCACCGGGATCAGCGGAACGCCCAGCGCCCACGCGGCGGATTTGGCGAAGCTGACGCCCACCAGCACCGCACCGATCAGGCCCGGCGCGTAGGTGACGGCCACCGCGTCAATATCCCGCTTTGTCAGTCCCGCGTCGCGCAGCGCCTGATCCGTCAGTCCGGCGATGGCCTCTACATGCTTGCGGGACGCGATCTCCGGCACCACGCCGCCGTACAGGGCGTGCATGTCCGCCTGAGAGAGAATGGCGTCGGCCAGTAGATGGCGGCCATCCCGCACCACCGCCACGGCGGTCTCGTCGCAGGAGGATTCAAAAGCCAGTATGTTCATGCGTTCCCCTCCTCAAAGTCCCGCGTCAGAATGAGGGCGTCCTCTTTCGGCAGGTCGTAGTAGTTGCGCCGCCGTCCCCGCTCCGTAAAGCCGAAGGACTCATAAAGGGCGATGGCGGCGGTGTTGCTGGGCCGCACCTCCAGCGTCAGGAACGCCAGATGCTGGCCCGCCGCGAAATCGCAGAACACTTTCAAAAGCTTGGCGGCGATGCCCTGACGGCGGTATTCCGGGAACACCGCCACGTTGGTGATGTAGCCCTCGTCCGCCGCCACCAGCAGCCCCGCGTAGCCCACCACCTTTCCCGTGGCGGCATCCAGCGCCGTCAGGAAGGCGGCGCACTGGTTCTCTAGCTCCTCGGCCAGCATGTTCCGCGACCACGGGCGGGAGAAGCACACCCGCTCCAGCGCCGCGATCTCGTCCAGATGATCGGCATTCATGGGCACGATCGATATGTGTATTTTTTCCATAGCTTTTCCTTATCCTTTTGCTTCCAGCCAGTTTTTACCGCTGTGAGCCTCGGCGATCAGAGGGACGGACAACGCCGCCACTTGCTCCATCTCCTGTCGCAGCAGCGTTTCCACGGTTTCTCGCTCCGCTTCCGGACACTCCACGATCAGCTCGTCGTGTACCTGCATGATGAGTTTGGCCTGCAAATTTTCACGCCACAGGCGGTCATAGACCCGGATCATGGCCAGCTTCATCACGTCCGCCGCCGTGCCCTGAATGGGCATGTTCAGCGCCACCCGCTCGCCGAAGGAGCGCTGGATAAAGTTGGACGACTTGATTTCCGGCAGCGCCCGGCGGCGGTGGTACAGCGTCTCCACATAGCCCTGCTCCTTGGCCAGCGCCACGATATCGGTCATGTACTGCTTCACGCCGGGGTAGGTGGCGAAGTAGCGCTCCATGTAGTCCTTGGCTTCCGCCACCGTCACGTGGATATCCTGACTGAGGGAGAAGGCGGACATGCCGTACACGATGCCGAAGTTCACCGCCTTGGCCCGGGAACGCATCTCGTGGGTCACCTCCGCTTCCGGCACGTGGAACACCTTGGCTGCCGTGACGGTGTGGAAGTCCGCACCGGACAGGAAGGCCTGCTGCATGGCTTCGTCGCCCGCCATGTGGGCCAGCAGCCGCAGCTCGATCTGGGAGTAGTCCGCGTCCACCAGCACATTGCCATCCTCCGCCACGAACAGGCGGCGAATTTCGCTGCCCAGTTGGGTGCGGGTGGGGATGTTCTGCAGATTCGGCTCCGTGGAGCTGAGACGGCCCGTGGCTGTGGCGGTCATCTGGAACCGGGTGCGCACCCGGCTGTCTGGCGACACCGCCCGCAGCAGACCGTCGGCGTAGGTGGATTTCAGCTTCGTATACTGCCGGTACTCCAGCACGCTGCTGACGATGGGCGCTTCGTACCGCAGCTTCTCCAGCACCTCGGCGTTGGTGGACCAGCCGGTTTTCGTTTTCTTGCCGTGGGGCAGCTGCAATTTGTCAAAGAGGATGATCCCCAGCTGTCTGGGGGAGTTGATGTTGAACTTCTCGCCCGCCATGTCGTAAATGGACTGCTCCAGCTTCACGATACGCTCATGCAGGTCGATGCCGAACTGAGCCAGCGCGCATTCGTCGATGCGGAAGCCCGCCAGCTCCATCTCCGCCAGCACCCGGCACAGGGGCAGCTCCATTTCGTGGAGCAGCGCCGTCAGGTTCAGCTCCTCCAGCTTGCCGGGCAAAATCTCATACAGGGCGGAAACGGCGCTGGTATAGCTGCACAGGGCGGCTTCCTCCGTGGCGGCGTCGCTGAGTGGGGCGAAGGCGTCCCTGGCCAGGTGGGCCGGGGCGGGCAGCTCCGCGCCGCAGTAGGCCACAAACAGCCGCTGGAGGTCGTATCCTCCGGCGGTGGCATCCAGCAGGTAGGCAGCCAGCGCTGTGTCGAAGATAAAGCCCTCGGCAGGCAGGCCGCGCTCCAGCAGGGCGTAGGTCATGTCCTTTACGTTGTGGGCCACCTTGGGGATATCGGCGGAGAACAGGCCGCGCAGCAAAGCGTCCCAGTCGCCGTCGAAGCGGTCAGTCCGCAGGATGACCGTCAGGCCGTGGTGGTCGTCGATCTCACATTCCACCGCCAGCGCCCGAAGATCGTCCAGTCCGTATACTGTCACGTGGGGCACGCTGCGCCACTGGGCAAGGAGCCGCGCCGCGTCGTCATCGGTCTGGGCCACCTCGATCATGACGGAATAGTCCTCGTCATGGACAGGGGCGGCCGGTTCCGGTGTGGGAGCGGCAGGGGTCAGGTCGTATTTCTTGATAAGCTTGGTGAACTCCAGCTTCATGAACAGGTCGTACAGCTCCGGCCGGTAGGGTTGGCGCAGAGCGTCCTCCGGGTCGAACTCCAGCGGCGCGTCGGTGACGATGGTGGCCAGCCAGTAGCTGCGGCGGGCGGATTCCTCGCCCTCCGCCAGCTTCCGCAGAGCGGCGGGCTTGGCCTCCACGTCCGGCATGGCGGCGTACAGCGCGTCGATGCTGCCGTAGTGCTGCACCAGCGCCGTGGCGGTCTTTTCGCCGATGCCCGGCACGCCGGGAATGTTGTCGCTGCTGTCGCCCATCAGGGCCTTCAGGTCGATCATATGGATGGGGTCGAAGCCGTACTGCTCCCGGAACAGGGCGGGGGTCATGTCGGTGGTGGAGGTCTGGCCCATGCGGGAGGTCACCAGCTTCACGCGGGTACGGTCGGTGATGAGCTGCAGGCTGTCCCGGTCGCCGGTGACGATGACGCACTCCCAGCCTCGCTTTTCGCAGCGGCGGGAGATGGTGCCCAGCAGGTCGTCGGCCTCGTAGCCCACCATTTCGTAGCAGGGGATGGACATGGCGCACAGCACCTGCTTCATCACCGGCATCTGCTGGGCCAGTTCCTCGGGCATGCCCTTGCGGGTGGCCTTGTAATTGGCGTCGGCCTCGTGGCGGAAGGTGGGCTCCTTCCGGTCAAAGGCCACACACAGCGCCTCCGGCTGTTCCTCGTCCACGAAGCGCTGGAGCATGTTCAGAAAGCCAAAAATGGCGTTGGTATACAGCCCGTCCCGTGTGGTCAGGGGCTTCACGCCGTAAAAGGCGCGGTTGATGATGCTGTTGCCGTCAAGAACCATCAGTTTCATGGTCGGCCTCCTTGTGGGGTCAGATTTCACAGAATATCTTATTATAGTCTATTTCCCGGCAAAACACAACCTCCGGTCTTGACAGTTTTTGCTTTTGTGATAGACTGGAGCATGTTCACACCTATTTAACATGTTTCGCAGCGGAGGAGCGCCATGGACAAGCTTGTCAGAAAAGTGGATATCCATCACGCCGCCATGCAGGGCAGCTATTTCGCCGGATTCTCGGCCATCTGGGGCTTTGGGCCGGTGCTGCTGCTGTATCTGGGGCTGAGCAACAGCACGCTGGGCGTGGTCACGTCGCTGGCGCTGGTGCTGCCGCTGCTGCTCCAGCCGGCGCTGGCCGCCCTGTCGGACGCGGACAGCCGGTGGACCAGCCGCCGTCTGGCGCTGGTGCTGTCGCTGCTGACGCTGGCGGCGGCAGTGGTCATGACGGTGAGCACCGGCAGCAAGACGGTGCTGGTGGTGGCCTACGCCGTGATCGGCGTACTGCTGGTGAGCACCTCGCCGTTTTTCAACAGCATGGTGATGGAGTATCACCTGCGGGGCGTCAACGTCAACTACGGCCTCGGCCGGGGCACCGGCTCCACCACCTACGCCATCGTGGCGCTGGTGCTGGGCTTCGTGCTGGAAAAGCGTGCGCCGACGGTGATCCTGCCGGTGCTGCTGGCGGCGCTGGTGCTGCAGATCATCGCCGTCTGGACGTTCCGCTATCCGCTGCCGCCTGTTCCGGCGGCGCAGGAGGAAGAGCCGCCCAAGGTGCTGGGGCTGTGGGCGCTGCTGAAGAAGTATCCGGCCTTTCCGGTGATGCTGATGGGCTGCGCGCTTTTGCAGGGCGGCCACAACGCCTGCAACACCTATATGATACACATTGTGGACAAGGTGGGCGCGGGAGAGAGTCTGATGGGCGTGGTGCTGGCGGTGTCCGCCTTTATGGAGCTGCCCGCCATGACGCTGTTCTCCCGGATGCGGCAGAAGCTGTCCCTGCGGGGCATGTTTTTGCTATGCGCCGCCGCCTTTGTGGCCAAGGACGTGCTGTTCCTGCTGACCAGGACGCCGACGCTGCTGTACGTGTCGGCGGCGCTGCAATTTTTCGAGTTCGGCGTGTTCCTGCCTGCCACCGTGTACTACGCGGCGGAGACGCTGGACGCCGCCAATCAGGCCAAGGGACAGGGCCTGATCCACATTTTCTCCAACGGCGTGGGCCCGGCGGTGATGACCGCCGTCAGCGGCACGCTGGTGGATCGGGTGGACGTGAACGCCATGCTGCTGTTCAACGCGGCTGCCGCCGTGGTGGGACTGCTAGTGGTGGCCTTTGTCACGTCCGGGTATTTTGACAAGAGGGGCAAAGAAAAATGATCGGTTCTTTTCTGACGGTGGGCGAGCAGGTGCTGATCCTGTTTGCCTTGATGGCGGTGGGCTTTGCCCTGGGTAAGGCCAAGCTGATGGGGGACAAGGGCAGCCTTGCCATGACGAATCTGGTGATGTACGCGGTGTCGCCCGCCATGATGGTGGTGGCCTTCCAGCGGGAGAAGGACACGGCGGATCTGCATAATTTTCTGGTGTGTCTGCTGCTGGCGGTGGCGGTGCATGCCGTCAGTATTCTGCTGGCCTGCGCGGTGCTGCGGGGCAAGGACGGCACCTGCGGCGTGCTGCGGTTCGGCGCGGTGTTCTCCAACTGCGGCTTTATGGGCTATCCGTTGATGACGGCGCTGCTGGGCAGCATCGGCGTGTTTTACGGATCGGCCTACGTGGTGGTGTTCACGGTGCTGACGTGGACAATGGGCGTTTATATGATTACCCATGACACCAGTAAGCTGCGGCTGAAGTCTATCCTGCTGAATCCCGGCGTGCTGAGCGTGGCGGCGGCCATGGTGCTGTATCTGCTGTCGGTGAGCCTGCCGGAGATCGTTATGACGCCGCTGAACTATCTGGCAAGCATGAATACGCCGCTGCCTACCATCGTGGTGGGTTATCAGCTGAGCCACGCCAATTTCCGCCACGCCTTTGCCGACCGCCGATCCTGGACGGCGCTGGTGCTGCGTCTGGCGGTGATCCCGCTGCTGACGGTGGGAGGGTGCTATGCCCTGCGGGTGGACAGCGCCGTGGCGCTGGTGACGGTCATCGCCGCCAGCACGCCGCCTGCCGCGCTGCTGAGTATGTTTGCCCAGAAATTCGAGCGCGACACCCGGCTGGCCTCCAGCGTGGTGTCGGTGTTTACCGCCCTCTCCGTGCTGACCATCCCGCCGGTGGTGGGACTGGCCCAGCACCTGATGGGGTAAGAGCTGCGTTACAGAACTGCTTGACACCGGAAACCATGCGGGTTTCCTGTTAGCTTGTCAAAAAAGCATAGCCCTTTTTGAGAAGATAGGAATTGCTTCGACCTGCGTTTTGGGGATGCCGGTGCAACAAAATATGGCGACAGGTCTGCGAACGGGACGGCATCTGGTACGTGGCCGAACAGGGTGAGATCTGGTATCCGTGGGACGGATGATATCGGTGAAAAAAGGGGGCTTCGGCCCCTCTTTTTTTATTCGGAAGGGGTGCGTCTTAATAAAACCTTAAACCTCCCCCTGATTGTTTCTTAATCCGGCGTTTGTTACCATAAAGGTGCCATCGATTGACAAGGGCAGACCCTTGTCAATCGATGGCAGAAAGAGAAGAAAGGACGTGCCTTTATGGAGACCACGCTGCGCACCATCAACGCCGTTATCTCGGCGCTGTTTTTTATCTGCTATACCTATCAGTTCCTCTATATCCCGCTGGTGCTGGCAAAAAAGCCCAAGCCCCTTACCGCACCGGACAGACCCCACCGCTACGCGGTGCTGATCGCCGCCCGGAACGAGGAGAACGTCATCTCCGGCCTGCTGGACAGTCTCCGGGCGCAGACCTATGACATGTCTCTTGTGACGGTATTCGTGGCGGCGGACAACTGCACCGACCGTACCGCTGCCATTGCCCGCGCCCATGGCGCGGTGGTGTATGAGCGGTTCAACCAGCTGAACGTGGGCAAGGGCTACGCGCTGGACTTCCTGCTCCAGAACATCGATGCGGACTATCCGGAGGGCTTTGACGGCTACTTCGTGTTTGACGCCGACAACCTGCTGGCTCCGGACTACATAGAGCGGATGAACGAGATGTTCTCCAACGGCCACCAGATCGTCACCAGCTACCGCAACAGCAAGAATTTCGGCGGCAACTGGATCAGCGCAGGCTACGCCCTGTGGTTCCTGCGGGAGAGCCGCTACCTCAACGGTGCCCGTAACCGGTTGGGTAGCAGCGCCGCCGTGGGCGGTACGGGCTTTCTGTTCTCCCAGCGGGTGCTGGACGAGAGCCACGGCTGGCGATTTTATCTGCTGACCGAGGATATCGAGTTCTCTGTGTATCACATTCTCCGGGGCGAAAAAATCGCCATCTGCGAGGACGCCGTGCTGTACGACGAGCAGCCCACCGGCTTCCGCCAGTCCGTGCGGCAGCGGCTGCGCTGGGCCAAGGGATACCTTCAGGTATTCCGCCGGTACGGCGCTGATCTGCTGAAGGGCGCGGCCAAGGGCAACTGGAGCTGCTTCGACATGTCCATGTCCATCCTGCCGGCCTTCATTCTGACGGCGCTGTGCCTGCTGGCCAACATCACCTTGTCGGTGCTGGGGCTGATGCAGGGCGTCGGGGTATGGTTCGCCATGCGGTCGCTGCTGGAGTGCATGGGCAGTATCCTTGCCACGCTGCTGGTGCTGGGCGGCATTACCGTAGCCAGCGAGTGGAAGCGTATCCACGCCCCGGCGTGGAAGAAGATCGCCTATACCCTGACCTTCCCGCTGTTCATGCTGACATACCTGCCCATCTCCATGGCGGCGCTGTTCATGAAGGTGGAGTGGAAGCCCATCCACCACAGCGTGAACCTGTCCTCACTGCCCTATCCTGCCGCCAAGAATTGACCTTGTGCAATCGGGCGGGAGGGGGTATGATAGAGATAGACCAAACTTACTGCCGCAGGAGGACACACTATGTACACGATTCTGGTGGTTGATGACGAAAAGGATATCGTTTCCGCCCTTGAAATATACCTGAAGGCCGAGGGCTACCGGGTGCTGTCCGCCGGCAACGGCAAAGAGGCTCTGTCCGTGGCCGCCCGTGAGGACGTGCACCTCATCCTCATGGATATCATGATGCCCGTCATGGACGGCCTGACCGCCATGGCCCAGCTGCGGCAGACCAGCAATGTGCCGGTGATCCTGCTGACCGCCAAGGGTGAGGACACCGACAAGGTGCTGGGCCTGAACGTAGGGGCGGACGACTACATCACCAAGCCCTTTAATCCGGTGGAGATGCTGGCGCGGGTACGCTCCCAGCTGCGGCGGTATTTGCAGCTGGGCGGCGGGCAGGTGCGGCCCAGCACGCTGGTCATCGGCGGCATCTGTCTGGACGACAACGCCAAGGCCGTCACCGTGGACGGCGACCCGGTGGCGCTGACACCGAAAGAATACGATATTCTCCGCTTCCTCATGCAGAATGCCGGGACGGTGTTCTCCCCCAGCGAGATCTACCGCCGGGTGTGGGACGACGTGCCGCTGAACGCCACAGGCGCTATCGCCGTGCACATCCGGCATCTGCGGGAAAAGCTGGAGATCAACCCCTCGGAGCCCCGGTACATCAAGGTGGTCTGGGGCAAGGGCTATAAAATGGAGGGAACCCTCACATGAAACGACTTCTGGATAAAACATGGGCCAAGCTGACGTCCTTTTTCCTGACGCTGCTGTTCGGCACCATGACGGTGCTGGGCGGCCTTGGCGTCGGCATTCTGGTCAGCTGCGACGTATTTCTGGATGGCGGCGCGTACATGCGGGAAACGATGTATGAATCACAGTGCAGCAGCGCCATTCACAACGCCTACTACTATCTGCGAGGCACGATGGCCAACGCCGGCTTGCTGGCGGATGACACGCCTAGCACGGATACCTCGTCGGATACCACGACCGGCGGCATCACCGACGAGGAACAGCAGCAGGTGCTGGACGATCTGCCCCGCGCCTTCTCGGAAAGCTTCTCCCGTGAGGACACCGACTGCCATCTGGCGGTCATTAACGAGGATACCAGAGAGATCACCTTTGAAAACTTTGAACTGACGGACAGCGACAAGCCGCTGTACTCCACACAGCGAACCTTTACGCTCATCTTTGCCGACGGGACGAAGGAGGAGCTGACCATCGCCGCCGACCTGCTGCCTGCGGATGAATTCCCCGGCTATTCCTATCTGGTGATGACATGGCTGCTGGAGCACATCGGACTGACGGTGTTCCTGACGGTGCTGTTTCTGCTACTGACGCTGCTGTGCTTTAGCTTCTCCATGGTCTCGGCCGGACACTGGGCGGGTCGGGAGGGCATCCACCTGACGTGGCTGGACAAAATTCCGGCGGATGTGTGGCTGCTGGCGCTGTTGTGCGCGTTCTTCATTGGCTGGGACACCTTCTACTATGGACTGGGGCGGCTCTGGTCCTGCATGGCGCTGGTTCCCTTCATTCTGCTGTTCCTGTGCGCCTTTGCAGCCCAGTGCAAGGCTGGGACGGTGCTGCGGGGTACGCTGATCGCACGGGTGCTGCGGCTGCTGTGGCGCATCATCAGGGCGGTGGGCCGGGGCCTGCGCCGCACCGCCGTAGGTCTGCCCCTGATCTGGAAAACCGCGCTGGTGACGCTGGCGGTGTTCTTTGCAGAGATGCTTTACGGCTACGTGGACGGTGTCTTTGCAGTGATGAAGCTGGTGGAGTTCCTTGCCATCCTGTATATCGCCCTGAATCTGCGCATTCTGCAGAAGGGCGGCGAGAAGCTGGCAGAGGGCGACCTCTCCCAGAGCATCGACACCAGACCGCTGATCGGCGACTTCAAGCGCTATGGCCAGCGGATGAACGAGCTGCGCACCGGCATGGAGCGGGCGGTGCGGGAGCAGACCAGGGCCGAGCGCATGAAGACCGAGCTCATCACCAACGTGTCCCACGATATCAAGACGCCACTGACCTCCATCGTCAACTACGTAGACCTGCTGCAAAAGGTGGACGTTCAGCCGGAGACGGCGCGGGAGTACATCGCCGTGCTGGATCGCCAGAGCCGGCGGCTGAAAAAGCTGACGGAGGATCTGGTGGAGGCGTCCAAGGCGTCCTCCGGCGCGCTGCCGGTGGACGTGCAGCCTACGGATGTGGCGGTGCTTTTCGACCAGATCGTGGGCGAGTATCAGGAGCGGCTGGCCGGCTGCCGCCTGACGCTGGTGGCCCGTCCACCAGAGAAGCCCGTATCCGTTCAGGCCGACGGCAGGCTCCTCAGCCGCGTTATGGACAATCTGGTCAGCAACATCTGCAAGTACGCGCTGGAGGATACCCGCGTTTACGTCGCCGCCGCCTGCGATGAAGAAACCGTCACCATCAGCTTCAAGAACGTCTCCCGCGATGAGCTGAACATCTCTCCCGATGAGCTGATGGAGCGCTTTGTCCGGGGCGACGCGTCCCGCCATACCGAGGGCAGCGGTCTGGGCCTGTCCATCGCCGGAAGTCTGGTGCAGCTGATGGGCGGCACGTTTGACCTGTCCATCGACGGCGACCTGTTCCGCGCCGATATCACCTTGCCACGCGCGTGAATTTCCTCATAAAATGTGCCGGGAGTCTCACAAAAGAGACTCCCGGCTGCTTTGTTTATGTTGACAAAAGGGGAGAACGTTGTATACTGGCTGTATATACAACGATGTAGATGCAACTTCTTTTTGAAAACCGGAGGTGCTCATGGATATTACAGAGCGGAAGATCACAAAAATCGCCCGCGAGGCGGAAAAGCTGGTGCTGCGGACGCTGCGGGAAAAGGACGTGGGCACGGCGGAGATCGACCTGATCCACGCGCTGCGCCACAATCCCGGCTGTACGCAGGCGGCGCTGGCGGAGCTGCTGCACGCGGACAAGGCCGCCATTGCCCGGCGGACGAAGAATCTGGAAGGGAAGGGGTATCTCGTCCGCCGTGACGCACCCAACGATCGGCGCAGCCAGTTGCTGTACCCCACGGAAAAGGCGGAGGGGCTGAAGGCCTCCAAGGCGGAGATCGAAGCGTCCTTTTATGAATACCTGACCGGCGTCTTGACACCGGCGGAGGCCGCCGCCTTTGCGGCGGCGCTGGACAAGCTGTACACCGCGTCCAAAAAGGAGAGCCGCGCGGGCTTTCCGCACTTTCAAACGGCAGCGGGAGGTGCAACAGACGATGATGCAGAACAGTAAGACGTTCCGCCCCGACCGGATCGGCTCCTATTTCCGCATGGAGTGGCTTTCGCTGGCTCTTGTGACGGCCTCCGGGTTGATCTATAACGTGGGCCTGCTGGCCACGCCGTGGTTTGAGGGGCGGCTGGCCCAGTGCCTTGCCGACATTCTGGGCGGCAACGAGACCGCCGCCCAAATGGCGGTGCTGGTGCTGGCCTATATCGCGGTGACGCTGCTGGTGCAGGTGGCGCGGGGCGATGTGGCGCTCTCCCATGTGACCTTCGGCTATGGGGAAAAGCCGGTGCTGGAGGACTTCTCCCTGACTGTGAAGCAGGGGGAGCAGGTCACGCTGGTGGGTCGGACAGGTGCGGGAAAAAGCACGGTGTTCAGGCTGCTGCTGGGACTGTATCCGCCCCAAAGCGGCACGGTGACCATCGGCGGCGTGGACGTTGCGGCCATTCCGGATGGGCAGCGGCGCACCTGCATCAGCTGCGTGGAGCAGCATTTTTCCTGCGTACCGGGAACAGTGCTGGAGCAGATCACCCTGAATGACCCTCAAATCACGGTCGAGATGGCGCGAAACGCGGCGAAGCTGGCGGGGATCGACGACGCCATTCAGGCGCTGCCGGAGGGCTACGACACGGTGTGTACCGACGGCATGTTCTCCCAGGGCGAGTGGCAGCTGCTGTCCATCGCCCGTGCCGCGGCGGCCGATCCCGCCGTGCTGCTGCTGGACGAGATCACCGCCAATCTGGATGCGGAGACCGAGGAGCGGGTGCTGGAAGCGCTGCGTCAGGCCTCCAGGGGACGCACCGTTCTCTCTGTGTCCCACCGGGCCTATGAAAGTCTCGGCGGCAGGACGGTGGAGATCACACCGCAGAAGCCGTAAGCATTTTGGCAGTTTTCAGGGCGCGGAAAGCGTGGTATAATCGAGTTGACAAATCAAAATTTGTGAATCACGGAGGAAAACGACATGAAAATCGTCATGATGACCGGCAGCGCACACCGGCACGGCACCACCGCCACGCTGACCGACCGATTCCAGCAGGGCGCACTGGATGCCGGGCATGAGGTCTACCGTTTTGACGCGGCGTTTCAGGACGTCCACCCCTGCATCGGCTGCGATAAGTGCCGCCGCACAGGGACGTGTACCTTCGCCGCGGACGACATGAAGCTGCTGAATCCCCACCTGCTGGCGGCGGACGCGGTGGTGTTCGTCTCGCCTATCTACTACTTCACCATCAATGCCCAGCTCAAGGCGGTCATCGACCGGTTCTATGCCAACAACGAGGCGCTGATGGGCGGGAAAAAGGCCATCCTCATCACCGCTATGGCGGACACGGAGATGGACTCGGCGCTGGCGGCCAACGAGATGTTCCGGCAAATGACCGGCTGTCTGGGCTGGGAAAACGCAGGCGTCTTGAATGCGCGTAACGCCCCCACTGCCGCCGATCTGAGCGGGGACGATCTGGCGCGGGCCTACGCGCTGGGAAAGGAGCTGTAACAGGCGTTGACCGTGAAAGCGAACATCAGTGAATGGGAACGCATGGTGTCCGGGCGGCTCTACAGTCCCGCCGATCCGGAGATCGCCAAGCGCCACCGCACGGGCATGCTCCGCTGCGACCGGTTCAACCGCATTGCCCTGTGGCGCGGAAAGGCCAAGCAGCGGGCGCTGGAGCGGCTGATCCCCTCGGCGAAAGGGAAAAATTTCGAGGCGTTTGCGCCCTTTTACTGCGAGTACGGCGTGAATATCCATGTGGGGCAGAACTGCTTCGTCAACTACAACAGCGTGTTTCTGGACGTGGCGCCTATCACGCTGGGGGATAACGTCCTCGTTGGCCCTAACGTAACGCTGGCCACGCCCAACCACCCGTTCGTGGCGGAGGAGCGGGCCTATACGGACTATCCCAACGGCTGCCACGAGCTGGAGTATGCCCAGCCCATCACCATCGGGGACAACTGCTGGCTGTGCGCCGGTGTGACGGTGTGCGGCGGTGTGACCATCGGGGCGGGCAGCATCATCGCCGCCGGTGCGGTAGTGACCCGCGATATTCCGCCCAACAGCATTGCTGCCGGGGTTCCCGCCAAGGTGCTGCGGCAGATCGGCGAGGGCGACCGTCTGCACGTGTGGGAGACCTATGTGAAGAACGGATTGCCCACACCTGTCGGGGAACATTAAGAGAAAAGAACTCCGTTTTCGAGAGATGCTCGAAAACGGAGTTCTTCTTATGTTACAGGCCTAAGCTCTCCACCCATTTCTGGACGGAGGCGGCGCTCTCACGGCTGCTGAGACGCTTGCCGGGCAGCCATTTCGTGTCCTTGGAGCAGGCGGCCTTCAGGATATCCTCGCCGCCCATACCGCTGCCGCCGGAGGTGGCAAAGGGAATGACGGTCTTGCCGGAGAAGTCGTAGCTCTCCAGAAACGT
>ERZ791861.1131-NODE-1131-length-13517-cov-1.844525_pt1 | contig 13517 bp, 10 predicted proteins | sample MGYA00510283_ERZ791861 | MGnify/ENA primary metagenome ERZ791861 (study PRJEB30046, sample SAMN00792074) | human gut metagenome | study: EMG produced TPA metagenomics assembly of the A metagenome-wide association study of gut microbiota in type 2...
CTGATTCCGGCATTCCGAGGTTCGAATCCTCGTACCCCAGCCACATTAAAAAAGCTCGCTTCGGCGAGCTTTTTGCTTTTCTGCGTTCATTCAATGTCGAATGCGATGTTGACACGTCTTATCCTTCAATGTCGGATGCGACGCTGCCGCGTCTTATCCGACCTACGGTTGGCACGCATCCGGCAATGTTGTAAGGCTACAACCCTAACGCATATTTCAGCGCCTGACGTTTCAACACGCCAGCACGCTCCGCCGCCATTAACCCGAGATTACGCATAAAACGCAGTGGTGGCAGATTATTGCTGAATCCGGCATAAAACAGATCCATACCGCTTTGCATAATGAAGTTATCCGCCATGCGCCGCATCTGGTAACGCTTGAGGACAGGATAACTGGCCCACGCTTCGCCGTAGCTGCGGGCGTTGACCAGAACATCAATCAGGGCATCGACATCACGATAACCAAGATTCACTCCCTGCCCCGCCAGCGGATGGATGGTATGCGCGGCATCGCCCACCAGCGCAAGCCCTGGCTGCACGTACTGCAACGCATGGCGACGCGTCAGCGGAAACGCACCAGCGGCAAGCGGTGTAACGTAACCCAGACGCGACGGGAAATGCTTCGCGATTTCCGCCTGGAGCTGTGCCATATTCATATTCTGCAACTGGCGAATACGCGCCGGAGAGTCATACCACACCAGCGATGCCCAGTTATCAAACAACGGCAGAAACGCACGCGGTCCGTCCGGAGTAAATTGCTGCCAGGTGCTGTCGCCGGGATCGTTCTCGCACTGGACGCTAATCAACATGCACGACTGCGCATACTGCCATGCATGAACGCCAATTCCCGCCATCTGCCGCACCTGCGAATTTGCGCCGTCGGCACCAATCACCAGCTTCGCGCGAATCACTTCACCGCCTTTCAGCTCCAGCTCCTGAAGATCATCATGGCGATGCAGCGCAATCAGCGAGCCTGGCACACGTAACGTTACTTTCGGATGCGCTTCCAGCGCCTGCCACAACGCCTGTTGCAGGACAGTGTTTTCCACCATATAGCCAAGCAGCGGTAGCTTAAGTTCAGCGGCGTCAAACACCACATGCGCCGTTTCCCACTCCCACGTTTCCAGTCTGCGGTAAGGATGGCAACGCATAGCCTGTACTGCATCCCAGACCCCTAACCCTTTAAGCAATGATACCGAAGCCGCGCTGATCGCCGAGATCCGCACGTCCGGTTGGCTATCAGCGACAAACGGCGCTGGTTCTGCGTGCTCGATCACCGTTACCGCAAATCCGTGCTGTGCCAGCCCCAGCGCCAGTGCGCCGCCGACCATTCCTCCGCCGACAATGGCAATTTCCGTTGGTTGATTTGTCATGGTCAATCATCCTGTTAGCAATATGCTTTAAGTTTACAGGATTTTTACCCCTAAGGGCTGATAACGCTCATACTGGTCACAACGGCAGCAAAGCATTACACTATGCGCCCTGCATTCCTGGCTACTATTTCGCAAGAGCAAGTCGATGACCAAAAAACTCCATATTAAAACCTGGGGCTGTCAGATGAACGAGTACGATTCATCGAAGATGGCCGATCTGCTGGATGCCACCCACGGCTATCAACTGACCGACGTGGCGGAAGAAGCGGATGTGCTGCTGCTGAACACCTGCTCAATCCGCGAGAAGGCTCAGGAAAAAGTCTTCCATCAGTTGGGTCGCTGGAAACTGTTAAAAGAGAAGAATCCAGACCTGATTATCGGCGTCGGTGGCTGCGTGGCATCGCAAGAAGGCGAGCACATTCGCCAGCGCGCCCACTATGTCGATATTATTTTTGGGCCGCAAACGCTGCACCGTCTGCCGGAGATGATCAACTCCGTGCGTGGCGACCGCAGCCCGGTTGTAGATATCAGCTTCCCGGAAATCGAGAAGTTTGACCGTCTACCGGAACCGCGCGCCGAAGGGCCGACCGCGTTTGTCTCCATCATGGAAGGCTGCAATAAATATTGCACCTACTGCGTGGTGCCTTACACCCGTGGTGAAGAGGTAAGCCGTCCGTCCGACGATATTCTGTTTGAGATTGCCCAGCTTGCGGCTCAGGGCGTGCGTGAAGTCAACCTGCTCGGTCAGAACGTGAACGCCTGGCGTGGTGAAAACTACGACGGCACCACCGGATCGTTTGCCGATCTGCTGCGTCTGGTTGCTGCGATCGACGGGATCGATCGTATTCGCTTTACCACCAGCCATCCGATCGAATTCACCGACGATATCATCGAAGTGTATCGCGACACGCCGGAGCTGGTGAGCTTCCTGCATCTGCCGGTACAGAGCGGTTCCGATCGCATTCTGAACCTGATGGGCCGTACCCATACGGCGCTGGAGTACAAAGCGATCATCCGTAAACTGCGTGCGGCGCGTCCAGATATTCAGATCAGTTCTGATTTCATCGTTGGCTTCCCTGGCGAAACCACCGAAGACTTCGAGAAAACGATGAAGCTGATTGCCGACGTCAATTTCGACATGAGCTACAGCTTTATCTTCTCTGCACGTCCGGGTACACCAGCCGCCGATATGGTTGATGATGTTCCGGAAGAAGAGAAGAAGCAGCGTCTGTATATTCTGCAAGAGCGCATTAATCAGCAAGCGATGGCGTGGAGCCGCCGGATGCTCGGCACCACCCAGCGTATTCTGGTAGAAGGTACATCGCGTAAGAGCATCATGGAGCTTTCCGGGCGTACGGAAAATAACCGCGTGGTCAACTTCGAAGGCACGCCGGATATGATCGGTAAATTCGTCGATGTAGAAATTACCGACGTCTACCCGAACTCTCTGCGCGGTAAAGTGGTGCGTACTGAAGATGAAATGGGTCTGCGCGTGGCAGAAACACCGGAATCAGTGATTGCCCGTACCCGCAAAGAAAACGACCTTGGCGTGGGTTATTATCAGCCGTAATTCTCAGGCCTGCCGTTCCGGTGGGCCTTGTTTTTTCTCTCTTTATCCCCATCTTTATTGCAATGCTTGCGCCTTTTTCCTGTGGCGTGAATAATTTCCTTATAGGCCGGTGAATGTTCAGCTTCCGGCGGCATACAGATAAGAGGAACGGTTTGAACATAGACACTCGCGAAATCACCCTGGAGCCAGCAGACAATGCGCGTCTGTTGAGCCTGTGCGGCCCGTTTGATGACAACATCAAGCAGCTCGAACGCCGTCTCGGCATCGAGATCAATCGCCGCGATAACCACTTTAAACTGACCGGCCGTCCGATTTGCGTCACCGCTGCGGCAGACATTCTGCGTAGCCTGTATGTCGATACTGCCCCGATGCGCGGTCAGATTCAGGATATCGAACCGGAACAGATCCACCTTGCGATTAAAGAAGCGCGGGTACTGGAGCAAAGCGCGGAGAGCGTGCCGGAGTACGGCAAAGCGGTCAATATCAAAACCAAACGCGGCGTAATTAAGCCGCGCACGCCAAACCAGGCGCAGTACATCGCCAATATTCTCGACCATGACATTACCTTCGGCGTTGGCCCGGCGGGTACGGGTAAAACCTACCTGGCAGTGGCTGCGGCAGTTGATGCCCTGGAGCGTCAGGAAATTCGCCGTATTCTGCTGACTCGTCCGGCAGTAGAAGCCGGTGAGAAACTGGGCTTCCTGCCTGGCGATTTAAGCCAGAAAGTAGACCCGTATCTGCGCCCGCTGTACGACGCGCTGTTTGAAATGCTGGGCTTTGAGAAAGTCGAGAAACTGATTGAGCGCAACGTTATTGAAGTCGCACCGCTGGCCTATATGCGTGGTCGTACGCTGAACGACGCGTTTATCATTCTCGATGAGAGCCAGAACACCACCATCGAACAGATGAAGATGTTCCTGACCCGTATCGGTTTTAACTCAAAAGCGGTTATCACCGGCGACGTCACACAGATCGACCTGCCGCGTAATACTAAATCAGGCTTACGTCACGCCATCGAAGTGCTGGCCGATGTCGAAGAGATCAGCTTTAACTTCTTCCACAGCGAAGACGTGGTTCGTCACCCTGTGGTGGCGCGTATCGTTAACGCCTATGAAGCCTGGGAAGCAGCCGAACAAAAACGAAAAGCGGCGCTGGCAGCAGAACGCAAGCGCGAAGAACAGGAACAAAAATGAGTCAGGTGATCCTCGATTTACAACTGGCATGTGAAGATAATTCCGGGTTACCGGAAGAGAGCCAGTTTCAGACATGGCTGAATGCGGTGATCCCGCAGTTTCAGGAAGAATCGGAAGTGACGATTCGCGTGGTCGATACCGCCGAAAGCCACAGTCTGAATCTGACCTATCGCGGTAAGGATAAGCCGACCAACGTGCTCTCCTTCCCGTTTGAAGTGCCGCCTGGCATGGAAATGTCGCTACTGGGCGATCTGGTTATCTGCCGTCAGGTGGTTGAGAAGGAAGCTCAGGAGCAAGGCAAACCACTGGAGGCGCACTGGGCGCATATGGTGGTGCACGGCAGTCTGCATTTGTTAGGTTACGATCACATCGAAGATGACGAAGCGGAAGAGATGGAAGGCCTTGAAACAGAGATAATGCTTGCTCTGGGCTATGAGGATCCGTACATTGCCGAGAAAGAATAATTTGCCAGGCATTTGACTGGCAGACGTCCCCGCCGTTGGTGATTAACGACGGCGTTTTGATTAACTAACATGAGAACCCATACGACGCCATGAGCGACGACAATTCACACAGTAGTGACACGATAAGCAACAAGAAGGGATTTTTCTCCCTGTTACTCAGCCAACTTTTCCACGGTGAACCGAAAAACCGTGACGAACTGCTGGCGCTGATCCGTGATTCCGGGCAGAACGACCTTATCGACGAAGATACGCGCGATATGCTCGAAGGGGTGATGGACATCGCAGACCAACGCGTTCGCGACATCATGATCCCCCGCTCCCAGATGATTACCCTGAAACGCAACCAGACGCTGGACGAATGTCTTGATGTCATCATCGAGTCCGCCCACTCACGTTTCCCGGTGATTAGCGAAGACAAAGATCACATTGAAGGGATTCTGATGGCGAAAGACTTGCTGCCGTTTATGCGCAGCGATGCTGAAGCCTTCAGCATGGACAAAGTGTTACGTCAGGCGGTTGTCGTTCCTGAAAGTAAGCGCGTAGACCGGATGCTGAAAGAGTTTCGCTCTCAGCGTTACCACATGGCGATCGTTATTGACGAATTCGGTGGGGTTTCCGGTCTGGTGACCATTGAAGACATCCTGGAACTGATTGTTGGTGAGATTGAAGACGAGTATGACGAAGAAGATGATATCGACTTCCGTCAGCTGAGTCGTCATACCTGGACCGTACGCGCACTGGCTTCCATTGAAGACTTCAACGAAGCGTTCGGCACCCACTTTAGCGATGAAGAAGTCGACACTATCGGTGGTCTGGTGATGCAGGCATTTGGGCATCTTCCGGCGCGTGGCGAAACTATCGACATCGACGGTTACCAGTTCAAAGTGGCGATGGCCGACAGTCGGCGTATTATTCAGGTTCATGTCAAAATCCCGGATGACTCACCCCAGCCGAAGCTGGATGAATAAAACCGAAACTGGATAGATAACTACATGGCTTTTGCCTCATTAATTGAACGCCAGCGCATTCGCCTGCTGCTGGCGTTATTATTCGGTGCCTGCGGAACGCTGGCCTTCTCTCCTTACGACGTCTGGCCTGCGGCGATTATTTCGCTGATGGGGCTTCAGGCGTTGACCTTTAACCGCCGTCCACTCCAGTCTGCCGCTATTGGCTTTTGCTGGGGATTTGGCCTCTTTGGCAGCGGTATTAACTGGGTCTATGTCAGCATCGCGACCTTTGGCGGAATGCCTGGCCCGGTTAACATCTTCCTGGTGGTGCTGCTGGCGGCGTATTTGTCGCTGTATACCGGACTGTTTGCTGGCGTGCTGTCGCGTCTGTGGCCGAAAACCACCTGGCTGCGCGTAGCGATTGCCGCCCCTGCCCTCTGGCAAGTGACCGAGTTTCTGCGCGGTTGGGTACTGACCGGCTTCCCGTGGTTACAGTTCGGCTATAGCCAGATTGATGGCCCGTTAAAAGGGCTGGCACCGATAATGGGCGTGGAAGCCATTAACTTCCTGCTGATGATGGTTAGTGGCCTGCTGGCACTGGCGTTGGTCAAACGCAACTGGCGTCCGCTGGTGGTGGCCGTCGTGCTGTTTGCCCTTCCCTTCCCGCTGCGTTACATCCAGTGGTTTACCCCACAACCGGAGAAAACCATTCAGGTTTCGATGGTTCAGGGCGATATTCCGCAATCGCTGAAATGGGACGAAGGCCAGCTTCTTAATACGCTGAAGATTTACTACAACGCAACGGCACCGCTGATGGGCAAATCATCGTTGATTATCTGGCCGGAGTCGGCGATAACCGATCTGGAAATTAATCAGCAACCGTTCCTCAAAGCACTGGACGGTGAGTTGCGTGATAAAGGGAGCTCGCTGGTAACCGGGATTGTTGACGCGCGTCTCAATAAGCAGAACCGCTACGATACCTACAACACCATCATCACGCTGGGTAAAGGTGCGCCGTACAGCTACGAATCAGCCGATCGCTATAACAAAAACCATCTGGTGCCGTTTGGCGAGTTTGTCCCGCTGGAGTCGATTCTGCGTCCGTTAGCACCGTTCTTTGATCTGCCGATGTCGTCGTTCAGCCGTGGGCCATATATCCAGCCGCCGCTGTCGGCAAATGGTATTGAGCTTACTGCGGCTATTTGCTACGAGATCATTCTCGGCGAGCAAGTGCGCGATAACTTCCGCCCGGATACCGACTATCTGCTGACTATCTCCAACGATGCGTGGTTTGGTAAATCTATTGGTCCATGGCAACACTTCCAGATGGCGCGAATGCGTGCGCTGGAGCTGGCGCGCCCACTGTTGCGCAGCACCAACAACGGCATTACGGCGGTGATTGGCCCGCAGGGTGAGATTCAGGCGATGATCCCGCAGTTCACCCGCGAGGTGTTAACCACTAACGTGACGCCGACCACCGGACTCACACCATACGCACGTACCGGCAACTGGCCGCTGTGGGTGCTGACGGCATTGTTTGGTTTTGCTGCTGTGTTGATGAGTCTGCGTCAGCGACGTAAATAATCCCTTCTTATCGTGCCGGAATACATCCCATATTTCGGCACGCTCACCGGATGCGGCATCAGTGCATTATCCGGATAACAATATTCTCCTATCCAACTTTGGCACATCTATTGCTTTGTTATACAAGGCAAACCCTGAATCAGCATCAGTACAACCTAGTTGCACCACAGTAATCCAGCGGTAGCACTAAAAGAGTGCATTTTAAGAATTTTGCTTCGGAATGGTGCGGCGCATCTCGCAAAAACAAACAATAAAACAGCAATATCTTTACATTTAGCCAAACTAAATGTTACCTAACAGGCACAACACTGCACAATAAAGTTGCAGACGATAACAACACAAACACTCACAACGGGTATCCATGCGTTCTTAACGCAGAAGATAAAGGAGTTGGATATGCAATTACGTAAACCTGCCACAGCAATCCTCGCCCTGGCGCTTTCCGCAGGACTGGCACAGGCAGATGACGCCGCCCCGGCAGCGGGCAGTACTCTGGACAAAATCGCCAAAAACGGTGTGATTGTCGTCGGTCACCGTGAATCTTCAGTGCCTTTCTCTTATTACGACAATCAGCAAAAAGTGGTGGGTTACTCGCAGGATTACTCCAACGCCATTGTTGAAGCAGTGAAAAAGAAACTCAACAAACCGGACTTGCAGGTAAAACTGATTCCGATTACCTCACAAAACCGTATTCCACTGCTGCAAAACGGCACTTTCGATTTTGAATGTGGTTCTACCACCAACAACGTCGAACGCCAAAAACAGGCGGCTTTCTCTGACACTATTTTCGTGGTCGGTACGCGCCTGTTGACCAAAAAGGGTGGCGATATCAAAGATTTTGCCAACCTGAAAGACAAAGCCGTAGTCGTCACTTCCGGCACTACCTCTGAAGTTTTGCTCAACAAACTGAATGAAGAGCAAAAAATGAATATGCGCATCATCAGCGCCAAAGATCACGGTGACTCTTTCCGCACCCTGGAAAGCGGTCGTGCCGTTGCCTTTATGGTGGATGACGCTCTGCTGGCCGGTGAACGTGCGAAAGCGAAGAAACCAGACAACTGGGAAATCGTCGGCAAGCCGCAGTCTCAGGAGGCCTACGGTTGTATGTTGCGTAAAGATGATCCGCAGTTCAAAAAGCTGATGGATGACACCATCGCTCAGGTGCAGACCTCCGGTGAAGCGGAAAAATGGTTTGATAAGTGGTTCAAAAATCCAATTCCGCCGAAAAACCTGAACATGAATTTCGAACTGTCAGACGAAATGAAAGCACTGTTCAAAGAACCGAATGACAAGGCACTGAACTAATTACAAGAACCAGGGGCGGAAATTCCAGCCCTCTCGATTGTTACGTAGCACGGACAGACTATACGCCTGATGGTCGTTCCCCATCGGGCCTGAAAACCGCAATACGCTGGGTAACAATCTTCGAGGGTAGCAGTTAACGCTGCTACCCTCTTTTTTCTGGAGTAGATTTATGTCTATAGACTGGAACTGGGGTATTTTTTTACAACAAGCCCCGTTCGGCAACACCACCTATCTTGGTTGGATCTGGAGTGGTTTTCAGGTGACGATCGCTTTGTCGATCTGCGCCTGGATTATCGCTTTCCTCGTCGGTTCATTTTTCGGCATTTTACGTACCGTTCCAAACCGTTTTCTCTCTGGTCTGGGTACGTTGTATGTCGAACTGTTCCGCAACGTGCCGTTGATTGTGCAATTCTTTACCTGGTATCTGGTGATCCCGGAGCTGCTGCCGGAGAAAATCGGCATGTGGTTTAAGGCCGAGCTGGATCCCAATATTCAGTTTTTCCTTTCATCCATGCTCTGCCTGGGGCTGTTTACCGCCGCCCGTGTTTGCGAACAGGTACGCGCCGCGATTCAGTCGCTGCCGCGAGGGCAAAAAAATGCCGCGCTGGCGATGGGCCTGACGCTACCGCAGGCTTATCGATACGTACTGCTGCCTAATGCTTATCGCGTTATCGTCCCGCCGATGACCTCAGAGATGATGAACCTGGTGAAAAACTCCGCCATCGCCTCGACTATCGGTCTGGTGGATATGGCGGCGCAGGCGGGTAAATTGCTCGATTACTCAGCCCATGCCTGGGAGTCGTTTACCGCCATTACGCTGGCGTATGTGTTGATTAACGCTTTTATCATGCTGGTGATGACGCTGGTTGAACGTAAAGTTCGCCTGCCTGGCAACATGGGGGGCAAATAATGTACGAGTTTGACTGGAGTTCCATTGTCCCTTCCCTGCCATATCTGCTCGACGGGCTGGTGATCACCCTGAAAATCACCGTCACGGCGGTAGTGATTGGTATTTTGTGGGGCACGATGCTGGCGGTGATGCGTTTATCCAGCTTTGCGCCCGTGGCGTGGTTTGCCAAAGCCTACGTTAACGTATTCCGCTCGATTCCTTTAGTTATGGTTTTGCTGTGGTTTTACCTGATCGTGCCGGGTTTTCTGCAAAACGTGCTGGGATTATCGCCAAAAAATGATATCCGTTTAATTTCGGCGATGGTGGCGTTTTCGATGTTTGAAGCGGCCTACTATTCAGAGATTATCCGTGCTGGTATTCAAAGTATTTCTCGTGGTCAATCGAGCGCCGCGCTGGCGTTGGGAATGACTCACTGGCAGTCGATGAAACTGATTATTCTGCCGCAGGCGTTCCGCGCGATGGTGCCGCTGCTGCTCACTCAGGGCATCGTACTGTTCCAGGATACCTCACTGGTGTATGTGTTATCCCTGGCCGATTTCTTCCGTACCGCCTCAACCATTGGTGAGCGTGATGGTACGCAGGTTGAGATGATCCTGTTTGCCGGATTTGTTTATTTCGTTATTAGTCTTAGCGCGTCGTTGTTGGTCAGCTACTTGAAAAGAAGGACAGCATAATGATTACCCTGAAAAATGTTTCAAAATGGTATGGTCACTTTCAGGTGCTGACCGACTGCTCAACCGAAGTGAAAAAAGGCGAAGTGGTGGTGGTTTGCGGCCCGTCTGGTTCCGGCAAATCAACGCTGATTAAAACCGTCAACGGCCTCGAACCGGTGCAGCAAGGTGAAATCACCGTCGATGGTATCGTGGTTAACGACAAGAAAACCGATCTGGCAAAGCTGCGTTCCCGCGTCGGGATGGTATTCCAGCATTTCGAGCTGTTCCCTCATCTGTCGATTATCGAAAACCTGACCCTGGCGCAGGTGAAAGTGCTTAAACGCGATAAAGCGCCGGCTCGTGAAAAAGCCCTGAAACTGCTGGAGCGTGTCGGGCTTTCTGCTCACGCCAATAAGTTTCCGGCGCAGCTTTCCGGCGGTCAGCAGCAGCGTGTGGCAATCGCTCGCGCGTTGTGTATGGATCCTATTGCGATGCTGTTTGACGAACCGACATCGGCGCTGGATCCGGAGATGATCAACGAAGTACTGGACGTGATGGTGGAACTGGCGAACGAAGGAATGACCATGATGGTGGTGACCCACGAAATGGGCTTTGCCCGTAAAGTGGCGAATCGGGTGATCTTTATGGACGAGGGTAAAATTGTCGAAGACTCGCCGAAAGACGCTTTCTTCGATGATCCGAAATCGGACCGCGCAAAAGACTTCCTCGCGAAAATCCTGCATTAATCACTCTGGCGCGCATACCCAATTGCGCGCCATCTCACGCTTTATCGTTTCGCCCCTCGTATCTGTTACATCCTGGCGTTACCCTTGTCGCAAAGAAGCACACAACAAGGAGCAACAATGGCACTGCCAATTCTGTTAGATTGCGACCCAGGTCATGACGACGCTATCGCAATAGTTCTCGCCCTCGCCTCACCAGAGCTTGATGTCAAAGCAATTACGTCTTCCGCCGGAAACCAGACACCAGAAAAAACCTTACGCAATGTTCTGCGTATGCTGACCTTGCTTAATCGCACCGATATTCCGGTAGCAGGCGGCGCGGTAAAACCGTTAATGCGTGAGTTGATTATCGCGGACAATGTGCACGGCGAAAGCGGTCTCGACGGCCCGGCATTACCGGAACCGACATTCGCACCGCAAAACTGTACGGCGGTAGAGCTGATGGCGAAAACGCTGCGTGAAAGTGCGGAACCTGTCACCATTGTGTCTACCGGACCGCAAACTAACGTTGCCTTGCTGCTCAATAGCCATCCGGAACTGCATAGCAAAATTGCCCGTATCGTGATTATGGGTGGCGCTATGGGGCTGGGTAACTGGACGCCTGCGGCTGAATTTAATATTTACGTTGACCCGGAAGCGGCAGAAATTGTCTTCCAGTCAGGGATCCCGGTGGTGATGGCCGGTCTGGATGTTACTCATAAAGCACAAATCCACGTTGAAGACACCGAGCGTTTCCGCGCGATTGGTAACCCTGTTTCAACCATTGTTGCCGAACTGCTGGATTTCTTCCTCGAATATCATAAAGACGAAAAATGGGGCTTTGTCGGCGCACCACTGCATGACCCATGCACCATCGCCTGGCTGTTGAAACCGGAGTTATTTACCTCTGTTGAGCGCTGGGTTGGCGTGGAAACACAGGGGAAATATACCCAGGGTATGACGGTTGTTGATTATTATTATCTGACAGGCAATAAACCGAATGCCACCGTAATGGTCGATGTTGATCGTCAGGGCTTTGTTGATTTACTGGCTGATCGTCTGAAATTTTACGCTTAACACACGTCATTGATTAAGATCACCACGCGTTACCTGGGTGGTCTTAATCTGTTTATCTCTTTTTCTTTCAAGATATAAATGCAATGGATAATGCAGAACTCGCCATTGGTATCGATCTCGGTACTACCAATAGTTTAATTGCCGTCTGGAAAGACGGTGCCGCGCAATTAATTCCAAATAAGTTCGGTGAATATTTAACACCATCCATAATTAGCATGGATGAAAATAATCATATTTTAGTCGGAAAACCGGCTGTATCACGGCGTACTTCGCATCCGGATAAAACGGCAGCGTTATTTAAACGTGCAATGGGCAGTAATACCAACTGGCGGTTAGGCAGCGACACATTTAACGCGCCAGAACTGTCCTCTTTGGTATTACGCTCATTAAAAGAAGATGCCGAAGAATTTCTGCAACGTCCGATTAAAGATGTGGTGATCTCCGTTCCGGCTTATTTCAGCGATGAACAACGCAAGCATACCCGTTTAGCAGCGGAGTTAGCCGGGTTAAATGCGGTACGCTTAATTAATGAACCCACAGCAGCTGCGATGGCGTATGGCCTGCATACCCAACAAAATACCCGTTCGCTGGTGTTTGATCTCGGTGGCGGCACGTTTGACGTTACGGTGCTTGAGTACGCCACGCCGGTGATTGAAGTTCACGCCTCCGCTGGCGACAACTTTCTTGGTGGCGAAGATTTTACCCATATGCTGGTCGATGAGGTTTTAAAACGCGCGGATGTCGCCAGGACCACGCTTAACGAGAGTGAACTGGCAGCCTTGTACGCCTGTGTGGAAGCGGCAAAATGTAGCAATCAATCGCCATTGCACATTCGCTGGCAGTATCAGGAAGAAACGCGGGAATGCGAATTTTACGAGAACGAACTGGAAGATTTGTGGTTGCCGCTGCTCAATCGCTTGCGAGTGCCGATTGAACAGGCGTTGCGCGATGCGCGTCTGAAGCCGAGTCAAATCGACAGTCTGGTGCTGGTTGGCGGCGCGTCACAAATGCCGCTGGTGCAGCGAATCGCCGTGCGTCTGTTTGGCAAATTACCGTATCAAAGTTACGATCCGAGCACCATTGTCGCGCTGGGCGCAGCAATCCAGGCCGCCTGCCGCTTACGCAGTGAAGATATTGAAGAGGTAATCCTCACTGATATTTGCCCTTACTCGTTGGGCGTTGAAGTTAACCGCCAGGGCGTTTCCGGCATTTTCTCGCCGATTATTGAACGAAACACCACTGTGCCCGTGTCGCGTGTAGAAACTTATTCAACCATGCACCCGGAACAGGATTCAATTACGGTTAACGTCTATCAGGGAGAAAACCACAAAGTTAAAAACAACATTCTGGTGGAATCCTTCGATGTGCCGTTGAAGAAAACCGGGGCTTATCAGTCGATTGATATTCGCTTTAGTTATGATATCAACGGGTTGCTTGAAGTTGACGTGCTTCTGGAAGACGGCAGCGTTAAGTCCAGAGTGATTAACCACAGCCCGGTAACATTGAGCGCGCAGCAGATTGAAGAGAGTCGGACGCGGTTATCCGCATTGAAAATTTATCCGCGCGATATGCTCATCAATCGCACCTTTAAAGCCAAACTGGAAGAGTTGTGGGCGCGGGCGCTGGGTGACGAGCGAGAAGAGATCGGCCGGGTGATCACCGATTTTGATGCGGCGTTGCAGTCAAACGATATGGCCCGCGTGGATGAAGTTCGGCGGCG
>ERZ791861.1156-NODE-1156-length-13308-cov-2.256395_pt1 | contig 13308 bp, 9 predicted proteins | sample MGYA00510283_ERZ791861 | MGnify/ENA primary metagenome ERZ791861 (study PRJEB30046, sample SAMN00792074) | human gut metagenome | study: EMG produced TPA metagenomics assembly of the A metagenome-wide association study of gut microbiota in type 2...
TTTTGTCACCGTGATCATGATTCCGATAACAACAACTGCAAGAATCGTTAAAATTGTGAGATTCGCGCACGCCCGCGAGGGTATCGTGCGCATACGATTTTTAGAAAGGCAATTGACTCCCATGCAGTTTATCAAGTGCACCCGCGAGGCTCTTCTCAAACCCCTGCAAACCGTCGGCGGCATTGTTGAAGGTCGTCAGACGCTTCCAATTCTGGCCAACGTCCTCATCCAGAAGGAAAAGGACAAGGTGAGTTTCACAACCACCGACCTGGAAATCCAGATCCGTACGACGGCCGATGTCGGAACGGGTGACGAAGACTGCAAGACTTCTCTGCCTGCAGCCAAGCTGCTGGCTCTGCTCGCCGCTCTGCCCGGTGCGTCAACTGAAGTTGCTCTCAACGCAGAAGAACGCAAAGTGGTGCTCTCTGCAGCCAATTCGCGTTTCTCGCTTTCTCAGCTGCCCGCTGAGGACTATCCCGAGCTCAACACCTCCGAAATGAGTACAAGCTTCAAGGTGCCGGCTCAGAACCTCAAGCATCTGCTGCAGATGGTGCACTTCTCCATGGCTCAGCAGGACATCCGCTACTACCTCAACGGCATGTTGCTGGTCGTCCAGAACAAAAAAGTGCGCGCTGTTGCCACCGACGGTCACCGTCTGGCCTGCTGCGATGACAATTCTGAAATCGAGTTTGACGGCAGCATCGAAGCCATCCTTCCGCGCAAGACCGTTCAGCAGCTCATGAAGTTGCTGCCGGATACAGACGCCGAAGTTCTGGTTGAAATTGGCAAGTCGCAGGCCCGCTTCGTGTTCGGCGATATTGACTTCCTCACCAAGCTCGTCGAAGGCAAGTTTCCGGACTACAACCGTGTGATCCCGCAAAACAACGACAAGACATTCCTTGTCAACCGCGAAGAACTGATCGGCGCACTGCGTCGTGCAGCTATTCTTGCCAATGAAAAGTTCAAGGGGTTGCGCTGGATCATCACGCCGGGCTGTCTGAAGGTGCAAAGCGCCAACTCCGAAATGGAAGAAGCCGAAGAACAAATCGCCATCAATTACGACGGTCCCGATCTCGACGTTGGCTTCAATGTGGTGTATCTGCTCGACGTTCTGGGTAATCTCAAAAACAACGAAGTGCGCTTTTCTCTGTCAAATGCTCAGGGCGCCACGCTGCTCACCATGCCCGACAGCGAGCTCTTCCGCTACGTGCTGATGCCGATGCGCATCTAATTCGAACGCCTTCTCCGTTTCGGCGCCTGTTGTCTTCAGCGGGCGCCGAACGCGTACTCTGCCTGAGCGCAGAGAGTAGGAGCATGCGCGTCGGCGCCTTGCTTTGCAACTGGGTTGAAAAAACGTTTTTATATTGGATTTTTAGCGAAAAATGGCTGATCAAGAAATCAAGTCGGACGTCTCGAGCTCTTACAACGAAAGCAACATCAAGATTCTGGAAGGTCTTGAAGCCGTTCGTAAGCGTCCGGGCATGTACATCGGCGACGTCTCCGACGGCTCCGGTCTGCATCATCTCGTTTACGAAGTGGTGGACAATTCCATCGACGAGGCCATGGCGGGCTACGCCTCCAAAGTCTACGTCACGATCCACATGGACAACTCCGTAAGCGTCATTGATGACGGTCGAGGCATTCCCACAGCCATCAAGTTCGACGACAAGCACGAACCCAAGCGTTCGGCTGCTGAAATCGCCTTAACGGAACTTCACGCCGGCGGCAAATTCGACGATAACGGCTATAAAATCTCCGGCGGCTTGCACGGCGTGGGCGTCTCGTGCGTAAACGCTCTCTCGAAGTGGCTTGAACTCAAGGTGCACCGCGACGGCTTTACGCACGCCCTGCGTTTTGACCACGGCGTTGTGGTTGATCGAGTCATTGAAAAGCAGAAGGACCCGCACACGGGCGAAATGGTGGAAGTAAGCCCTATGACTGTTCTCGGCCCCACCACCAAGCGCGGCACAGAAGTGCACTTTTTGCCTGACGCTGAAATCTTCCAACCGGTCGTTGAATTCGACTACGAAACGCTTCTCAACCGTCTGCGCGAACTTTCGTTCCTGAATTCAGGGGTTGACATCGAACTCACCGACGAACGCACGGCTCGACATGTGCTTCTCGAAAGCGAAGGCGGCGTCAAGAGTTTCGTTCTCTTCAAGAACACCACACGAAAGGCAATTCACAAGGATCCGGTCTACATTCAAAAGACCGTGATGCAAAAGAGCGCTAAGGAAAACGCAAAGGAAATTCCGGTGTACGTGGAAGTCGCCATGCAATGGAACGACTCGTACAACGAATCTCTGGCCGCCTACACGAACAACATTCCGCAGCGCGACGGCGGCACACACGTCACCGGTCTGCGCGTGGCCATGAGCAATGTCATTCGCAAATACATCACCAGCAATGACATTCTCAAAAAGGGCGACAAGTTCGACATTGCCGGCGAGGACATGCGTGAAGGCCTCACTTGCGTGCTTTCCGTGAAAGTGCCGCAGCCGTCCTTCAGCTCGCAGACCAAGGACAAGCTCGTCACGAGCGAAGTTCAGCCGGCCGTCAACGCCGCCGTTTCCGAGGGGCTGACCACGTTCCTGGAAGAACATCCCGACCAGGCTAAGGAAATCTGCAACAAGATCGTCACGGCCGCTCGTGCGCGCGAAGCCGCCCGCAAGGCACGTGAAGTAACCCGCAAGCAGGTGATCGGCGGCGGCTTGCCCGGCAAGCTTGCCGACTGCTCGAGCAAGGATCCGGCCGCAAGCGAAATCTTTATTGTGGAGGGTGACTCCGCAGGCGGCTCCGCCAAGACGGGGCGAGATCGCGAATTCCAAGCCATTCTTCCGCTTCGAGGCAAGATTCTGAACGTGGAAAAAGCCTCGGTGGACAAGCTCCTTGATTCTGAACAGATCAAGACTTTGGTACTCGCTCTGGGAACGCAGCTCAAGGAAGACTTCGACATCGAAAAATTGCGCTACCACCGCATCATTTTGATGACCGATGCTGACGTCGACGGCGCACATATCCGCACGCTGCTTCTGACGTTTTTCTATCGTCAGATGCCCCAACTGCTCGAACGCGGCCACGTCTACATCGCACAGCCGCCGCTGTACGGTGTTCTCACCGGTCGCCGCGGCAAAAACAACGTTGAAAACAAGATCTACATCAAAGACGATGCCGAGATGGAGCAATACCTGCTCGATATTGCGCTCGAAGGTGCGGCGCTATACCGCAACACGGCCGATTTCGAAGCCGGCATCTGCCTGCGCGGCACCGATCTTGAAAACATGATTGCCGAGTTCGAGCAATCCAAGTCGGTGATCGAACGCCTGAGTCTTGTGATTGATCGTGCCGCTCTGATGGCCATTGCCTCGGGCGTTGCAGTTGATCTTTCCGATCTGGAGAAAGCTCAGGCCTGCGCCCAGGCTCTGGAAGCCGAAATCCGTGATCCTGAAATCAAGGTCAAGGCCGAAATCGATTCGGAAAAAGAGCGCGTGCGCATCCGCGTGAGTCACCACATCTACGGTAACACTCACACCACGTTCATCGAACAGGAATTTCTGCGCTCCAATGAGTACCGCATTCTGCGCGATGCCGCTACCGCACTCGAGGGTGTCGTAGGCGAAGGAGCCCGCGCTGTGCGTGGCGACTCTTCTCAGCCCGTGAAGAACTTCGGCGAAGCCGTTAAGTGGTTCATGGATCAAGCCGAAGCCGGAGTGAAGAAGCAACGCTACAAAGGTTTGGGCGAAATGGGGGCCGAAGAGCTCTACGAAACGACCATGAATCCGCAGACGCGCCGTCTGCTGCGCGTGCGCCTTGAGGACGCCAGCAAGGCCGACGACATCTTCTCCATGCTAATGGGCGACGAAGTTGAACCGCGCCGCGAATTCATCGAGGACAACGCCATCTTCGTGAGCAACCTCGACATCTGATCCGTCGACTCGTCCGGTAAAGAGCGTCACATTCGGGGCCTGCAGGTAAAATCGCCTGACGGGCCCGTTTTCTTTTTATTGTCATGATCACTCCGATTGAACAGCAAATCGTCATCGCCGTGAGCTCCCGCGCGCTTTTCAACCTGGAAAGCGAGCACCATATCTTTGAAGAGCAGGGTGTCGAAGCCTATCGCGCCTGGCAGGTTGCGCACGCCAACGAACCGTTGGAGCCCGGCACGGCTTTTCCCTTCATTCAGAAGTTGTTGCGCATCAACACGCTTTTCGGCGACAAACAGCCGTTTCGTGTGGTTGTTTTGAGCCGCAATACTCCGGAAACAGGGCAACGCTTCTTCAACTCGTGCCGCGCCTACAACCTGCCGATCACAGCAGGCGCCTTTACGTCAGGGCAATCCACCTTCCCGTACCTGCAGGCTTTCGACGCTTCTCTTTTTCTTAGCGCCAATAAGGAAAACGTCTTTAACGCCGTCAGCAAAGGGCAACCCGCGGGGCTTGTTATCCCTGGCTCAACCGCGCTCAAGGATGATTCGGAGACTGACGACGAACTGCGCATCGCGTTTGACTTCGACGGCGTCGTCATCGATGATGAAGCCGAAAAGGCCTTTCACGAAGAAGGCATGCAAGGCTTCGTGCAGCACGAAAGGCAAAAGCGCAACATTCCACATCAGCCGGGCCCCATGCACCGACTCTTTACAAAGCTCGGACAATTTCAGGCCTTGGATGCAGAACGCGGCAAAGGGGACCCGTATTTCAAGCCCGTGCTACGCGTCTCTATCGTCACAGCGCGCGGTGCCATGAACGAAGAACGCCTGATCACGAGTCTGAAAAGTTTCGGAATGAGCGCCGCAGAGCTCTTCTTGATGGATGGGCTGCCGAAAAAGCGCGTGCTCGACGTCTTAAAGCCCCACATCTACTTCGACGATCAGCTCAAGCACGTCGAAAGTACCAGCGAGACGGTTCCGAGCGTTCTGGTGCCGTTTGGCATCAACAATCTTGTTTTGTAAAAAAACGCGAGGCGATCGGCATATGCTCAGTCAGTGGCAGCACATACTTCGACCGATCGACTGCGGTCCGATGCGCCTGAAAAACAGGCTGACGTCCGCACCGATCAACACAGGATTGGAAAACCTTTCCAACCTAGCCGCCCTAGCTGACTTCTACGCTGAAGCCGCTGCCGACGGCGTCAGCCTCGTGACACTCTTTTCTCCGGCTCTAAGCGGTCAGGCCAAACAAAATGCGGACATTCTGCCTACTGTCTCGGACGATTTCCGTCGCTACAAACCCATTCTGAAGGCTGTATCGAGCTTTGATTGCCGGGTGGCCATAGAGCTCAACCACATCGGACAGGACGCCGGCGTTCTCTTTCCAATTTCTAGCGTTCCCGGCGTATCCAAACACACCGGAAAATCGTTTCATGCAGCCCCCGCATTTCTGATTCGCAAGGCTATACATCAGTTTGCACAATGCGCGCAACGCGCCGCCAGCGTGGGGTTCGACGCGGTGGAAATCAACGCCTCGGGACGTTCCCTTATCGCTTCCTTTCTGAGTCCTGCCATCAACACACGACAGGATGCCTGGGGAACCAATCAGCTCGGTCGCTTCCGATTTTTGCTGGAAACAGTTCGCAGCTGCAAGCGAAATTTGCCTGAAAACAAAGCGCTCGGCGTTCGCTTCAATCTCATGGAACTCTCCCCAAAAGGTGCAGCATGGGACGAGATCCTTCGCCTCATTCAGATGCTGCGCATCGCCGGCGCCGACTACCTTGTCGGCATCGTCGACGGATTCGAAGAACGAGTCCCGACGCATTCGCACGCCATTCCTGAAGGCGTCTGGGTGCCGGCCTATGAAGCACTTGCGCAAGCTTCCGATTTGCCTGTCTTTTTTACGGACCCTGGCTCGGATTTCGACCGGTTGGAAGATCTCGCTCAAAAGCACGACAACGCGGTCTTTTCGCTGAGTACGCCTCTGCTGGGTGACAGTTCCTTCATTCGAAAAAAACTCGGCATCGCCGAAGGCGAAATTCGTCCATGGATCGATCACCACGACAGCGGCGTTCCACTGGACGCTTTGCGTACGAGAAAGTTGCTCAATCTCACCAATCCGTGCCAGTTTGGGCGCTTTCCATTGGCCAAGGTCAAAACGCCGACCCCAAAGCGCATTGCCGTCATCGGTGCCGGCTTGGCAGGCATGCTGTTTGCAAGCATCGCCGCCGGCCGAGGCCATGCGGTCACTTTGTTTGAAAAGAGCTCGACACCTGGCGGACAGCTCCATTTTGTCCGCGCAATCGAAGATAACGAAAATTACGACAAATGGCTCGATCTTCTCGTAAATGACCTCAAATTAAACAAAGTTAACGTCATTTACAACAAAAGAGTCGATCTTCAGGACCTTAAGAAAGAAGACGCCTTCGATCGTTTCGTCATTGCCACCGGCAGCGAACCCGAGATTCCCGACATCGCCGGCATCAACGCCTCAAACGTTGTGACATACGAAGAGTTGCTTACCGGCACCCCGGTCGGCAATCGAGTTGCCGTGCTCGGCAATGGTCGTCTGGCATTGGCTGTCAGCCGCTATCTACTTGAAAATAAATCGGAAACCAAGCGATCAGCCGAATCCTGGCTTGAAGCTTGGGGAGTCGGCAGCATCAAAGAGCACGCAGGCGGCGTCCTAGGTGTGATTCCCGAAATCGAACGTGCCGTACGTCAGCTCTATCTCATTGAGTTGGATACCGATATTTCCAACAAGCTGCTGAAAAAAGCACATAACCGCTGGGATCTGACCTGGCTGCTGATGAGAGGCGCGCAACGCGTCACGCAAGCCAATATCGAACTCATTGACAATCATGCGGTGCGTATTTCCGATTGTCCGGATCGAAGCAACCGTCAGGCCATCCGCATTGACCATGTCGTTGTTTGTTCAGAGTGCACCCCAAATCTGCAAGATCGAGCCGGCCTTTTTTCCGGCGAAGATCGAGTACTGATTGTCGGTGCCGCTTCAACCGAGCGCGGCTATATGAATTTTGCCGACATCATCTATCAGGTCTACGAGAAGGCCAGCACGATTTAATCCTCATTTTTCTCCTCTGAATAACTCAGACCTCAAAACGCGGTTAGAGGGGGATGTTGTTCACATAGTCCGCTTGTGGATGAAAATCCCCCTCCAAACGGGGTTTGAAGGAAGTTTTTTTCCACATTTGCCGATTTTCATCCTAAAAATCTTCCTTCTTCTCGAATCGTAAAAAAACGGCAATCCATTGAAAACAAAGGATTTTTTGTCTTAAAATCTATGAAAGAGAGTTAGTTGGGGATCTGGATAACCAAAGGGGAGTAAGCCAGAGTTCTTTTCTCTTTTGTTCCAAAAAAATAAAAATATTTATGTAGAAATAGTCGTAAGTAGGTAGTGGAAAACTCTGTGAGTAAGTAAAAAATCTCTTTTAAAAACAACGCAATAGCGTGTGGATAAAGGTCTGGATAACGTTTTGAACAGGGTGTGAATAAGTTGTGGATGAATGTGGAGAAAAAAGACGCTTTTTGAAAACACCGAAAAGTTATCCACAGAGGCTTGGGTTGTTCTTTTGTTGTACACAAAGTTATCCACAGGCTGTAACAGTGAAACAGGCCGTATAGGTTTAACGTTATATTGTGGATACTGATGTCAAATCCGGACAAGACGCTGTGCTAGGATTAGCGCGGTTTTGTTTGATCTCTTCTCAGGGCGCTTGAGTCGCCGGATGCTTCTTTAGCCGATTGTCATGTCCTTTCACACGCTTTTGCCCTGGTTTGCTCCGAGGCTTTCGCCGGGCATTTCAAGAGTGCTCACCAGCATCGGCCACAAAACAGTGCTGATGAGAGGCGATCAAATTGGAACGTCGACTTTTTTCAAGCGCGTGGTTTTCGTTCAAAGCGGGTTGTTGGCTCAGGGGGTGATTAACCCGGGAGCCAGCTCGCCATTTATGCTGACGCTTTCCGCAGCAAACAGTTTCGGCGTACCGACTCGTGCGATTGACGCTCTGGACAATCTTCCCCGCCGCTATTGGGCTGTCTGCCGCTGTGAGGTGTTGACGGTAGCTCCGGAAATTTTCCTTCGTGTGATCGAAATCGACCCGAATTGGAACGAAGAGCTCAACCGTTACGCTCTTCGACGCGCCTTTTGCGAACGCCTCGGACTGATGGTGTGCCAGGCAGCAACTCCTTACGAGCGTTTTGGCGTTTTCTTGACGGTTCTTCTGAAGGCGTGCGGTACTACAAATATCGGGGAGTTTCCTGCCAAAAGTTTTGTTAGATTACCTTGTGCGCCTTCGCGTCGCTTTGTTGCAACGTTGTTGAATTGCCAGCTCGAGCAGATTGATACAATTTTTCGCGACTGGATTTGTGACGGTGTTGTGAAAATCGTTGACCACAAGATGGCAGTCAGAGCGGACTTGCTGCAGAAAAACGAAGCCTGGCTGCAACCGTTTTTGAGAATGCAGCCCGATATTGAGCAAATAAAACCTGCGCATCGGGCCTTCGACATTACGATCTGACCAAATTAACAGAAAAAAATCGGAGAATACACATTATGTTCAAGCGCACTCTTTGCGTGCTGTCGTGTGCGGCAGCTATGACGACGGCCATGGTAGGCTGTGCGCCTCTTGTGGTGGGCAGCGTGGCTGTTGCGACTGTCTCGACAGTTTCGACCATTAATGACCGTCGTTCGGCTGGTTCCGTTGTCAATGACGGTGTGATTGAAAAGCGCTTGAGCTATGAAATCACGCAGGCTCTCAAGGATCAGTTAGGCGAAGAGCCAGAAGGTCGCATCACGGTGACCGCCTATGACGGCAAGGTGCTGTTGACCGGTGAAATCGAAACGCTCAAGGCTAAGCGAATCGTGACCGAAACCGTACAAAAGAGCTTGGACGTCCGCAGCGTTGTCAACGAACTGGCCGTTCAGCCGACCATCAGTTGGACGCAGCGCATCAGCGACTCCAAGCTGGCAACGACGGTGCGCTCGCGCATGGTGATGGAAGACAACGTGTACCTGAGCCAGATGAAGGTGGTCGTTGAACGCGGCATCGTTTACATCATGGGTATCGTGACGCCGCAGGAAAATACGATCGCCATGACTGTTGCTGCCCGTACGAGCGGCGTGGTGCGCGTGATTTCGGTGTGTGACGTGATGTCAGCCGAACGCATCAAGGCACGTCTGAAGAACATCAATCAGGAAAACAAGGCTGCTCAGCAGCAAACCGAGGAAGAAGTTCCGAGCGGCTCCTAACGAACCGTCCCCGAAACGAAAAAAGCGCCTGCCCGGTTACCGGAAATCGCAGGCGCTTTGCTTTTTTGCCAAAAACGCGTTGAAATCGTGCGCTATTGCGCTTTGAGGCTATCGTCTGAGGCGTGGTAGCTCGAACGCACGAAGACGCCCGCATGCGCTGTTTTAAAGCCCATCTCAAGAGCCCGCTGACGCCAAAGGTCAAAGTTTTGAGGACTGACATAGCGGCGCACGGGTAAATGAGCTTTGGACGGTGCCAGATATTGACCGATTGTGACGCGGTCTACCTTGTGAAGACGCAGGTCTCGCAGTACCTCCATAACCTCTTCGTCTGTCTCGCCCAGTCCGAGCATGAGACCGCTTTTGGTGGGAATGTGAGGGTTTTGCTCGGCAAACGCCTTGAGCAGCGCCAAGGAGCCTTCGTATGAGGCGCCTGGACGTGCTACTCGATACAGACGAGGCACCGTTTCGATGTTGTGATTAAAGACATCTGGCGGCATCTCTGAGAGGATCCGCAGCGCGACGTCCTCCTTTTTCTTGAAGTCAGGCACCAGAATCTCGACTTCAATGCCTTCTACGTTTTTTCTCAATTGCGAAATGACAGCGGCAAAGTGTCCTGCACCGCCGTCCTTGAGATCGTCTCGATCGGGACTGGTGATGACGACATAGCGAAGCTTGAGCGCTTTGACGGCTTGCGCAACGCGATGAGGCTCATCGGCGGCGGGAGGCTTGGGAGTGCCGTGCGCCAAGTCGCAGAATGCGCAGCGGCGGGTGCACAGTTCCCCGAGAATCAGAAAGGCGGCCGTACCGTGCGAGAAGCATTCGGCACGGTTGGGGCAGGAAGCTTCGCGGCAGACGGTGGAGAGCGAATACGAAGACAGAATGTCGCGAATTGGGTCTTCGGCTCCTCCGGCAACGGAAGCTCTCACCTTGAGCCAGGCGGGCTTGGGAAGCGGTTGGGGGCAGTCGGAAGCCGCCTCACGCGAAATTTTCAATATTTTCTTGAAACTGCGTCCTGTTGCCACGGGAATCCTCAGAGAAGAATGAGACTGACAATGCCGCCGACTGTCAGACACAAGGAAAAGAGCAACTCGAGTTTAACCGTGCCGAACATGACGGCGTTTAGATCATTGCCTTCGCGGCGGGGCAGTTCATCGATCAGTTTTAAAGTTCGGGGCAGTGCAAGCAGGCACAGCGACAGTCCGAAGACAGATGGGTTGTAGACGATGGCAGCGGCTACCATCAGGTAGGGCGAATAAAGCAGGGCGCAATACACGCCGATCATGGCTTGACGCCCAAGGGCAACCGCCAGTGTACGGCGACCCACTTCAGCGTCGTGCTCCGCGTCACGATAATTGTTGACGGCTAAAACCGCAGAGGCGATGAAGCCGAGGGCGGATCCTGCCAGCAAGGCTTCCGGCTGCCAGATGCCGGTTTGCAAGTAAGCGGTGCCGGCTACGGCAATCGGGCCGAAAAAGATGAAGACCACGAATTCGCCCCACGGCGTGTAGGCAATGGGTTTTGGACCTCCCATATAAGCGTAGGCGGCTACGACCGAAGCCACCGAAATGGCCAGCATGACCCAGCCGCCCACGTAGATGAGAAAGAGTGTATCGAGTGCCACAACGCCGATGAGAATTTTGATCATGCGCTCAACCTGAGCCACGGTAAGCCATCCGTTGGCGGTGGAGCGCGGCAGACCCTTACGGGATTTACGCTCGGCCTTGCGCTTGGTGTAACCGGCATCGTTTTCCATGTTGCTTATGGCTTGCATCAGAAGTGACAGAGCCAGTGTGGCAAGAGCGACAACGATATCGAACGTGTGCGTCACGGCGGCACTTACCGCCAAGCCGACGAAGACGGGGGCAGCGGCGATGCCCAGAGTTTTTGGACGGAAACTTGCGCACCAGGCAGCAAAACTTCCGGGTTTGACGCCTGGCACCGGCTGTATGTTTTCTTCAGTCATGGTTCGATGAAATTTGAATGTCGTTGAGCGCGCGAAGCAGTCTTTGTCGATACTCGCCTTTGACCGTTTCCAAGTCGCAATTCGCGCCCAGCGACATCATATCGGTGACGCGCAATCCCGAGTAGCCGCATGGCGCGATGCGTCGGAAACCGGCCAGATCCGTGTGCACGTTGAGAGCGATGCCGTGAAGCGTAGAGCCTCGGCTGACATGAATGCCGATGGAAGCGATTTTAGCGATTCCGCTGAACTCACCCATGCCCCCCGGCATCGGGACGTAGACGCCCGGAGCGCCCGGGTGGCGGATCGATTCGATGCCGAAAGCCGCGAGCGTGTCGATGAGTGTTTCGAGCAAAAGCGAGACGTAGGTCTTGACGAACAAATGTCGGCGCCGTAGATCAAGCAGCGGATAAACCACCATTTGTCCGGGAGCGTGAAAGGTGATGTCGCCTCCGCGCTCGACCGGTACCAGAGGTACGTCGCCGATGCTGCCGCAACGCTGCAGGGCATCGCGGCCGGCAGTATAGACGGCCGGATGCTCGACAAACCAGATTTCGTCGGGTGTTTCCGGCGTGCGCGTCCGTGTAAACACGCGCATGGCTTCGCAGACGGGCTCGTACTGTGCAAGCCCCAAATCCCGAACAATGGGGGTGCTGACCGTCACAGCACGATTTTGACGAGCGGATGAGAGGTCAGCATCAGATAAATGCTGTCGAGCTGCGCTCGGCTGGTGGCGCGCACCGTCACGGTGAGCGCCGTGTACTTATTGCCGGTCGACTTTCGTTCCGTGATGGTTGTCGGATCGAAGTCGGGTACCAATTCACGCACGGCCGCTCCGATTGTCTCGGCAAAATGCGGGACGGAGGCACCCATTACTTTGATGGGAAAGTCGCAGGGAAATTCAATTAGGGAATCCTGTTCTTCAATGAGGTTTTGTTTGTCAGTCATTGGCTCAAATAATCAAGGTTGAGTCTTTTTTGCCGTATCTTCACGTCGAACTTCGACTGCGACCGGCTGGTTTTGATTGTCGGCAGGTTTCATGCGCAGGCGAACGGAGTCGACGAAACGGCTCAGGAAACTGCCCGGACCAACGTCGTGCATGGCGACCAGATCAAAATCATTTATGTGCTTGTTTTGAAAGTAGACGCGCAGTTTGCCGACCACTTCGCCGGTCTTGACCGGGGCGACGGCAGGCGACATGTACTCAAACTGCGTTGTAAAGCCACCTAGACCGCGCGAGACGATATCCTGACGGGGAACAGTCACCCAGATCGCATCGGCGCTGCCGACTTCAAGCTTTTCGCGATTACCGGTCAGAATGTCGATTTTGGTGACAAGCGTATTGGCCGGAAAAAGCCGCAACGTTTCATATTCCAGACGTCCGTGACGCAGCAACGTCTGTACGTCGGCCGTTGTCAGATCCGACGTTTGTCCGCCCAACAAAACGGCGATCACGTCGCGAGGCATGACGTTTTTGTTTCTGTCTCGATGCCAGCTGCCGATTACGGACGTATTGTTGGCATTGCTCATGACGCCGTCGATGCCAGCGCCTCGCCACAGCAACTGATTACGGTTGCGCAGACTGTGCGTCGTAAAGACGAACTCCTTTTCGGAAAACCACTGGTAGGCCTGCGGAAAGCGTTTTTTTACTGCAATGGCCAGACGCGCCAGATCATGCGCGCTCATACGGTTGTCAGCGTGCTCCATGGGCGAGACGAAGCGGCTTTGGTGTAAACCGAGCTTTTCTGCCGTTTCATTCATGCGGCGGGCAAAAGCGTTTGCTTCTTTATCAAAGTGCGCGGCCACGGCAAGCACCGCATCTTCGGCGCCCGTGACAGCGATGCTGTGCAGAAGCGTTCTCAGAGGATGCGGCTCGCCCGGCACCAGATAAAGGCGGCGTGAGTTGCTCGAGCGCATTACATCGGCGGCAGTAATGGACACCGGCGCACTGAGTGCGTTTTTGTCTCCTGCGACCGCGTCAAGCGCCGTATAAATCACCATCAGATGAACCAGTTCCCCCGGGGAAAGCGCTTTATCTTTGTTGTTTGCGCTCATCACAAAGCCGCTGATGCCATCAACGAGCACCCACGCTTCGGGCGAGGATGTCATGACAGGGTCTTTGCCGGGCGCCGCGGATACGGCGGGTGAAAC
>ERZ791861.1170-NODE-1170-length-13198-cov-2.517918_pt1 | contig 13198 bp, 19 predicted proteins | sample MGYA00510283_ERZ791861 | MGnify/ENA primary metagenome ERZ791861 (study PRJEB30046, sample SAMN00792074) | human gut metagenome | study: EMG produced TPA metagenomics assembly of the A metagenome-wide association study of gut microbiota in type 2...
GGTGAACAGGTCTTAGGAGTATATCTTAAAAACGATACAGAACCACAGGGACTTATAGCTATACGCAAAGATAAAGGCGGTGTATACTTGTCGTATGCAAGTACAGCACCTATCAACAACAAACTGCTCAACAATGGAAAACAGAAGTTTATTGGAGTCGGAGGACATTTATTTGCGGCGGCTATAGAGGAGTCCGTAAAAGCGGGAAACGAGACCGGATGTATATACGGATATGCGGCTAATCAAGAAGTTCTTAATCATTATATAGAGAATTTTGGTGCTGTTCATTTGCCAATCACTCATGAATATCAGTTTATAATAGACGGGGAAGCGGCAGAGCAAATTCTCTCAAAATATAATTTTGAAAGGATATAAAAATGGCTGAAATAATACCGGATCCTGATATTAAGGAATTTGACGGGGTATATGTAGGAGGCAAAAAGCGTTTGCCACCTAATGAATATAATCTTAGCCGATTGGCAGAGTACTTACGGAAGACGAATAAGAAATTTTCAGATTTGAGCAAAGAAGAGAAAAAAGCATTTATTTTGCCTTAAAACCGCCCACAGCAGTGAGCGGTTTTGTTATATCTGCTTATTGATTATCATACATATGTGAAACTCAACAATGTTAATGTTGTGGAATTGGACAATTTCAACAAAAAAGTCAAAACGGTATTGACGTTCGACATCGAATGTGATATATTTATCGCAGGAGGTGAAAAAGTGTCAGATGTAAGAAAAGTGTTTATAACCCGTGAAGTAGCTGATGAACTGAAGCTAACTCCGACATATCTTATAAAACTCGGCAAAAAGATAAAGTTGAGCGAAGCAGAAATGAGAGAAGCAGGGAGTAGAAATTATTTATTCAGTGAAGAGGCTGTTCAGAAGTTAAAAAATGCTAAACAACAAAAATAACGGCAACGCCGCACAGTAGGAAGTAAAGCGTTACCGTTACCCAAACAGACAGATTGCTCTATCTGAAATCTATTATACTCGGATAGAGCCTTCCTGTCAAGTTAGAAAGGAAGTAATATTATGAGTAATTTACTGGAACTCGAAGAAGCTACGAACAAAAACACGGCTATAGCGCAGGGCATAGAGCTGATGAGACTTGCCGCTATAGCTAATGAAGAAGTTGAATTGTCAGATTTCACTGATTTCATTCACTATCTCGCTATGATTGCGACCGAGAATGCAGGTAATCTTGAGAAAATTAAAGAGAGAGCATTTAAGGAAGCGAGAGAAAGCAAGGCTAACGATAAAAAGGCGGTGAGCGCATGAACGAGTTACAGACATTCGATTATAACGACTCACAGGTCAGAACGGTGGAAAAAGACGGTGAAATTTGGTGGGTGCTTTCAGATGTATGCAGAGTACTTGAACTTTCAAACCCTCGTATTGTTGCTGACCGTCTTGATGAAGATGAACGACGTAAGTTAGACTTACGCCGTCAAGGTTCTACTTGGGTTATCAACGAAAGCGGCTTATACAATGTCATTCTTCGTTCCGATAAGCCGCAGGCAAAACCGTTTCGTAAATGGGTGACTTCCGAAGTCCTGCCGACAATAAGAAAAACGGGACAGTATAACGCAAAACCGAACAAGGCACTTGAGATAAAGGAAACCAATGCAAGAGTGCGGTTATCGAATGCGTTTTTAAAACTCGCAAAAGTTGATACGCTTTCTTCGGAGTATAAAAATATACTGGTAGCGAAAGCCGCCGAAGCATTAACAGGTTTTCAGCTTATACCGCTACCTCAGTCGGAACAGAAGATGTATACGGCTACCGAAATAGGAGAGATGTTCGGCGTATCAGCTCAGAGAATCGGCAAACTGTCGAATCAGTACGGTATGAAAACCGAAGAATACGGTACTTGGTATCGTTCCAAATCACAGTACAGCAATAAAGAGGTTGACAGCTTTATGTATAATGACAAAGCTGTGGAACGCTTTAAGACATTAATTTAAATCAATCAATTTAATAATTATACCGCCCCTTTTGGAGCGGTATTTTTATACCCAAAAACAAATTATTCCGAACGTTGTGGGCAATGAACGCAGTGGGCGGAGAAAGGACAGAAACATGAACAACAGAAGAATTTTCATCGGCTTACAGCACTTCGCAGAGGGCGAGGAGGACGGTGGCGCAAGCGCAAACGTTCCCGGCAATCAGACTGCCGATAACGGCGGTGACGCTCAGGATAACGCATCGCAGAAGCCAACCTTTGACGATATGTTAAAGGACAAGGATATGCAGTCTGAGTTTGACAAGCGTGTAAGCAAGGCACTGGAAACAGCAAAAACAAAGTGGCAGAAGGACGCAGACGAGAAACTCTCGGAGGCGAAGAAACTCGAAAAAATGAACGCAGAGCAGAAAGCCGAGTACCAGCGTAAGCAGACTGAGGAAAAGCTTGCAAAGCGTGAGGCGGAGGTTACAAGGCGTGAGCTTATGGCGGAAGCTAAGGTACAGCTTGCGGATAAGGGACTTCCTGTAGGGCTTGCCGCTGTGCTTGACTATACCGGTGCGGATGAATGCAAGACAAGCATTGAAACGGTCAGCAAGGCATTTGCTGAAGCCGTTGAATGTGCGGTCAACGAAAGAATGAAGGGCAATCCGCCGAAAGCAGGAAGCCCGACAGGCAAGAAAGACCCGTTCCTTGAGGGACTGGGCGTATAAGAAAGGAAAAGAAAAATGGTAAATTACGCAACCAAGTATTCAAACACTGTTGATGAAATTATCAAGGCAGGCGCACTCTCAGACAGTGCGGTAAATAACGACTATGAGTTCACCGGTGCTCAGACCGTAAAGGTCTACTCTATGGGTACGGCAAAGATGAACGACTACAGGACAAGCGGTGCAAACCGTTACGGCACACCTGAGGAGCTTCAGGACGAAACGCAGGAGATGGTAATGTCACGCAAGAGATCATTCTCCTACACGATTGACAAGACAAATGCCGTTGATTCTCCCGAAGGTGTAAAGGACGCAGGTAAATCGCTCAGAAGACAGCTCGACACTGTGGTTATCCCCGAAATTGATACCTACAGATTTGCCGCTATCGCAAAGGGGTCAGGCTTCAGAACATTCACGGCACTGTCAAAGTCCAATGCATACGAAACATTCCTCACTGCAAACGGTATGATTGACGATGCGGAAATGCCCACAGTCGGCAGAGTGGCATTTGTTACTCCCGACTTCTATAACAAGCTGAAGCTTGACGATAATTTCACTAAGGCAAGCGATATGGCGCAGGAGAAGATAATTTTCAACGGCCAGATAGGACAGATTGACGAAGTGCCTGTTGTCAAGGTGCCCTCTGTCAGAATGCCCGCAGGTGCTGATTTCATTATCACCAACCCTATGGCAACAACAGGACCTGAAAAGATAAACGACTACCGTATTCACGAAGATCCTCCCGGACTTGCAGGACACCTTGTTGAAGGTCTGTTCTACTATGACGCTTTTGTGCTGAATAACAAGAAGAATATGATAGCCGTAAATTACGGTCATCTCGGCACGCTCACAGCGTCTATGACGGCAGGAGAAAGCGGTAAGGGCATTATTACTGTAACAGGCAACACAAACGGCGGTAAGCTTGTTTATAAGACGGCATCCTCTGTCACTGCGGCGACACTCGGCTCTGATGTAGCAACATGGGCGGAGCTTCCCTCAGACGGTATCGTATCTGCGACAGCTTCACACAAGATAGCGGTCGCAGTATCCGTTGACGGTAAGGCTGTAGCGGCATCCGAAGCAATCACGGTAGCCGTAGGTTAAGGAGAAACGCAATGACAGCACTGGAAACGCTTAAAATCCGTCTTGGCATTTCCGATGAGAAGCAGGACGGACTGCTTGCCGTGCTTCTTGACAGTGCAGAGGACACTATCCTTGACGTTATCGGCAGAGATGAGATGCCTGCAAGGCTTATCAGCGTGCAGACAGAGCTTGCGGTTATAGCCTATAACAGACAGGGAGCAGAGGGAGAAACCGCTCGCAGCGAGGGCGGTATTTCCCGTTCCTTTGTATCCGATCTGCCGTCCGATATGCAGAAAAGATTGCAGAACTATCCTCGAAAGGTCGGTGTTATCCGTGCGAATGATGACGGTTGATACAAGAACGCTTGCGGTGTATCGCAAGGTATTAAAGAAAAGCGACTATGTGGGAACGGTATCGGAGCTTAAACAGGCAGCGACAATATCCGCTGTTGTAAAGCCGGTAACCGACAGTGTTTCTGTCGAGCTGTACGGCGAGAGGATACACGGTATGCTGACGATAGCAACAACGGATAAAGACACGCTTAAAGTCGGAGATATAGTAAGGTGTGACGGAGCAGATTATAAGATACTCTCTGTCGCACATTACACTATGCACGACAGTGCAACGGCAGAAAGGACATAAGCATGGAAGTATCAATCGAAGGACTTGAAAGTTTAATGGCAAAGCTCAGACGTCTCGGCGGAAGCGTAGATGCGGCAATAGACAAGGGCATAGGTAAGGGCGTTCAGAAGATAAAGCGTGACGCAAAGGTAAACTGCCCGTATGATACAGGAAGGCTGAAAGGCAGTATCTCTACAGAACACCTTGAGCCTAAGGTCTGGGCGGTCGGTACAAACGTTGAATATGCCATGTTTGTAGAGTTCGGCACAGGTCAGCACGGCGCACCGGGTGTACCTCACACGATGCAACCGTGGAGATACAAGGACGCTAAAGGCAACTGGCATATAACGAACGGTGCACCGCCGAAACCGTATCTTTATCCTGCTTTGCTTGGCAACAGGGAGTATGTTTTCAAGTCCTGCAAGGTTGAGCTTGCAAGAGCAATAAGGAGTGCAATGGCATGATAGATATTATACCCACAATTGCTGATATGCTTGCCGATATAGGCACGGTGGAATTGCAGTTCCCCGACACCACAGCCGATTTTCCTGTCATTACGTTAAGTGAGATAGCAAATCAGAGCGATACCGTACTTCACGGTGCGGAGCGGCTGTCGGTTATCACGGTACAGATTGATGTATGGGATAAGGCGGACACGCCTGCTGTTGTAGCCGAGATGTCAGCACGGATAAGTGCTGTAATGGTATCGAAAGGCTTTCGCCGTATATTCGGACAGATGATGCCCGACGGCGAATTACAGCGTAAATGTATGCGGTTTTCCGCAAAAATAGATGAACTGAATCACAGGGTTTATAACCCTTGATAAGAAAGGAAAATTATTATGGAACTTTTATCAAAAGGCACAAAATTACAGTATGCCGACACAAAGGCAGGCACATATAAGACGCTTTATGGCTTACAGTCAACTCCCGATATGGGCGGCGATCCCGAAAAGGTCGATGTAACGAACCTTGCGGACGGTGCGAAGCGTTACATACCCGGTGTCAAGGACTACGGCGATCTGGACTTCACGTTCTTTTATAACGATGAAGATGAAAATCCTGCCGTGTCGGAAGCGGACGTAGCGGCGGCGTATTCCACGCTGAGAGCGTTACAGACATCGAACGCAACAGTGTGGTTCAAGCTGATTTATCCGGATAATACGGGCTATCAGTGGAGCTCAAAAGTGTCGGTAAAGCGTTCTGCGGCAGAGGTCAATGCCGCACTGAAATTCACGCTCAGAAGCACACCTCTTACAGAGCTTGAGGACGTAACTGCTGCGGCATAACTTGACATTTATAACCCTTCGTGGTATTATAAAGAAAAATATAGTATCACGGAGGGAATATTTATGGTATTAGCTGTTGTTTGTTTTATACCCGGAGCAATACTTTTAATCGCTTCTTTTTTCGCTTTTTTCAGCAATCAAGGAGCCATCGGTGCGGTAATGCTTGTTATGGCTTTGATATTTCTGCTTTACGGTTTATTCAGAATGAAAAAAGTTAAAAAAGCAAAGAAAAGAGGTACATCAATCCGTGCTCTTATAAAATGCTACGGTATAGCACTTTACGGATTACCGCAAGGAGAGAGCGAATGTTTATTATCTGTGTTTAAAGATAAATTGGTTTTCACTGTCAATAAAAACGATTCTATTCTTAATGCGGATAAAATAATGTCTGCACTTTTGAAATCAAACTCTGAGCTCAAAGGAGCGTCTGTGGGGTCTACTGTTGCGGGTGCGCTGTTGTTCGGTATTCCGGGTGCAATTATCGCATCACGACCTAAGAATGTGATTGAATATATTATCATAATAAATTATACAAGCGACGGTGAGCTAAAAACGGTAGCTGTGGCTGTAAATAAAGATAAGAAGTATGAAGCAGACAAGATAGTCAATTATATAAACAAGCATATGTCGGGCGGAAGCGACACAGTGCTGTAATTGCGTTGAAAAATAAAATTTATTAAGCACATCTGAGAGGGTGTGCTTTTCTTATGCTTAAAATTAAACGGAGGATATTAAAATGGAAGAAAACAGATTACCCTATGAAACACTGAAAATCGGTGATACCGAGTACAAGCTTAAAATCTCGGCTTCATCGGCAATCGAGATTGAGAAGAAAACAGGCAAGTCGCTTGTTGCGGGTATGGCAGATTTTGACAAGCTCGAAACAGTAACGCTGTATCTGTGGGGCGCATTAAATCGCTTTCAGGCGAATATTGACGTCAGAAAGGCGCAGGAGATCTATGACGATTACATAGACGCAGGCGGCGACCTTTCGGATATGGCGGAGATACTCTTCAAGACGCTTACGGCGTCGGGTTTTTTCAAGCGTCAGCAGGCAGAAAAACTGCTGGCGCTCGCAGAAAAGGCAGAGAGTGCAGCAGTGCAGGAGAGCTGATTGCAAATCTTTACCGCCCGGCACTGACGGCAGGAATAACACATAAAGATTTCTGGGACTTATCGGTACGGGAAATAACGCAGGCGATACAGGCAAAAAATGAATACGACAAGGCACACACCGAGCTTAACGAACGCTTGATGCGTGCCTTTGCTTATAGCATCGGTCAGCTTGTTGCCATCGGTGTCAACGCACCAAGACAATATCCGCACAGCATAGAAAAGGCATTTCCTAAGCTGTACGGACGTGATAAGTCGGAGGGAATACCCGTGTCGGACTGGGAGTTATCAAAGCAGAATATGGCTGAATATGCGGCGGCTACGAAAGGCAGGTACAGTAAGTGACAGTAGAAGAACTGAACGTTATAGTCAGTGCAAACAAGGATGATTTTGATCGTAAGATAAGGCAGATAAATACGCAGCTTAATCAAATTAAAAAGCAATCGGAGAAAACTTCTGACAGCGTTATGGACACGTTCAGAAAACTCGCTTCGGGACTATCGGCGCTCGGTATAGGTGCAATGATAAAGAATGCTATCAGCCTTGCGGGTGACCTCCAGCAGAACATAGGCGGTTCGGAGTCGGTCTTCAAAAATTATGCCGACACAATTCAGAGAACCGCAGAAACTGCCGCTTCTTCGCTTGGACTTTCACAAAGCAAATATCTTGCAACTGCTACAAAGATGGGTGCGCTCTTTCAGGGCTCAGGTTTCTCGGTGGCACAGTCCGCCGATATGGTAACCCGGTCCATGCAACGAGCGTCTGATGTGGCAAGTATTATGGGCATATCCGTTGACAGTGCTATGGAAGCGGTCACAGGTATGGCAAAGGGCAACTTTACAATGATGGATAATCTCGGTGTTGCCATAAACGACACGAATCTGCAGATATACGCACAGGAAAAAGGACTTGGAAAGCTTGAAACCACACAGCAGAAGGTCAATGCCGCTATGCAGATGTTCCTTGATAAGTCGGACTATGCGGCAGGAAACTACGCAAAGGAAAACGATACCTATTCGGGTGCGCTTACGACATTCAAGGCAGAACTTGAGGATTTTGCCGCAGAAGCAGGTACAGCACTCCTGCCGCTTGCTCAGAGCGTCCTCCCTGTGCTGTCAAGCTCACTTAATGCATTAAAGCCGGTTATAATGACGGTAGCAGAAGCTGTCGGAGGGCTTGGTGGTATTGTAGCGGATATACAGACAAAGGTCGAAGCGGCAACACCTGCACAGCAGACAATGCTGAAAATTGCTATCGGTATGGCTGTGGCAATACCGGCTGTAACAGCGGCAACAAGGCTTATGAGTGCCGCTAAACTTGCATATACCGGCGTGCTGAACATACTTATACCAAAGCAGTTGACGTATGCGAGCGCATTAAAAGCAACTATGGGCTGGATAGGAATAATAGTCGGTGCGCTGGCACTGCTTGGCATAGCCACGAATAATGGCACTGATGGCATAGACGACAATTCCGAAAAGCTGAAAAAAGAAAATGAAGCGGCAAACAAGGCGGCGAAAGGTGTTGATGATGTTGCAGAAAGCACAGATAATCTTACAGACAGCGTAAAACGCAGTCTTGCAGGTTTTGACGAGCTTAACAGACTGTCGGGAAATTCCGGTACGCTTGCTTCAAGCGTGGTGTCAAGCGATGATGTGGAGAATGCGGAGAGCCTTGCTGATGCGTTGGGCGATGTGCAGGGGAAGATTAACGGCACTTCTTTCAATTTCAGTTTTGACGGCATTTATAACAGTTTGAAAGAAGTGTGGCAGTGGCTGACGACTGATGGCTTTAAGCTTTTTCAAGACGGTTTCAACGAAGCTGTAAGCATTGGTTCGGATATATGGTCTTTGATTTTCGGAGATGAAGATGAAAAATATACCGGACTTAAAAATCTGACAGACAGAATACAAAATTTGTTTGGTGAGGATTTTGTAAACTTCTTTAAAGGCGTAGGTGAAGATATTTATAATATTTTCAGTGGCAATGAAGAGGAACAATATAAAGCATTAAAATCACTAAACGATAGTTTTAAAACAGTTTTTGGCGATTTGGGCGAGGATTGGTCTGATTTTTGGCAAGGCGTAGGAGAGGGCATTTATAAGTTTGCAAACGGCGATCTAAGAGGTGGACTTGATAAAATAAATAGTATGTTTGAAGGGCTTTTCGGAGATCTCGGAAAAGACTGGTCTAACTTCTGGCAGAGTGTAGGTGCCGGACTTTATGAAATGACACACGCAGATGAGCTGAAGGAAATAGATCTTTCAAATAAATACGGAACAGCAATAGGACAAGCTCAGCTTGATTCGAACGAATATATGCGTTCCGGATACGATCCTTCTGAGGCGTGGAATATGGCCCTTGAAAAGAACGGGCTTACCTCAAACGAAGCACTTTATGCGGTAAAACAGTTCAGCACATACGATCCGCAGAAAGCGTATGAAGGATTGTTGAAAAGCGGGCAGATTAACAGCCCGGATACTTGGGGCGGCTTAGGTCTTTTAGCATTAAAGAAATACGCCGACGGCGGTTTCCCCGACTATGGCGATCTGTTCATAGCAAATGAAAGAGGCCCTGAGCTTGTCGGCACTATCGGCAACCGTACCGCAGTTGCGAACTCGTCAAGCATAGAAACAGCAATATATAACGCTGTACGCTCGGCTATGTCTGACAGTTCAGGCGGTCAGTCCGCAGATATACACGTCACGGTCGATATAGACGGTGATACGGTCGGTGAAACCGTAGCACGCTATAATGCCGTCAGAAACCGCAGACTTAACGGAAGGAGTTAATATGCAGACACTTATAAAATTCGGCAGCTTCACGCCGATTTCGCCACGCTCATACGCTGTACAACGTTCCGACCTTGACAGCGAGGACAGCGGCAGAAGCAAAACAGGCAAGATGTTCCGCAACCGTATCAGAGCGGGCGTGTATAAGATACAGATAACGTGGAGGGTGAACAGGTCGCAGCTTTCCGCTATAGCAAATGCTATTTCTCCCGATTCGTTTTCTGCAACATTTTTCGACCCGACCACAGCAAGCACAAAGACCTGCACGATGTATGCCGGCGACAGAAGCGCAACTATGGTACTTAACGCCGACACTGCCGCAGAAACGCTGTGGGATTTAAGCGTAAACTTTATCGAATATTAAGAGGTGATTCTATGCTTGATGTATCAGCCGCTTACACGGCGGCTATTAAGGATAAAAACCGCACAGACCGCATTACAGGTACAATTAAACTCTGTGACGGTGAAACGATAAACATAACCGATGATATTATCGTGAACAACAGCGTCACGCTGAAAGAACAGCTTGTATCGGGTGATACCTTTGAAATAGGTACGTTCTACACAAATCAGCTTGATATAACGGTGTATGACAATAACTTTTTGTCAAGGACTTATGCGAATGCAAGGATAACGCCGAAATACGAAATACAGCTTGCCGATGGGACTTGGGAAAGTGTTCCGCTCGGAATATTTACGGTAGATAACAGCCTTACAAAGCGTAAGGGCGGTATCCACAAGCTGACCGCTTTTGATGACAGCACAAAGTTTGACGTTGATATATCGGTGTATTCGGGTGGAAAAAAGACGGTGCAGCAGCACATAAAGGATCTTGCCGCAGATGTCGGAATAACGCTTGTTACTACAGATTTCAGTTCATATCCGAACTATGATTTGACAGTGGATTCAACGGTTTCTTCGTCCGTGCAGACGTACCGAGATCTTATCGAGTGGTGCTGTGCACTTATGGCGTCATCGGCAAGAATCAACAGGTACGGCAAGCTCGAAATTGTTAAACTCAAGGAAAAGAAGAAAACCGTTGACGGTGCGCTTGTATACGATGCAGACTACACTGTCGAGGGCTATGAGCGTACCGGCACGGAGTTTTTCGACCTCAGAGCGCTGACGAAGTATTTTTCTACTGCTTTTGATGGGGAACCGTATGTTTACAAAAATCATGCGGTGCTTACATTACCGGATGCCGCTGCCCGAAACGCCACAATGTTTATACCGGAAAATCCGCTTTTGCAGTCTGTATCAGACGCCGAGCGTAAGACAGCTTTTGAAACGTGTGTGAACACGATTTATATCGCACTGCGCCGTGTGGAATTTTCTTTCAACGGAAATCCTGCTATTGAGTGCTTTGATACGCTGTTCGGTAATGGCGGAAAGATAGATATAAACGGCACAATAGCTTTCTTCCCGACTTTGCTTGTATGGAAATACAGAGGGGCACATAAGGTAAGCTGTGCGTTTGCGGAACTGACGGATGAGGCAACAGAGAGCGCATCTGAGGCGGCAATATCAGTGGTGAATGCGAGCACAATAAACAAGATGCCTGTGCAAGTAAAAAGCAAGACGGAAAAACGTCTTGATGGGGTGGGTAAAACAGCTTTTGATGCCAGCAGTGTCGGCAAGCTCACCGCTACGGGCAAAAACTGTGAGATATTCAACGACTATGAAAATAATATCGCAAGCTCGCTTTACGCACACGCTGAAGGAAACGGCACGAAGGCAACAGCACCAAGCACACACGCAGAAGGAAACAACACCACAGCAAGCAGCACATACGCACACGCTGAAGGGAGAGAAACAACTGCTTCAGGGGAGAGTTCGCACGCAGAAGGAAACAACACCACAGCAAGCGGTTATTGTAGCCATGCGGAAGGATACAATGCTACTGCAAGCGGCGGATACAGCCATGCAGAAGGGTATAATGCCGTTGCAAGCGGTTGGTACAGCCACGCAGGCGGTATTAACAGCGAAGCGAAAGCGGAAGCATCCTTCGCTCACGGTATGTATGCAGTATCCAATTATCGAGGCGGTGCGGCTTTCGGCATCAGCAACAAAACCAAAAACGCACTTTTTGTTATCGGAAACGGCTCGCCTCAATGAAATTACGAAAGCGATGCACTGGTGCTTGACGATGGTGGAAATCTGTGGGTGGCAGGTAGTATAAAGTGCGGCGGTGGCAGCGGAGGTTATACCTTGTCGCCTGCGACAGCCGACACGCTCGGCGGCGTGATGATAGGCGATAACGTATCAGTTACGGCTGACGGTACGATATCCGTTGATTTGTCAGCCTATCTCAAATCGACCGACATATCCGAATGGGCAAAGAAATCAGACAAGCCGACATACACAGCAAACGAGATAGGGCTTGGCAACGTGAATAACACAGCAGATGCTGACAAGCCTATATCGACAGCGACACAGACGGCACTTGATAGCAAGGATTACCTCAAAGCTACAGAAATAACCGGACAGGTGATTGACCTGAACGACATTACGCTGAATACGTCATCAGACAAGGGCAAAAGCAGACGGTATTTTTGCACATCGGCATCCGCACAGAATATATCAAACCGTCCCGTGTCTGCAAACGAGCCTTTTGAGCTTACTGTTGACAATATCCGTTATGTAAATGCCGACGCATTTAACAGCGTCCAAAGGTACACGTCCGCTACCAGAAAGCGGTCGTACACACGCTGGTGTGACGACAATGTATGGCGAGCGTGGATGTGTGATACGGATATAGTTATATATGGCACTGTAACGTCAGAATTACCCAAAGAGTTTGACTATGCCACATACGGCGAGGGTTACAATCAGGTAGAGATCGAGCCATATTACGACAACAACGCAAGCCCTATTAGAAACCGTATTGTTTTGACGTTGACAAGTGCTACATTCTACGACAGAGATGTGCTGACAGTCGGCGATTCTGTCGAACATCTGAAAATCGAGAACGGTACCGTTACGATGTCATTGACAGGAACAAAAACCCTGTCATTTATGATAAAATACACTAACAAGAGAGCGTAGGTGATATGAAAATGCAGATATTTCCGGACGGAACGTTTGTCCTCGGTGGCATAGAAACTGAGGACGCAGTAATGGAGGGCGCAAGAATTATCCCAGATGATAGTGAGGAAGCGCTCGCAATACTTGCAAAACAGGGAAAAGAAGAAGCAAACAGCGCCGAACAGGCAGAAAGGACGAAAAAATGAGCAAGATACAGATAATTATTGACAGCATAGCAGGTGCTGTCGGAGCGGTTTTAGGCTTTATGTACGGAGAGGTTACGGGGCTGTTCTGGGCGTTGATAGCGTTTATGGCACTGGACTATATCACAGGCGTGGTTGTGGCAATCATAGAAAAGCGCTTATCATCAGAGGTTGGTTTCAGAGGTCTGGCAAAGAAGTTTCTGATACTGGTATTTGTTGCGGTCGGCCACATCGCCGATACATACATACTCGGTGGAACGCCTGCCGCAATGTCGGCCGTGATGTTGTTCTACATTGCAAACGAGGGTATCAGCATTATCGAGAATGCCGCCGCACTGGGGCTTCCCGTGCCGAAGAAACTTACAAGCATTATGGAGCAGATCAGAAATAAGAGCGAAA
>ERZ791861.1178-NODE-1178-length-13141-cov-2.991059_pt1 | contig 13141 bp, 5 predicted proteins | sample MGYA00510283_ERZ791861 | MGnify/ENA primary metagenome ERZ791861 (study PRJEB30046, sample SAMN00792074) | human gut metagenome | study: EMG produced TPA metagenomics assembly of the A metagenome-wide association study of gut microbiota in type 2...
AAAAGACGGCAGGGAGTTTTCCCTGCCGTCTTTTTCGTCTCCGGGCGGTGCAGCCCGGCTTTCCCCGCCGCGCGCCCGGTCCGGCGGCGGAGAACCGAAAAACCGGGCTTCGAAGCATCCATTTTTCGCTTTTTCTTTTAACTTTGTGCTAAAGAAGAAACGATGACCCGACATAAGGCATATACGAAAATTCCGTTTGCGGCGCTGTTTTTCGCCGCAACGCTGATTTCTCCGGCGCTCCATGCCCTGAACATCCCGGACTACCGCTTCCACACCATGCCCGAGACCTCCTATTACGGAGGCATCCACAGCATCGCCAAGGACAGCGTCGGGCGTATGTGGTTCAGCGGCTACGACGCCCTGTTCATGTACAACGGCACGTCGTTCGTACGGATGACCGACCTGGTCACGAACCTCTTGCCGAATTCCTACTGGTCCTACGGACAGGTGATCACGGACAACCGGAAAGGCCTGTACGTAGGGACTAACCAAGGGCTGCTGCGCTTCGACTACCGGAAGCTGGAATTCGAATTCGTTCTGGAGGGCAATATCGGCTCGGTCACAGCGAACAACGACGGGACGGTATGGCTGATCCGCAACAACGGCATCGAATCGTTCAGCCCCGAACGGCTGCCCGCCGTGACCCGCTATCCGATGCCTCCGGAGATGTCCGCACCCGGGCGGACGCTGACGCTGGTGTGCACGAAGGAGTACGTTTACGCCGCGTCGGGCGGCGATCTCTACCGCCTGAACCGGGAGACCGGGCAATACGTCCTCTTCGCATCCGTCGGCGGCGGCAGCTGCGTGATCCGCGACGTGATGGAGTGCAACGGGTCGGTATATGTCCTCACGCTCATGGACGGACTCTACGAATGCGACGGCAACGGCAGGATCGGACGGTATTTCCGACTGCCGCTCGAATACGAGAAATCCGCCGGCGCCAAGGAGCTTCACCTCGATTCGCAGGGCATCATCTGGGTAGCGACGCAATCGGGACTGCTGCTGCTGGAGCCGCTTACCGCCAGCACGCAGCTGCTGCGTTCCGACCTCCACTATCCCTACTCCCTGCCCAACAATTCGGTATGGTCGATCTTCCCCGATCCCGACGGCGGGATATGGGTCGGCACATACGGCGGCAAACTGGCCTACATGACCTTCGCGGACAACGGCGTGGACTATTTCAAAGCCACGCCGGGCGGGCTGAACCATCCCATCGTCAGCTGTTTCGAAGAGGATTCGGAGGGCAATCTCTGGATCGGAACGGAGGGGGGGGGAATTAACCGCTGGGACCGCCGCGACGGACGGTTCGTCTATTACACGCAGGAGAGCCGCTGCGGCCTGACGTCGAACATGATCAAAAAGCTGTGGCACGACGGAAACGACAGGCTGCTGGTCTCGGCGTTCAACGGCGGAATGCGGGTCTTCGACGAACGGCAGGGACGTTTCTCCGACCTGCACATGAACCATCCGGCCTCGGGACAGCCTTTGAGCGTCTATGACTTCGCCAAGGAGGGCGACCGGGGCATCTGGCTGACCGACCCGGACGCCGAGCTGATGTACAAGGATGCGAGTACGGGACGCGTGGAGACGGTCCGGCTGACAGACGCACAGGGAAACGCCGTCCGCATCCATATCGAAACGCTGTTCCACGACGAGCGGGGCAACCTGTGGCTCGTCGGGCACGACGGCGCATACGTCGTCGATCCCGCCACACGGCGGATTCTGAAGCGCCATTACATCGCAGAGGCCCCCTATTCGGTCAACAACCTCTGCTCCTACTGCGTCACCTCCGACTCCGACATCTGGTTCGGAACCCGCGGCGGCGGGGTCAACCTGCTGCGCCGCAACGGCAGTTACGTCAATTTCAGGGACCGGAACGGCGAAGGGCTGGAGGGCAAAACAGTCTTCGGCATCCTCGAAGACACCCCCTCGAAAGATGTCTGGTTCAGCACCAACGACGGGCTTTACTATTACGACCATACCGACGGGGTGATCCGCAAATCGCAGATCGACATCCCGAACCGCTGCGGGGCCTACTACGTGCGGGCTTGCTACAAGACCTCGAAAGGCGAAATGCTGTTCGGAGGGACGGACGGCTTCATCCTCTTCACCCCGGGAAAGATCAAATACAACGACCAGAAGCCGAAAGTCTATTTTACGGACCTGCTTATCAACAGCCGGCCGGCCGTGCCCGGCGCCAAGAACTCGCCTCTGGAGAAAGCCATTTCCACGCTCTCCTACCGCGGAGGCGAGGGCGACGTGATCGAACTGTCGCACCGGGAGTCGAATTTCGAAATCCGCTTCTCGGCGAACAGCTACCTGAACGCCGAGAAGAACCAGTATGCCTACCGCCTGCTGGGACACTCCGAAAGATGGTCCCTGCTGCCGCAGGGACAGAAGGCGGTGCAGTTCTTCAACCTGCCCGCCGGAAACTATGTCTTCGAGGTCAAGGCGGCCAACAACGACGGCCTGTGGGGCGACGAGGTTTCGGCGCTCGGCTTCAGGGTGCCCCCCTCGCCCTTCCTCTCCCGCTGGGCCTACCTCGTTTATGCGGCGCTGCTCTCGGCGGTGGCCTACTTCATCTGGCGGTATTTCACCAACAAGAAGATTTTCGAACAGCGGCTCGAACTGGAGCGGATCAAGGAACAGAACATGAAGCAGCTGACCCAGGCCCGGATCAACTTCTTCACGAACATCTCCCACGACCTCAAAACTCCGCTCACGCTGGTCGTCGACCCGCTGAAACAGCTCAAGGAACACCTGCCCGCCAATGCGCCTGGCAATGCCTACGTGCACCTGATCGAGAAGAACGTGGGGCGCATCCAGCGCATGATCAGCCAACTGCTTCAGTTCCGCGAAATCGAGAGCCAGAAGATCACCCTGAACCGCCAGCCGGGCGATCTGATCCGCTTCATCGACAGCATCTTCTCGCTGTTCGAGTTCTACGCCAACAAGAAGGGGATCGAAACCGGCTTCAACTCCCAGTATGAAAGTTTCTACACCAAGTTCGACCACGACGTGATCGAAAAAATCTTCACGAACCTCTTCTCCAACGCGATCAAGTACGCCTCGGAAAACGGTTATGTCGGCGTGAGAATCTACCCGGCGCGGCAGGACCAGCGCCCGGAGTCCGCTCCGCCGGCCGCCGGCACCGAATACATCGCCTTCACGGTCACCAACACCGGGGCGGAAATCCCCGACGACAAGAAGGAGGCCATCTTCGAATCGTTCAACCACCTCTCCGACCGCCGTCCCCAATTCGAGAGCAGCAGCGGCCTGGGACTGGCCATCGTCAAGGAGCTGGTCGGCAACCTCAACGGAACCATCACCCTCCGTTCGGGCAACTCGAAAGTCGCGTTCACGGTGGTCCTGCCCTTCACGCTCAACGCCGAAAAGACCGACAGCGCCGCCGAATCGTACGAATACACGGTCTCCGAAATCGACAACCTGCTGACCGAATCCGACGTCATGGCTCCCAACGACCGGCACGACCGCAAGGCGTGCAACATCGTGGTCATCGAGGACGACCCCAACCTGCGGAGCTACCTCGAACAACGGCTGTCGAAACACTACAACGTATACACCGCGGCAAACGGCAGCGAAGGCATCGCCAAAGCGGAGAGAATCTGCCCCCAGATCGTCATCACCGACCTGATGATGCCCGAAGCCGACGGCTTCGAGGTATGCCGCTCGCTGCGTTCGAACATCAAGACCAGCCATATCCCGGTGATCATGCTTTCGGCTCTGGGCAAAAACACCGAAAACAAGATCAAGGCACTGGAATGCGGAGCCAACGTGTTCATCGACAAGCCCTTCGATATGGATTTCCTGCTCAAACAGGTTGCCAACCTCATCCGCAGCCAGCAGGAACTCAAGGAGCGTTACAGCAAGAAGTACATCGCCGAACCGTCGAAGATCACCATTTCGTCGATGGACGAGGAACTGCTGAAAAAGGCGATGAACTACATCGAACGGAACATGGACAACAGCGACTACAACGTGGATTCGTTCGTGTCGGACATGTCGATCGGACGCACGCTCCTCTACCAGAAGATCAACGACATCACGGGCATGTCGATCAAGGAGTTCATCATGGACGTCCGGCTGAAACGGTCGGCCCAGCTGCTCCGGGAGTCGGACCTGACCATCTCCGAGATCTCGGTCCTGACGGGATTCGCCAATCCCAAATATTTCAGCATCTGTTTCAAACGGCATTTCGAACTGACCCCATCCGAATTTAAGAAGAAATCCTGACGCAAACCGCACGAAAGGAGCCGACCGAACCGGCTATGAATATCTCGTGCTTTCGTATCCGCCGGAGCAGCGTCCGCATCTGCCCGCAGAAACCTTCCCGCCGTCGCCCCGCGCGACCGGCAGGGAGGTTTCATTTTGTCCGGACGGGACTCTTCGCAGGTCTGCGCAGCGCCCGCAGCGCCCGGATATGCTCCTTTTTTTTACCCCTCCGTACGAAATGGAACCATTTCCGAATAAACGACGCCCATCCGGTCGCCCCGTTTTATTGACCTTTGCAATACGGGGTCCGAAGTCCCCGGCGTCCGCTTTTCCCTCGAAATACATAAAAAATTTAAAAATTAAAACCTGAAACCTATGAAAAGATGATCGGAAAACCACACCAGGCGACGAAATGTCTCCCGCCCCTCCAGACAATCCCTTTATAACGGAGATACAAGCACTAACCAAAAAGAAACCTTTTATGATAATGAGCATGTACAAAAAGCTTATAGGCAGCCTGACGATTTCCCTCTTATTCCTGCTGTCTGCAACACCGTCGTTCGCCCAGCAGAACGACGTCAAAGTAACCGGTAAAATCACCGACGGAAGCGGCGCCCCGCTGGCGGGAGTCGTTGTCGTGGTAAAGGACGGCAAAAGCAACAACGGAGCCGTATCCAATACGCAAGGTGTTTATGAAATCAAAGTTCCCGCATCCTCGACGCTTCTTTTCACCTGTCTGGGCTATACCGACCAGGAAGTGAAACTCGGCGCATCGAATGTCGTAAACGTGACGATGACCGAAGACGCCCAGTCCCTCGACGAAGTGGTCGTCGTGGGTTACGGTACGCAGAAAAAGAAAGACCTCACGGGAGGTCTCGCCGTCGTCAGCAAACAGACGCTGGAAATGGTCTCGACTAACAACCTGATGGACCGTCTGGTCGGCCAGGTCGCCGGTCTGAACATCACGACCGGCAACGAAGCGCCGGGCAGCAACCAGACCCTGCTGATCCGCGGCCAGAACTCACTGACGGCCAGCAACGACCCGCTGATCATTCTCGACGGCATTCCCTACTCGGGCGGACTGGCCGACCTCGACCCGAACATCATCGAGAACATGTCGGTGCTGAAAGACGCGTCGGCCGTGGCCATCTACGGTTCGCGCGGCTCGAACGGCGTCATCCTGATCCAGACCAAGCGGGGTTCGCAGGGCGAATTCCATGTCACCTACAAAACGAAGCTCGCCATCGCCGAGCCGATGCAGCGCATCGAAACCATGGGTCCCAACGAGTTCATCCGCCTCAAACAGGACATGGGCCGGCTCAAGAACAATTACAGCGGCGAGCAGCTCGATCCGCTGGTAGGTTCGATTATCAGCGCCAGCGAGAAGGTAAACTACGCCAAGGGCATCACCAACGACTGGCAGGACTACGTCTTCCGCACGGTCTTCACGATGGACCACCAGCTGAGCTTCCAGGGCGGCAACGAGAAGACCACCTATATGGCCTCGGTTTCCTACCTGGACAACCCCGGCGTGGTTTACAATTCGAATTACCAGCGCACGAACGTCTATGCCAGCATCAACCAGAAAATGAACGACTGGCTGTCCGTAGGTCTCACCACGCAGTTCGTGAACCGTGAGACCGGCGGTGCGACGCCGAACCTCGAACATGCCATCAAGCAAAGCCCCTACGGCATCTACAAGGACGAGACCGGCGCCTACTACGAGGAGCCGATGGACTACTCGAACCTGCCCAACCCGATGAAGGACGTCAACGCCGACCAGAAACGCACGGGCCGCAACTTCATGGCCAACGGGTTCCTCGATCTCAAACTTCCGGTCAAAGGGCTCTCTTTCCGGTCGCAGTTCGGCTACAACTACCGCAGCCAGATGAACGGAACCTACTACGGCCGCAACACCGTAACGGGTAAGAAAGTCGACGGCCGCGCCGAGCTGGCCAACAACCACACGACGGACTGGACGTGGGAGAACGTGCTTAAATTCGACCGGAATTTCGGCAAACATCACATCGACTTCACAGGTCTCTTCTCCATGCAGGAGGCCCAGTATACAGCCGCTTCGCAAAGCGGCGAAGGCTTCGTAAACGACGACTCGAGCTTCTACCGGATGGACGGCGCCGAGAACAAGATCGCCATCAGTTCGTCTTTCTGGAAAGAGAACTTCGTTTCGGGCATGTTCCGTGTGAATTACGGCTTCAACAGCAAATACCTTCTGACACTCACCGGACGCGCCGACTCGTTCTCGGCCTTCGCTGAAAACCACAAATGGGCTTTCTTCCCCTCGGCTGCCGTTGCCTGGCATCTCGGCGAGGAGAGCTTCATCAAGGACAACGCCTCTTGGATCGACATGCTGAAGATCCGCCTCTCATACGGCGCCAACGGAAACAACGCCATTTCACGTTATCAGTCGCTCGACCGTCTCTACTCGACCAATGGTGTCAAATATATTTGGGGCGACAACAGCGACGCCGCCAACTCGGCCTACCTGCCGAGCGACGGTATCGGCAATCCCGACCTGCGTTGGGAGACCACCTATACGGCCAACCTCGGTATCGACTTCCAGTTCTTCAACGGCCGTCTGGGCGGTACGATCGACATGTACCTCTCCAACACGCACGACCTGCTGATGTCGCGTACCGTTCCCATTATGAACGGTTACAGCAAGATTCTCTACAACGTCGGCCAGACCCGCAACAAGGGTATCGAACTGACGCTCCATTCGCAGAATATCCGCAAGAAGGATTTCAGGTGGGAGACCGACTTCACCTTCTCGCTCAACCGCGACAAGATCGTCGCGCTGCGCGGCGACGGCAGAGACGACATCAACAACAAGTGGTTCATCGGCCAGCCGCTGTCGGTCTACTACGACTGGAACATGATCGGCATCTGGCAGGAAGGCGACGAGTTCACGTTCATCGACAAGGACGGCAAGGAGGTGGCCCACCAGACCGGAGCCACGCCCGGAGCCGCCAAACTGGAGGATGTCGACGGCAACGGCGTCATCGACTCCAAAGACCGCAAGGTGATCGGCAGCAAACAGCCGAGCTTCACGATGTCGATGGGCAACCGTTTCTCCTACAAGGACTTCTATTTCTCGTTCCTGTTCAACGGCGTCTTCGGCAAGTGGATGACGGACAACGTGGCCAACATCTCCTCGTATACGTTCGGTTCGGGCAACTACATCCACGGCGTGAAATACTGGACGCCGGAGACCCCCGACGCAGAGGTCGTTTCGCCGGGTTACCAGGCCTCCTTCAGCCACGGCTACTACAAGAAGCTCAACTACGTGCAGCTGCGCAACATCACGCTGGGCTACCGTGTCAATCAGAAATTCGTCCGCCGGATCGGCTTGAGCGCCATCGACGTGAATTTCAGCGTGAACAACGTCTGCGCCTTCTCCAACATGCGCCAGATGCTGAACTACGACAACACCTGGTTCGCATCGTTCCCGACCGCCCGTTCCTACGTACTGGGATTAACCTTAACCTTCTAATCAAGACCTGACTATGAAAACGATGAATTATATCAAGATCGGCATCGCGAGTTCGATCCTCTCGATAGCTGCGGGCTGCACCTCCTTCCTGGAAGAGGATCTGAAAAGTTCGCTGGCCCCCGACAACACTTACACCAGTTCACTGGGCTTCGAGGTGGGAGCCACGGGGCTCTACGCCATCGCCCGCTCGGAATACAACACCTGGGGTGAAAACGGCGCTTTCATGCACAACGGCGCCTGCGCCTACGAGGTGCTCCAGATTTCGACCGACCTCTGCCGCATGGGAACCGTCCGCGACGGTTCGCTGGTTCCGTTCGCCGAAATGACGCTCAACCCGTCGACGCTTTTCGTCGGCTCGTACTGGAACTGGGCTTACAACCTGATCGCTTCGGCCAACGAACTGCTGATCTATTCCGAAAAGAACGACAACTGGGACTATCCCACCGACAAACAGCTTTACCAGGCCGAAGCCCGTTTCTTCCGGGCTTACGCCTACCGCACGCTGGTCTACCTCTACGGCGACGTGCCCTGGGTCGAAACCATCCAGAAGCCCTTCCTGCTCTCGTTCTCGCGCGATCCCAAGATCGAGGTGCTGGGCAACATCATCAAAGACCTGGAATTTGCCAAGACGTACCTTCCCGACAATCCCGACAACGTGAAGGAGGGCAAGCTTACGACGTGGGCCGCACGCCACCTGCTGAGCGAAATGTACCTGCTGCGCGGCGCCGAAGGCGACTATAAGCTGGCCGAGGAGAATGCCCAGGACGTGATCGACTGCCCGTATTACAGTCTGATGAAAAGCCGCTTCGGCAACGCCAAGAACGATCCCGGCGACTATTTCAGCGACATGTTCGTCGAAAACAATCAGAACCGTTCAGCCGGCAACACCGAGGGTATCTGGGTCATGCAGTTCCAGTACAACACGGTCGGCGGCGGCACGAATTCCGACGACTGGACCCGCCGCGCCTGGAATCCCCAGTACCACGCCATCGACGGATTCGCACTGGCCGACTCGCTCGGCGGCCGCGGCCTGGCGCAGATCTATCCGCTGAAGTGGTGGATCGGCGTCAAGGGAACCAACGCCACGACGGCCGGAGAAAAGGAGGGTTTCCCCGATATTCAGGAAAAAGGCATCTTCGAAGACGGCGACATCCGCAACTCGGAGTACAACATCAAGCGCAACTGGTACTACAACAACCCGCTGACGCCCAACAAGCTGGGACAAAAATGCCCCATCGACGACAAATCGTGGTCGCAGGCCCAGCTCTTCCCGGCGCTGAAGAAATTTTTCTTCGGCAAGGAGGAAAACCTCCAGCTTACCGGCGCATACAAGGACCGCATGAAATTCCGCCTGGCCGAGACCTACCTGCTGCTGGCCGAAGCCTACCTGCGTCAGGACATGCCCGATAAAGCCGCCGATGCCGTGAACGAAGTGCGCCGCCGCGCCAAAGTGTCCGACGTTTCCGACGATGAGATGACGATGGATTTCCTGCTCGACGAGCGCATCCGCGAACTCTACGGCGAAGAGAGCCGCCGCTTCACGCTGATACGCACGGGCAAGCTGCTCGAACGCGTGAGAAAGTACAACCCCGAGGCGCGCGACCTCATCCAGGATTTCCACGTGCTGTGGCCCATTCCGCAGGCTATCCGCGACGCGAATGTCGGCAATTTCCCGCAGAATCCCGGATATGAAGGTTACGAAGGCTAAAAACCTTCGTCCCCGCCTCCGGGCGGATCAGACAAGAATGTGTCCGGCAGATTCCGGACCGTATCAGCAACCACGAAAAAAACAGTTATGAAAAAGATAAAATTTGCATGCAACCTGTCGCTGCTGACCCTTCTCGCACTCGGCCAGTGGGCCTGTGAATGGGACCCGTACGAACACGACAGCGACCCGGTCCGGGAAACTCTGGAGCTGACCGCCTCCGCCTCCCAGATCGCTTTGGACGAAAACGACCTTTCGGCTACGGTACTGACCTTCGACTGGACGCCCGCGCGTCCGATGCCCGACGAGTATCTGGTGTCCTACACGACCAAACTGGACCTGCTGAACAACAACTTCGGTTCGTCCACTGCCATCGTGACGAGCGAAGACGACGGCATCTTCAGCCGGAGCTACACCTCCGAGCAAATCAACAACTGGGCTAACGAGCGCTGGAAGGTGCCCGTAAACAAGACCTTCACACTGGCGTTCCGCGTCATCGCGGAGTATGCGGGCGGCCCCACATACGAAATGCCCGAAGTGCGCACCGTGGAGGTGACCGTAACCCCGATCAAGGTCGATGTCTTCGATGCCGACAAGGTGTCGCTTTCCGGCACGGCCATCAGCAGCGTGACGGAGATCGAAAAGACGGTCGAGAATGCGAACCTCTATGCCTGGTACGGCGAATTGAGCATCGGCGAGTTGCAGATTCCCGTCGAGCTGGAGGGTCAGACCTACTACATCGTTCCGAGCGACGGCAACGGCGCGCTCCGCGACGGGGAGCTTGTCGACGTGAAGATGACGGAAACCCCCGTTTCGTGGAATATCCCGAGCGCCGGCAACTACCGCCTGCTGATCGACATGGAGAAGAAGCAGGTGCGCATTTACTCTCCGGCGACCGATCTGAAGCCGCTGTCGGTAACGTTCCATCTGACTGGGGATGCTTCCAATCCCGAAGTGACAATTCCGGTAACCGGTGTTCTGTACCTGTACGGCGCCGGCACAGGTTGGGGAACGAAAGAGGTTACTTTCGAGCCAAGTATGGCCGATCCGCAGATACTGGTTTACGATGCTGCGAAGCATAACGGTACGAAGTACAAGGGAAAGATGAAGTTCGCTCTGGCAAAGGGATTTACCGACAGCGAAGGCAAACCTCTCATGCAGTCGAACGGCAAACCTTTTGATCTGTCCCACTCCTATTGTTTCACTTGTCCTCCCAAAACGGATACGGAGAAGCAGGAGATTTCGCTACCGCTGGGTAAGGTAAGCGAGTTGCATGGCGGAGTGTCCAGCGCGGTGCGAAATTCTTACTACGATGTTCCTTCCGCCGATCTACTGATTCTCGACCTGCGCAATATGACGATCCTGGCCCGGAACAAATAACGCCGGACCGCACGACTGAAAAATATTGCCGTATCGGAATGGAGACTGGGTTCCGGCCGACAGGAAGATACGGCAATATTCCATTACAACGACAATCAATCGTAAAAACAGCAACATGATACACATGAGAAATCTGATGACCGGCTGTCTTCTGGCAGCATTTCTTTGCTCCGCTTCCTGCGGTTGCTCGAAGGACAACGGCGGCGGCGAAGAAGGCGGCCAAGTTGCCGGTGTGACCGTAAAGCCCGCCTACAACAAGTCGGAAGTGCTGCACAACCCGCTCAACGGCTGGGTGATGTATGTCAGCGCGGACTACGATCCCTCCTATTTCGACAAGGAGATCTACGTACCGCTGCTCGGAAAGAACGTAAGGGTGGCGGACTACGCTTCGGCCTGCTATATCCGCACGAAATGGTCCGTGCTGAATCCCGCAGACGGGCAGTACGCCTGGAAAGACCCCGATTCGAAGGTTTACAAACTGGTTCAGAAAGCCCGGGAGCTGAAACTCCCCATCGCTTTCCGCGTCGTGGTGGACGGACGTGACCAGGGCGCCAATACGCCCCAGTTCGTCTACGATGCCGGAGCCGAATACGCGATGTCGGAGCCGAAATACCCCGACCGCAAGACACCGATGCCGCAGGACCCGATCTTCCAGCGCTACTACGAGAAGTTCGTCGCAGCCCTCGCCGAGGAGTTCAACGATCCGGAATACACCTCGTTCATCGACGGCTACGGCCTCGGCAAGTGGGGCGAGGGCCACAGCGTGGCTTACAACAAGGACGACGTATCGGCTGTCGATGAGAATACGGAAACGGTGAAGCGCGAAGTCCTCGACTGGATCACCAAGCTCTACGCCAAACACTTCACGAAGGTTCCCCTGGTGATCAACTACCACCGCGTACTGGGCCATCCCACGAGCCAGGGCACGGCAAACCCGAACAGCGAAAGCCTCGTGGCCCTGGCCATCAGCAACGGCTACTGCATCCGCTCCGACGCCTTCGGCATGAACAACTCCAGCTGGGGTTACAGCACCTGGGAGAAGGCAATCGCCGCACAATGGCGTTACAAGGTCCCCATCATCATGGAGGGCGGATATATCGTCAGCAGCCACAGCTACTGGAACGACCCGGCCGGCTACCGCCAGGGACACCCCGAAGATGTCCGCCAGGGCGAATTCGACTCCTCGGCCGAAGCCCGCGTCAACATGATGGACTTCCGTGTCGGCCAGGAGACCGAGTCGTGGTTCAACGATGCCTTCAGCCTCGTGCAGCGCTTCGTCTCCGAAGGCGGCTACCGTCTCTATCCCGACCAGGTGATCGTTCCCGACCAGGTGAGCGCAGGCAGCCGTGTCAAGGTCGCTTCGCGCTGGCGCAACATGGGCTGGGGCTATTTCCCGAACAACCTGCCGCAGTGGAACTACAAATACAAGGTGGCCTTCGCTTTGATCGACGCTTCGGACAAGGCGCAGAAGGTCTTCGTCGACAAGGACTGCGAGCCTTCGACCTGGGTCGAGAGCAAGCCCTTCTCCTACACCTTCGAAACGCCGGCCGTCGATCTTCCCGCGGGGAAATACACGTGGGGCATCGCCATCGTTGACACGACGAAGGAGAACCGGCCTGCCATCCAGCTCGCCGTAAACAACGAAAAGACGGCCGAAGGCTGGGTGAAACTGCACGAAGTACAGATCAACTAACGCCTGAAAAACCATGAAGAGGGTTGCATTGCTTTCCGCAGCGCTGCTGCTGTCCGTCACCGCCTCCTTCGGGAGCGGCGTCCTGGTCGAGGCCGAGAGTTTCCGCGACAAGGGCGGGTGGGCCGTGGACCAGCAGTTCATGGACCAGATGGGTTCGCCCTACCTCATCGCGCACGGCATGGGCAAACCCGTGGCGGACGCCGTGACGACGGTCGAATTCCCGGAAACGGGAACCTACCGGGTCTACGTCCGGACGTTCAACTGGGTCGCCCCCTGGTACGACGGGGAAGGTCCCGGAAAGTTCGCCCTCCGGGTCGGCAGCCGGAAACTGTCCGCGACGCTCGGCTGCACGGGCAGCGAGTGGATGTGGCAGTGCGCCGGAAAGGTCTCCGTCCGGAAAGGTCCGGTCAGCGTTTCGCTGACCGACCTTTCCGGATTCGACGGCCGCTGCGACGCCGTCTATTTCACCACCGAAGAGGGCGACGTCCCTCCGTCCGGAAGCGCGGAACTCGCTGCATTCCGCAAACGGATGCTCGGCATCCCCGCAACGCCGCAAACCGCCGAATCGTTCGATTTCGTCGTCGTGGGCGGCGGCATCGCAGGCATGTGCGCCGCGGCC
>ERZ791861.1179-NODE-1179-length-13116-cov-3.087819_pt1 | contig 13116 bp, 17 predicted proteins | sample MGYA00510283_ERZ791861 | MGnify/ENA primary metagenome ERZ791861 (study PRJEB30046, sample SAMN00792074) | human gut metagenome | study: EMG produced TPA metagenomics assembly of the A metagenome-wide association study of gut microbiota in type 2...
GTGCCATTGTGTTGACACGGGCAAAGCCCAAAATACACTAGGGTGTATCTGAAAAGTCAAAAATAGCGAAACGTACAAGAAAAAGACACAAATAAGTGGTAAGACAAGGGCAGAAAGAAGTGACAAGCATGAAAGCCCGTCGTTATGAACTTACCGATAAGGAATGGGAGCTGGTCCGGCCGCTTATCCCGATCTCGCATACCGGTCGTCCGCAGAAGGATATTCGCGCGCATCTCAATGGCATCCTGTGGCTTGCCCGCAGTGGTGCGCGCTGGAGCGATCTTCCGGCGAGATTCGGTCCGCATCAGACTGTGTACAGCTGCTTCTGCCGCTGGCGGGACGATGGAACCTTGAAAAAGATCTTCGAGCTCTGCGCGGCTCCGGGCACTGGCGCGGAGCTGAGCATGGATTCAACGTCGATCAAAGCATCCGTGCAGGCAGGTCGTGGAATAAGAAAGCGAGCAAAAATCAGACATCAAGCAGCATCGGCAAAACACGCGGAGGCCTGAACACGAAAATTCATGCCATTGTCGGAAAAGACCTGCGGCCTGTGGCTTTTTTGCTGTCTGCCGGAAATGTTGACGATTGCACGGAGGCAGTTTCTCTGCTGAAGCTGCTTCCGGCCCTGAAGGACTGTGATATTCTTGCCGATAAAGCCTATGGCACAAAAGAGATTCGAACTTATCTGCATGACCAGTCCGCCCGCTATACAATCCCGCCGAAAGTGAACACAAAGCAGCCATGGCCGTTTGATAAAGAGACGTATAAACGGCGTAATGTAATAGAGCGTTTCTTTAATCGCCTCAAGGAATTTCGCCGTGCTGAGACACGCTATGACAAGCGTGACGACTCCTTCCTCGCTTTTGTTATGGTCGCCGCGATCTGCGTCGCTTTCAGCATTTTGCACATCTAAGCGCTGTTTTCAGATACACCCTAGTAATCCGGTCTCGCCGTAGCCGTAAATCCCGCCGAGCCTGTAATCACAACGCCGTTTGCGCCGCCGCTGCAGTGGATGATCAGCAGATTGCCGTCCGCGTCTGTGCCGCCGACAATACCGACGTGGGAATCGTCCGGATAGAACACCAGGTCGCCGGGCTGGGCTTCGCTCCATGGGATGTTTTCACAATAGCTGTGCTGCGTGGCTGCACCGCCGCCATGGCCGGGGTAATATACGCCGTTTGTGGCATTATAAAACACCCAGTCTACAAATCCGCTGCAATCCAGTCCGAACGGACGGACTGTGCCAGTGGATCCGCTCCCCTCTGCTGTAACCTCTGTGGGAACGCCCCAACGGTCGTCCCAGCCAAGGACGAGCGATTTGCCGCCCCAGAAATAGGATACCTTTCCGACAAGCTGCATCGCCGTTTCCACAACGGCTTTTCGAGCTGGGTCAAGATCGTCCGGTAGGTTTTCAAGCAGTACAATTGCGTCCTCCTGCGAGATCGTCAGCGAACCCATCGGAATATGCAGACTGCCCAGATTTTCAAGCAGTATATCCAGCGCGTCATTCTGATACTTGGAAAAGGCATATTCCAGCCGCATCTGTTCGGCGGTCTTGGCCGAGATCGTGATGGTCAGCACTGTTTCCGTTTCACCGGCTTCATTCTGTGTGGGTTCGGTCTGTGTGCTGATTTGGCACATATCCCAGAACACCTGCCGCAGCAACTCCACGCGCGCAGCATCCAGCGTGAACACGTCCATGCCATCCTCTGAACCGGCTGTTTTGGACGCAAACACGGCCACAACCTCGCGCCAGTCAGGGGCCTGTCCGACGATCTGGACGGATGCGAGATCGCCGCTTTGCAATTCCTCCAGTTTGGCATGATACTCGCCTTGGATCTCCGCAATAGCCGTCGCCAGAGGCACAGTATCATCGGACTTCTGTTCGTCGGCAAAGAGGATTCCCAGTGGCGACGCCAGGAACGCGCTCGCAACAATCAACAAGGAAAACACGATCAGGAGCGCAGTGCCGCCGCCGAGACTCATCAGTATACTGATCAGCTCTTTTGTCGCTTTTGCCGCAGCCCCGACCAGCCTTTTCGATGCTGCAGCAGTAGCTCTGGCCGCGCTGGAATTGCTCTTTTTGAACATCTTCCGTTGGGCGTCCTGCGTGGCCACTTTTTGTGCCCGCTTCGCCGCAGTTCCTGATACAGAAGGTGCTGGCTGCACCTTTCGGGCGCCGGACAGCACGGTTTCCCGCGTCCGAATCGTAACGCCGCTTCGAGTTTTCTCCCTCGGAGCGGCGTTGATATCTGTTCTTTCCCGGACGGCTGGCAGCCTTTTTGCCGATGGAGCCTGCGGCGGTGCGGGCTGCAGGCGTGGTTGTTCCTCAGCTGGTACGAATACCGGTGTGCGGTGATTCGCTGTGGCTGCGGGTATCTCCGGAGCAATCGGCTGCGGCAGAATGGATACAGCCTATTCGGATGGATTGATGGATGGACTTTGAACGCGCCGGGCTTGGCTTTTTACAAAAACTCGCCGCATCTGGGCCTGTGGTGTGGGCGGCGGAACGTTTGCCGGATCAGTTGTGATCTGTTCCCGGATGGGATGCTCATGGCTGTGCACATCTGGTGCTGCTACGATGCGCGGCGTCCACGATCCCGGCTGTTTTATGTGTTGGACAGATTTCGTTTCTGCTGGTGCGGCAGCAGACGGCAGAAGCGAATTTTCCTGTCTGCCCGGCACATGACTGCGGCCTTCCGGCAGCTCCGCTTCTTTAATCCGTAAAACGGATTTCCGACTGCGCTGCATGAGAATCATCACGCACAGACTGTTCCTCTGTGCGCGTCTTCTTTACCTTCCGACGATAGGTGCGGCGGCCTTGTTCCTGTGGTGCGGATGAAGCGTCAGACAGCACTGGATCGGAGTGAGACCGCACTTTCTCGGTGTGCGGTCGCTGTCGAGGTTGAAGCGGCATATTTGCAGGTTGTGTGTCTTGCGGCCCTGAATGTGATATGGGTTCTGCCTGTGTTTTTGCAGCTTGCTGGATATATGCACATCTTGCTTGCCCCTGTGGTGTCAGCTTTGGTGTATTCTGTGGCTGCACCGGTCCTGGTTGGGTGTACAGATCTTCTGAACACTGACGCGGCTCTTTTTCCAAAGGTAGCACGTTAAGTGTAGCGTGATACTCTTGCAACTGCTCTGGTATAGGCTCCGTTACAGTCGCTCTCGCCGCTTGCTGAGTATAGGCGCAGCGTCCCTGTTCCTGCGGTGTCATTGCCGGCATGTTCTGTGGCCGCTCTGATTTTGACCCGAATTGTGTATCCACGGTGCGTTGTCGGGGCAGATCCGGCGCTTGTCGCGGCGCAGATTGCTCCTGCTGTGAACGATCAGGAGAAACCGCGTGAAGAATCCTTTGAGAAGTGGTGCGCGGAAGCTGAACTGCTTCGTGGACGATCTCACAGGCAGCCGCTTCTACCTGCTCCGCGGCATCACTCTCCGCGCTGGCCGCGGAGTCAGGCTGCTTAGCACTGTCATTCACTTCTTTTACAAATTTCTGTGCCATCTGGCGCTGCACGGCGGAGGCTGCCGGACGTTTTTCGTGTTTGTCCTTTTTTCGGTCTGGTTGTTCTCGAATGTCTGGAATAGGTGTCACCTCCCAATTGCGTCTCACCGTGAGACTTATTTCCGCCATAGAAATGTGTCTCACGGTGAGACGTATTTATGCTTCCCCCGGCGTTGTTGTGACCAGGCGGTAAACAGCGCCTTGAGCTGGCTGATGTTTTGCAGGATGATCGTTGACATGATATTTCTTGAGCGCATTGTTGCCTGCAGACGGGCGTAGCCGTCGGGCAAGGCCACGTTGGCAAATTCGTCGAACATCAGCCGGACCGGGACGGGCAGCGCGCCGTGATGCACCTTATCCGCCTGATAATACAGTTCCTGAAAGGCTTGCGTATAGAGTATGCCGACGAGGAAATTGAGCGATGCGTCATTGCTGTCCGGGATGATGCAAAAGATGGCCTGCTTGCGCTCGCCGAGCTTTCCCAGCTCCATATCGTCGTTGCTTGTGATACGCTGAATCTCCGGCAGCGTAAATGACGCCAAACGGACGGCGGCGCTCACCAATATGCTTTTAGCGGTTTTTCCGGCGGCTTGCTTGAAAATATGGTATTGGCGCACAGCAATATGATCCGGCTGTTCTTCCTCCAGCGCCTCAAACAGCAAATCCAACGGAGATTGGTAGTCGTCGTCTTCCTCTTTGGCTCCGCCGTTCTCGATCATATACAGAATGGTCTCCATGTTCTGATCCTCCGGCGGCGCTTCATGCAGCAGATACAGCATCAGCGCAGAGCCGTCTCCGATTTCTCCCAAAACGGATCGTTTGCTTTGGCGCCCTTTGGCGTGGTGTTTTTGATGAAGTTGTCAATAAGCTTGAACACGTCCGAATCCTTGCGGATGTAGTGGAAGGGATTGTAGCAGTCTGATTTCGCTGGGTCGATCAGGTCAAACACACGCAGAACATAGCCCTCCTGCAAAAACAGATTTCCGACAGCCCGGAGCATTTCGCCCTTTGGGTCGGTCACGATGAAGCTGGCATTGGCAAGCATCAGATTGGGCTTTGCCAGAAAGCGCGTCTTGCCGCTGCCGGAGCCGCCCACGATGATTTGCAGGAGATTTCTCCTGTGCAGCTTGCCGTTCATGCTCATCTGTAAATGCTGCGTCAGAATGACGTTCCGGCTTTCGTCCTTGTCGCGGTACTTTTTATCCAATTCCCGGACACTGCCCCACGACGCGGAGCCGTGTTCCTCACCGGGGCGGGTATTCTTCTGACCTGTGTAATAAAACAGAATTGCGCAGCCGTAGAGCAGCAAAAAGATACCCATGAATTTTGGCGTATACGGCGTCCAGCGCAGGGAAAACGGCCTCTGGATGGCAGCAGAAAAGCCGTCCATCAACACGAAAACCGTCATACCGGGTTCGTAGCAGCCCGCCATCAACACGGCCAGCCATAACACAGGTATAGCAAACGCCGCCCACGCCGGGGCGGCGCTGCGAAAGGATTTCTTTTTGTGGATCACAGGTCAGATGGATGGATGCACGCCAAACCAGTACGGCTGGCATGGTGCTTGCAAGCAAGCAGAAATCCAGCTGCGACCAGCAGAATTGCCGGAACAATGAAATAAATCAGCTTTTTCATGTTGTGAATACCTCCATTTCAAATGAAATAAATCTCACGGTGAGACGCAATACAAGAAGCAAAAAGAGAATGTGGCCTGTAAGCTACAGAACACACACTCTCTTTTCGCTATCTCAGAAGTTTCGGATAATCCGTCTTACCGTTGACAATGCGATAGACAAATACCGTTTCCTCTATCACTTTGTAGACGCAGACATAATCGCCGCAGATCACCTTGCGGAACTCCCGTTTGGCCAGTTCCAAGTCCGGATGCTGGGCGCCCATATAGGGAAAATCGCCCAGCCGCTCCAACGTGTCAAGGATTTGATCTGTGATGCGCTGGGCAGCCGCCGGACCGACCAGCCGCAGATAAATGTCCGAAATTTTGTCAATATCCTGCCACGCGGCAAGCAGCAATTCAACCCGATACTTTGCCATGTGCATATTTCTCCGCCAGACGGGAGCGAACCTCGTCTACACTGAACGTAGGCGCACCGGCTAATCTGGAAAACTCCGCCTCCAGAACGCTTGCCCGATGCTCCAGTATCTTTTCGCGTTCCTCATAGGCTTCCACGCTCATCACGACCAGATCGGCTTCGCCCTTGTTGGTGATAATGACCGGTTCGCCGGATGCTTTTGCGAGCATTGAAATCTGCTGATATTCGTTACGCAGCGCGGTGGATGGTTTCAGATTCATCATCAGTCCTCCTATCATGGTTCTGATAGTATTATATCATACTCTTGCAGATATGCAAGCACACACATCAAATACGTCTCACGGTGAGACGCAATTCCCGGCTTGCGCCGCACCTCCCAGCATCGAGAAGTCCGCGCCAGCGGACTTCTCCGGTTTGCTTCCCTTGTCTGCCGCACTTCCGATGGCTGGCCGTTGTCAAGGCCCGACCAGTTCGCAAACTGGTCGGCTCGCGGACGATTGCGCCAGCAATCGTCCGGCCTTGACTGCGGACGGTCATCGGAGTACCATCCCGCAAGGGGAACAAACCGTTCATCTGGACCTGCTTGGATTGCCGCGCAGCCTTGTTTGCGGTGTAATGGCCCGTTCGATACTACCGCCGATTTTCTGCGCCATGTTCTGCATCTCATGGAGAGCCTGCCGCCTGTCCTGCGGCTCGTAGCCTTCATAAAGGGCCGTGAGATTGGACGTGTCCGGCGCTTCTGCCGGAATTCCAAAGCGTCTGCAAAGCATGTAGCCCACGCTTTGCGCGTCCAGCTCATAGTCCCCGCGGCTGTAATTGGCGTTATATCCCTTCCCGTGGAACCGCGCATGGGCGATCTCAACGGCAATCCCGGCAAAGGCTTCCTGGTCTGCGTAGTTCGGGTTGATTGCCAGCTTCATTTGGTCGGGGTCATAGAGCGCAGGCAACGGAAGCGTTGACTCCGTGACAATAGGGACCACGGAATAATTGATGAGCGCAGAGAGCGCGGCGGCCATTTCCTTGGAATCCGGTTGAAGCATGGTGTGCTTCAGGTCGCGTCCGCTGGTCTGACGAATATCAAATACGTCTGTCAGCACATAGCCCTTGCCAAAGGTAGACCAGGTAAAGATTTTTGCGCCGTTTCGTTCTTCCGACGCAAGAACGCTTCGGCTCAGGCTTTTCCACCGTTCTTTGGTGCCAAAGATGGTGGCCGACGCATCCTGCACCATGACCAGCGCCACGTTTCCGGCGCTGTAGCTCGAATTGTCTGCCTGACAATTCAGATACCGGAGATACTGCTCCGGGTCTGTTGTGATCTGCACAATACCGGCGTCCTGCATGGCGTTTGCGTTCTCACGTTCCGCATCGCGCTGCATCCGCCACTGTTCATCGCTCTGGGTTTTCTGTGCAATGATCGTTTCCAGATTGGAAATAAGAATCCCTCCTATCGGATGTGCTCCAACTCCCGCTGGGGTTCTGCTTTCCCGGCTGCGGCCCGCAGCGCAGCCAGCCGCCCTTTGACGGACGGCTTTTTTCCGTTACTGATCGAAGCCGTCCCCTGCGTCAAGCCACTGCTTCGCTCTGGCGAGAACCGTCCTGGTTGGTCAGGGGGCTGCTCTTTTTTTGGCGTTTTGTCCTCCCGGTTTTGCGGAAGATAGCCCATTTGCTGCAAAATATAGTTGGCCTGTGAAAGATGGTTTACGTTGGTGATCACGTCAAAACAGGCGCTGCCGCCGCTTTTGTCCTGAATAACGGTAAACAACAGCCCGACTTTTTTCGCGCGTTTCTTGAATTCATCCAGATCCTCTGCGCGCGATGGAAAGATCTGTAGCGGACGCCCTTCCTGCAAAAGCCGGTTCATACTGACCTTGCCGTACAGCTTTTTCTGGTCCTTTGCCAGTGCATACAGCAGCGCGGCCAGATTTTTCGCACCAGACGCCAGCAGCTTGATTGCTTCCTCGGAAAGCTGTACCCCTTCCCTGACCACCAGATCGGCGGTTTCAGCGCTTACCTCCATAAATCGTTCCTCCTTTCCCGCGCCGGTTCCGGCGCTTGTGGTTGTTCCTGGTTCTGCCGGCTTTCCTGTACCTGCCGGCGTATTCGCGGCATGTTTTCTGTGATCTTCCCGCACAGGCGCAGTTCCCGGCGAAGGGGACGAAGCTGCGCAGTGATCGCGTCAATTTTTGCATTAGCGTACTCAGATGGACTGGCCCGCCGCAGCACATACAACTGCTTGCGGGCATCTGTCAGCGTGTCGATTTCTGCCTGTAGGGCGCCCTCTAACATGGTCAGTTCGCTTTGGCTGTCAATCCGATATTTTTGCAGGAGGCGGAATTGCTGCGTATACTGCTCCAGCTTCCGGACCTCCGCCCGGGTTTGAAACGATATCTTCTGCCGCTGCTTTTTGCGAGGTGAGAGAAGATAGAAATAGTACAGATACAGTGCCCGAAAGCTGCTGCGCTTCACAGGCGGATACCGGGACAGACGCTTGCGGACGACATACTGCTTTGATGATGTCTGCGCCTGCGGCATCGGAGCGGCTGCTTCGCTGCGCTGTGCACGAAGCCTTTGCAGAATGTCATCCTCCGTATAGCCCTCCCCCAAGCTGTCCAACCGGATGAGCCGCTGCCCGCCCGGCGGCTTGATAGCCGTATGCTTCACATTGGGGCCGTGCTTGATCGTATAGCCCTGATTTCGCAGCGCCCGCAGAAAGGAATCGAGGGTGAAGCTGATGGAAAGTGCAGCGTCAATATCCTGCCGGATGAGATCCCGGATCGTGGCCTTACCGCTGCGCTCTGCATCCCATGCCGCATAGGGTTTCCCCTTTCCGTCAAGCTCTATGACAGACAGACCGTAATCTCGGCTGACTGCATTGGACGTCCCACGCAGCGTCTCAAAATAACTCTTGAAGTCGCTCCTGTACTTCTTCCCATTCAGGAAAGACACCGAATTGAACACGATATGGCAATGCAGATGCTCCCGGTCAATGTGGGTACAAATGGCAGCTTCATATTGGCTTCCCAGAAGACGCTTGGCAAACTCGACGCCTGCCGCATGAGCCTGCTCCGGTAAAACCTCCCCGGGCGCATAGGAATGGACAATATGGTAGCCCAGAATGCCGCCGCATTTGCCCCAGCGCCGCTTGGTTGCCTGCATTTCCTGAAACGCCGTCTCAAGGCCACAGTTGATAGCCGTCTGCAGGCGGGCCTTTGCCGGGTTTTCGATGTACCGCAGCGCGTCTGTCAGATTCGTCTTTTCCTCGTTCTGCGCATAGCACAGGCAACGATCCAGCCGGGAGCGGATGACGATGATTTTGTCGTAGGCCATTACAGCGTGTCCTTCACGAGCTGCCAGGCTTGTTTTGCCAGCACCGCCGCACTGTGGATCTCTGCCTGTTTCGCATAGCCCTTGCCGTTTGCCCAGTGGGCAAGCTGGTTGATAATGGTGCCGATGCCGGACAGCTCCCGCAGAAGGGCGGCATAGCAGTCCGGCGGGCGGGGCTTGAGCTGCTCGCCCATGATACACTTGCGGACTGTGCCGCTGACGGACAACCCGCTGTCCCGGCACAGCCGCGTCAGATGCCGGTATTCGCCGTCATCCAGCCAGAGGCCGATAAAGTGATTCCGGCTGCGCAAAGAATCCCTCCTTCTTCAAATGAAATGCGTCTCACCGTGAGACGCAAATCGCGGGGTCTTAGGGGCATGCCCCTAACAAGGGTCGTTTGTTTAACAAATGACATACTTGCTCAATCAGCATCGCTTGCGGCGCTGATTGATTTATCGCTGCGGCGCAGCGGCTTTTGTGCGTCTGGTCTTTTTGGACGGACGCTCCATTCGGTGTTCCAGCATCAGCAGGCGCTGAAGCTCTGCCTCACTTTTCGGCAGATACCGGACAGCCCGAATGGTTTGGTCATAGGCGATCCGGCTTTGCATAAAACTGTTGTAATCGACTTCATGGGTACATCCGTCTTCTGAAACATATTGTAAGGTCTCAATGGGCAGCGCGGAACGAAGCACGCGCTGTACCTGGCTTTTGTAGTCAATGGGATAGACCCGCCCTGCCAGCTTGCCGTCACGAACACCCTCCACAACGACACGGAAGTCGAGAATGCCCTCCGGTTGATCGGCATAATAGGTCCAGATACAGTTCGCGTTGGTATCGTCCAGAAAGGCTTCGCGTTCCCGCACACACCATGTCCCATGGGGACGGCTCATCCAGTAGAACGCACGGTTTTCCATATTGGGGTCCTGTGCGCTGTCCCAGAGCTTTTTGGCGTCAAGGTCAAAATCCTCCGGATACCGGTCCAGATCCAGATAGAGCGCCCGGGCTACCACAGTCATGATCTCCTGCCGGGTGATGGGCTTTTCCGGGGCCATGACCGTACTGGACTGGCCCTCATAGGTGCCCATCCAGACGGCCTTTTGGATGTCCGGATAGTACCAGGCGCTTTGGGAAACGTCTTTGTATGCGCTGATAGGGGAAGGGACGGGCGCGGACGTGGTTTTTTCTGATTTGGGCTGCCCCCTGGGCGGTTCCTGTGCCTTTGCGGGAGGCTTTTTCGGAAGTTCCTTGCCTGCTGCTTTCGGCAGGACAGACGCATCCTGCTGTGTGTCCTTTGCCACTTTTACGTCCGGTTTATCAACACTTACCGCCTTCGTGTCCTTCTTTTTGCCGATCTCCGCTTCTGTCAACAGCTTGCCGGGCGGCTTCCCCTGTGCATTGTCCTTCAAGCGGAAATCCCTGGCTTCTTTTTCCGTCATGTCATAGACGAACGCCGGGATCTCCGTTTTCTTTGCCAGCTCGCTTGCCTTGCGGCGGCGGTTGCCGGAGACGATCTAAAACTCGCCATCCTCGCGCTGGCGCAGGATGACTGGTTCCTGGATGCCCTTGAGAACGATGCTGCTTGTCAGCGCCTCCAGACTTTTCGGACTCGGCGGCGCAAAGACGCTGCCGGGCAGGTCATGGATTTTGGAAAGCGGAATGTTGACCGGCTTGCGCTCCGGCATCGTGGGATCGCGTGCTTTTTCTTCTGCCATGTGTTACCTCCAAAAATATATGTCAAAAAATACGTCTCACTGTGAGACCTATTTCCTGCCGAAATCATGCCGCACCTGTGCGGAATAGAAAAAGCCCATCGTCATCGGCGCGTTGTAGAGCGCGGTCAGAAGATAGGCTTTTACGTTATTGATTTGTGTTGTTGTGTTTTTCAGGCAGTCCAGAACGTACTCAACGTGCATCTGCGTGAGCTGCCGGAACCGCTCTTTGATGATCTCAATGGGAATCTGCTCTTTTCCGATGCGGATGGCAGGTGCGGCGCTGCACTGGATTTCCGCGATCAGCTCAGTCAGGGCATCCACATCCTCGGCGGCATACTGCGTACAAAGCGCGTCATAGTCAATTTGTGTTCTGACGCGCTCTTTCAAATCCCATCGCTCCATCCATCCGCTTTTCTGCGGCTTTGCGGGATAGATAGATGGATCAGGATAGCTTAAATCAGGATAATTATTATCAATATAACTTGAGTCGGAAATATCGACTTCTTGGAGTCGCGTTTTCAGACCTCTTGAAGTCGGAATTTCCGACTTCTGGACGTTGCAAATCTCGACTTCTGGAATTGGCGCAGGCGGTTCATCCTTTTTGGGTGGAATCTCGCGGGTTGTGAAGCGCTTGACATAGAGCTTTGTCGGCTTGCCCTGACCTTGGCGAACGCGCTCGATCAGTCCGGCACCCTTGGCTTTGTCCAACTCTGCCAGCAGCTTCATTGCCTTGTCCCGCCCGCAGCAGAGGTCGGCTGAGATTTCCTCAACGGTGTAGTATATAAACACGCGGCCGTCTGCATCGTACCATCCGTGTTTCTCGGATAAACCCATGCGGTCAAGCAGCAAACCGTAAAGCAGCTTTGCTTCGGTGGAGACGTTCTTGAATCGCTGATGCGTAATCAGCAGGCGCGGAATCCGAAAGTAGCTGAACTCTTTCGATTCATCGCCGTAAAAATAATCTGATACGATAACCTGCGCCATTTACACACCTCTTTCCTTGCATATACCGTCTGTGATATAGAAAACGCACGATTTGGTTCTTTGCCAAATCGTGCGTTTGCCATGTGCTTTCTGGAAAAGCCTGTCCATGAGGCGGCTTATGCAAATACTGTCCCTCATTTTCCCTTGATTTTCAAGGCATTCCGGCGTGTGTGCAAATTGTGTGTATCCATAGGACATCACGAGCACATAGTCGGCGTTCCGCGCGAGCTTCGCGTAATCATGGCCCTCGTAGAGGATACCGGGCTGATCGGCGGAGGTTTTGGGCGCAAGCGCCGCAATCACGATCCCGCCGAGGCGCGAGACCGTCTGCCGCAGCGCGCCGACAAAATCGGCATACGCCTCGGCCAGCGGTGCGCCCAGAAACTCGAAGTCCACATCCACGCCCGCGTAGCCCTTGCGCTGCATCGTCCGCGCCGTCTCCTCGATCAAATTCTCCGCCTTTTCCGGGTCGAGCAGCACCTCCTCCGCCCGCAGGCTCGAAAAGCTCCCGTTCTCCGTCAGCGTGGACAGGTGCATCAGCGGCATCGTTCCGTACTCCTCCGCCAGCGCGAGCAGCTCCGTGTCGTTCAGGTCGAACAGCCCGCCCTGCGCGGTGATCCCGTATGTAAACGGCGCGAGGTAGCCCGCGTAGGGCAAAATACCGCGCAGCACCGCCGGGCTTACGAAGGGATAGGCGTAGCCGTTCAGCGCCAGCGGACGGCTTTTTTCCTCCTCCAGCCGGATCACCAGCACCTGCCCCGGATAGATGCGGCTGCTGCCGCCGAGATTCGGATTGTTCCGGTAGAGCGTCTGCACCGTCACGCCGAACTGCCGCGCAATGGAATACAGGCTGTCGCCCGCGCGCACCGTGTACGTCAGCAGCGGCCGCAGGATCAGCAGGCTCTGGCCCACCGCCAGCCGGTACGGCTCCCGCAGGCCGTTGTAGCGGGCGATCAGTCCCGGCGCAACGCCGTGCATCCTTCCGACCGAGTAGAGTGTATCGCCGCGTTTTACCACATGGATCTCCAAAAACATCACCTCCCGACACTCTATGCGCACGCCGCGCTTGAGTTTCCGTTTCCGTGCGGATATACTATAATAAAATAAGGGACAGGGAGGCTTTGCCATGCCGGATCTGAAAGCGCTCGGCGCGTGGGCGCCGCTGCTGGAAAAGGAGTTGCACGCACCGTACTTTGAGGAGCTGCAAAAAAAGGTCGCGGACGCTTACGCGCACACGGCCGTTTTTCCGCCGGAGGCGGACGTATTCCACGCTTTTTCCCTCACGCCGCCGGAACGGGTGCGGGTCGTGATCCTTGGGCAGGACCCGTATCATGAGCCGGGCCAGGCGCATGGTCTGGCCTTCTCGGTGCAGAAGGGGGTGAAGCTGCCGCCGTCTCTGCAAAATATCAGCAAGGAGCTGCAAGCCGACCTCGGTCTGCCGCCGCTTTCCTGCGGCTGTCTGACGCCTTGGGCGCGGCAGGGCGTTTTCCTGCTCAACACCGTCCTGACCGTCGAGTCCGGCAAGGCCAACAGCCACCGG
>ERZ791861.1196-NODE-1196-length-13039-cov-6.062307_pt1 | contig 13039 bp, 10 predicted proteins | sample MGYA00510283_ERZ791861 | MGnify/ENA primary metagenome ERZ791861 (study PRJEB30046, sample SAMN00792074) | human gut metagenome | study: EMG produced TPA metagenomics assembly of the A metagenome-wide association study of gut microbiota in type 2...
TATTAAAATGGTAGAAGACTCTGAAACTTTGGATGAAGTTGTCGTGGTAGGTTACGGAGTTCAAAAGAAAGCCAATTTGACCGGTGCCGTTGCTTCGGTAGACTTTGAAGAACAAGCGAAATCACGTCCTGTAACGACTGTATCTGCTGCATTGGCAGGTCTAAGTGCAGGTGTACAAGTTATGCAAAGTTCTGGTCAGCCAGGTAGTGATGGTGCTACTATTCGTATTCGTGGTGTAGGAACATTGAATAATGCGGACCCATTGGTGTTGATTGATGGGCTAGAAGGTTCAATGGATAATGTTAATGCACAAGATATTGAAACCATTTCTATATTAAAAGATGCTGCTTCTTGTGCTATCTATGGTTCTCGTGCTGCTAATGGTGTTATTTTGATAACTACTAAGAAAGGTAAAGGACGTATCAGTATTAATTATAGTGGCCGTGTATCTTATGCACAACCAACTCGTATTATTGATATGGTTTCAAATTACGCCGATTATATGGAGTGGATTAATGAGTCTGGTGAGAATATTGGTCAGAAAGGAAACTTTGATCAAACTACTATTGATTTATGGCGTGAAAAGGCCAAAGATCCTAATGGCGTTAATGAAAATGGTGTGCCCAACTATGTAGCTTATCCAAATACAGACTGGCAGAAAGAGATTTTTAAACATGGATTAATAAATGACCATAACTTATCATTGTCTGGTGGAACTGATAAGACACGTTTTCTCGCATCTTTAGGTTATATGGATAACCCTGGATTGGTAGATAGAACTGGTGTAAAACAATATAAGATGCGTGTAAACCTTGAGGCTGATGTTACGAAGTGGTTGACTGCTGGTGCACGTATCTATGGAGATATGAAAGATCAGGAGGTAGGTAATTTTAGCAATGCTAATAACTATTTACGCCAAACGACTCCAGGTGTATATCCTGAATGGAATGGACAGTATGGTTATCCTGAAGCTCCTGAAGAGAGTGCTACTGCTAATAATCTTTTGCAGAAATTAAATGATACAAATGGTAGTACTAAAAAGACAAACGTAAATGCAGCCGTATTTAGTAAAATCACTTTTATGAAAGGGTTGACATGGACATTTAACTTTAACTACAAACGTTACTGGTATGAAAACCGTTCATGGACTCATGCAACAGATCAAGTAAAGTTTAGTACCGGCGAGGTTAAAAGTGCTGCAACCAAGCCCGATATGATGAGTACTTCTTTCTCTAATGAAGGAAACTGGTCATATACCTTGGAAAATATCATTAATTACAATACCACTATTGCAAGAGACCATAATATTGCAGTAATGGGAGGTTATCAGGAATGGTATAAGTATTGGAACTCTTCAAACGCTAGCTTGCAAGGTTTAATTGACGAAAATATTAATGTTCCTAGCTCTGCAACGGAAATGAAAAGTATTGGTGGTACAGCCAAAGACCGTGCAACTCGTTCTTATTTTGGACGCTTAAATTACGATTATAAAGGTCGCTATCTATTTGAAGCAAATATACGTTATGATGGAAATGGACGCTATGGTAAAGATTATCGTTGGGGTGTTTTCCCTTCATTCTCTGCCGGTTGGCGAATCTCTGAAGAAGCATTTATGAGTGGAACTCGCCATTGGTTGGATAACTTGAAATTACGTGCTTCATGGGGTAAGTTAGGTAACGATGGTGGCGATGATGTTTCAGAATATGAATATCAGTCTGTATATGGTATTACTGATTATTCATTTGGTGGAAAACAAGTTAGTGGTTTAGCTATGACTGGCTTGGCTAATGCTGCTTTAGGATGGGAACGTTCCACTACTACTGACATAGGTATTGATGTAGGAGCTTTGAAAAACAGGTTGTCATTAGAAGTCGATTATTATTACAAAAAGACAACAGGTATTTTGTATCGTCCTGCTATTCCTATTACAATGGGTGGGCTGACTGCTCCTCGTATGAATATTGCTGAGGTTTCATCACATGGCTTTGATATGTCAGTAAGCTGGAGAGATCGTATTGGAAAGGTTGATTATTCTATCTCTGCTAATTTTGGGTATACAACCAATAAAGTTGATAAATACAAAGGTAAATACAAAGAAGGATGGGGTGAAGATGGTAATTGGTACAATAATAAAGGTGATGTATTCAATGACTCAGGTAGTCTTTCTCCAGTAGTAGAAGGTCACAAATTGTGGGAATATTATATGAAAGAGCCTTATAAGGGCAGTGGCAAATATTATAACAATGATGGAACTGTAAATATTCATGGTGGTCCTAAGGACGGTATGATTCGTACTGAAGCAGATATGGATTGGGTAAAGGCTATGATTGCTGCCGGGTATGAGTTCCAACCTAATAAAACTATAGGTAAAAATAATATTTGGTATGGTGATTATATTTATGCAGACCTTAATGGTGACGGTAAATATGGTAATTCTTATGACTATAGATTTCAAGATGTTTCTAAAGATCCGAAATATACGTTTGGTATGCAAATGTCTGCTTCATGGAACGGATTTGATATTTCTATGAACTGGGCAGGTGCTGCGGGACGTAAACTTTATTGGAGCCCGACTAGTGGTTACAACAGTACTGGTACTCGTGTTGGTATTGGTTTAAGTAAAGAAATAGCTAATGACCATTATTTCTATGATCCGGAAAATCCAACAGATCCACGTACAAGCCTTAATGCCAAATATCCGCGTTTAACATTAGGTGAGTCAGGAGCTCAGAATACTACTTCAAGCACTAATTTTTTATATAGTGGAGATTATTTGAAATTGAAAAACTTAACTATTGGTTAAAAATATAATTCTTGTTATCTAGATATAAAATGATAATAATCAAAAATTTAAATTGAAACAAAATTGAATCTGTTTATATAAAAACATGCAATTTGCATACAAAAATGCCAAATTCAAGAAAACAAATACGCAAAAATACAAATCTTGAAATGAGAAATAGTAAGGCTTTTTGGGTACTATTTTCTTCTGTTTGTACTAATGTGAATAAAATGGGCAGACAAAAAAATGTCTGCCCATTTTATTCACTACCATCTTTATTGTATACAATATGTATTGATGATAAATAACAATCATTAAACTGTCGGAAATAAATGTGTATACAGTACTAACGCATCAGAAAATTTTAGATTATGTGATAAGCACTTTTGTTTAATATATTCACATCCCGCCCACAATAGAGCACATAACATATCTAATGGCCACCATATTAAAGAAACTATTGCCGTAAAAAACATTATGCTAGAAAGCATTTTTACGATACAATTGAGAAAATATGAAATCCAGCCTTCAATAATACATGGAAGTTGTATTATTGAAAGTAACAATATTATTATAGTCTTCATTTATGTTATTCTTCTTTGGCGATTTATTCTAAATTATACCCATAAATAGCTAAAACAAAACTTAATATTGTTAATCCCCAAATATAAACTCCCCATGGTTTATTTCCTAAAAAAAACATATGAAATCTTGTATTTGCTTCTGATATTACATCACTTATTAATGCTAAAATAAGCATTCCTACCAAATAAATAGGTATATTCCAATACCATGAGAGTTCCGTTAAACCGCATGTCGCTATTATACCTATTCCTAAAGATAGGAAAAGAAAAAAACGTAAGGAAAAGTTGCTTCTCATGTATACTGGTAGACCAAAGCTTACCCATCTTTTTACATTAGTGTGCAATTTCAAGGACACAAGATTGCACAACAAAGCTGATAAACAGACTAAAATCTTCATCGTTGTATTGTTTTATTTAATAGATTTCATAATTGTCTTAACCAAGCATGAATAATGATCACAAAAAGGCTTTAAAAATTCAACAAGTTCACTTGCGGGTATTTCATTTATTTTCTTTTCTGTCGTTTCTTCATCAAATACCAATAGAGGCTTAGCAACTATACATAAATACATATAAGCTGGTAAAAACTGTTTGGTTCGGGGATAATCGGAGTGTATCAAACCCATAATATCTTGTTCCCATCCCTCTTTGCGAAAAAGATATATTCTTTCATGTTTCTTCTCTGCTGGTAATCCCAATTTCGATGCTATTTGTTTTAAATATACTTCTATCCTATCTTGCATTAATCTATAATCAATGTCGATATTTTGTTCTTCTATAAGCATTGTACCAAGCCATATATCGAACATTGCTACTTCAAATCGTCCCTCCTTTGAGATAGGAATATCGATATTATACATACTTTTTTCTACAACTGTGAAGACTGTTGCCAAAGCATCATTAGTCTTTCCTTTAAAAAAACTGAAAACTCCCATAAGCAAAACTTATTATCCTCCAGTTCCTAAAGGATATAATAAAATCACAAAGCGTGGAACTGCAATGCCACGTTCTGATTGGAGGTCCTAGGAAAACCTTGTACACGGATATGGTAATAGCAGCCCACGCTATAGCGTGAGAACCACTATGCTATCCTTGTGTACAATTGCGAATTTCCTAGGTTCCCAACCACAAGATAAGCATAACGCTTCTTTAAATTCTAAATATGTTTTGGATAGAGTTTCCTCTCTCCGAATGCAAAAATATGAAAAATGCAGGAAGCGCAATAACATTTCCCGCATTTTTTATGTTGGCACATAAGTATTTATAATCATTACAGTTTGAATCCCTTGCTTTTCCGTTGCGGTTGCTGTATCGTTGGTCGTATCCGCTGGAGCAGCCTCTCGAACTGCTCCCTGAACCAGTCGAGGATGTTCTTCCCGTTGATGTGCAGGACAAATCGTTTTCCTTTCTCTCCCTGCTCTATTCCCATCTGTGCGGTGGCACCCGTCACGGAGAGGTCTCTCTTGTGTTCCTCGGAGTAAAGGTGCCCGCTATACTCCAACGGTTGGAAGGTGAAAAGTCGGTCCGTCTGCTCGGGTGTGAAGCCTGCCGAACGGCAGTACCTCTCCATGCGCATCGCGTCGGCGAAAAGAGGGAACCAGCCACATGCGCGATCCGTCCATTTTTGCAGATATGCCGTCCGCTCCCTTTCCCTTTCCAGTTTTTGGATGTAGTCGGTCTGCACCGTAGCAAGTTCCCTGCCGTGCCGTGCCCGCTGCCGTTGCAGACTGGCCTGCAAGTCCTCTATGCTCTCTTCACGGGCGGCTATTTCGTTTTGCAAGCTGCGGTTGTCCGCCTCCAGCTCCTTGATTTTCCCACTGCCCAAAAGAGACCCCACCTTCGCCATGATGGCGGTCTTTGCCTCCATCTTGACCGCCTCCAGCTTTTGCGTGTTGATTTCCTTTCTGGCCGTTTTCAGCCGTTTTTCCGCCTCTTCCTGCTCGGCTTGGAGCTGTCGCACGTTCTCTTCCAGTTCGTCCGTCTGCCGCCTCAAATCGCGGTAATACTGGGCGGTGGAGACATGTCGGGCTTCCGAACCTCTTACCCCGCGTTGCAGGCCGTATTTCACCATGACTCTGGCATAGTCGTCGTGGTAGGCAATCAGTCTGGTGCGGTTCAACACGTCGTCGGCACACAGCCGGGCGGCATTCGCCTTCTTGCGGTAGGTTCGTCCTCCCTCCTTCGGCTTCTTCTGTCCCGCCTTCCTGCGCTCTCCCGTCACTATCGGTACGAGCGTGGCGTGTATGTGCGGCGTGTGCTCGTCCATGTGCAGCACCGCCGAGACCACGTTCTCCCGCCCGAAGGTCCTGTACAGCCAGTCCATGCTGTCCCGGCACCAGTCGTCCAGCCTTCCGGCTTTCTCTATTTCCATCATGTCCTCATGTGTTCCCGATAGCATGACACGGATGGCGCGTACCTGGTCGTGGGTGATTTTCCTTCTGATGCCCGCACTGCTGATGCGGGCGGCAATCGCGTCGTCACGCTCCCTGATGCCTTCGGGCATCCGGACGAGCTCGCGGTTCAGGTGCGTGCGCATGGGATCGACGTTCGGTGCTATCACCCTGCGCTCGATATGGTCGGACATCCGGCTGTCGGATGCCCCCTTCGCTTTTCTGAAATCGAGTGAGAAATATCCCATTGTAAAGTCTTTTTAAGTTTGACAATTCCGCCTGCCGTGCGGATATGCCTCACGGCGAACGGGGTGTGCAGAGGGGCCGGCCCCTCGCCTCAATAGGGCGTTTTTAGCTGCGCTTGCGCTGCGTGAAGAAAACGCCCTATTGAGCTATGGCTTTTCACTGTGCAAAAAGCCTGCGGGATGCGTGCGGTTACATACCGATGCCCTTCCCCTTTTTCTTGCCCGGCTGCTGCACCCACTGTACTTGCTTTACCTGCCGTACCGGGTTCGCCTGCTGTGACAACTTTTTTCCGTTCAGGTAGTCGTTCAGGTCCTTGTACCCGCTGTACACATGTGACGCGTCGTGGACACGCGAACCGTACTCTCTTTGGATTTCGCGCAGGGCTTCCAGCCCGGCGCGGTCGTTGTCAAGGAAGCAGTGTATCCGCTCATAATCCCCCAGCGGCCGCAGGGCTTTGGAAAGGTTGGAAACCGAGTTCAGCACGATATATTCCTGTCCGTCAAGGGCGGGGCGATCGGGATGCCTCGCCTGCCGCAGCGTGAGGAAGGAGAGGTAATCCATGAAACCTTCGAAGAGGCAGCAGGTTTCCCCCGGTTCCGTTTGTCGTATGTGGGTGATGTCTTTCGGGGCTATGCAGCCCTTGAAGAACTTGTTGCGTATCTCGTAGCCTCCCGAACGGTTGGGAAAACCGACGGCAAAGTAGGGTTTGCCGTCGGTCAGATAGTGCACCTCCCTGCATTCTCTTTTTGCCAGTTCCGTATTTATCCCCCTTTCCCGCAGATAGGAGAATAAGGCGGGGGAAGAAAGCGGCATTACTTCCAACTGCCGGAAACTTGGTTGTGATAATGTCTGCCCGCCAAAAGAGAAGGAGACGGGGCGCACGTGCGGTGCCTGCCTTGCTATCATTTCCAGAAGGTAGGGCACATGGTCGGATGCGTAGAGTTCCGCCGCCAGTGCGATGATGTTGCCGCCTTTCCCGGTGGCAAAGTCGTACCAGAGATTACGTTCGGTGTTCACCTTGAACGAGGCCTCGGTTTCCTCCCTCAACGGTGACTTGTACCATAGGTTGCCGCCCTGCCGTCTTACGGGTGAGTACCCCAGACTGTGCAGGTATTCGGCTATGCTGATTTGTTTCGCTGTCTGAATGTCCATACGTGTGAGTGTTTGAATGAATGACTGTTTTTGTTTTTTCGCCCGCACCTTCTTATATAAGGTACGGCATATACATGGCTTCACTTAAATGCTCGTATATATAGGATACGGGTATTAAGTGAAGCGGTTGCGTGATGTCCTCGTACCGCTTCGCTTTTCCCTTATATATAGGCACCGTGAATAAAGTGAAGCGTTTTTCCGCAGCCGGTTTAATAATGGAAATCGGGCATGAAGGTGTATTTCCTGCCGTTCTCCTGTACTATCATCCGCTTGCTCCGTAGCGTGGTGATGAGTGATACCGCCTTGTGGTGGTTCAGCTTCACGCCGACGGCGGCATAGGCATTTATCAGCGCGTCCTCCAGTTCCTTGTAGCCGTATTCGCTTTTCAGTGCGAATGCCGCCTCCAGAGCGATGCGGTGCTGCTGCTCCGTGATGTGCCTGTACGCGTCGAACGGCTCCTGCTGCGGTCTTCCGGCCTTCCTCTCCTGTGGAGCATAGTTCTCCACCAGTTCGGGAAGTGCCCTGTCATTGATGCGGAAGGCGAACGGCTCGAAGTCCATCGCCCGGATGTGCATGGCCGACACCCGGCTGATGTCGCAGTCGTTCTTGTCCTTCTCCACGAGCAGGACGGTTTCCGCTTTGTTGTTCAGTTCCGTACCGATATGTCCTCTTGCATTCTCGTCGCCCTTGTTCTGGTGCAGTATCGTGTGGATGTGTATCTGGCGGTCGTCCGTCCACTGCATCAGCTTGGAGATGATGCGTGTGGATTCGCCGGGGCTGTTGATGTCGTACACCATGTCGCGGATGCCGTCTATCACGACAAGCCCCAGTTCCGGGGTATTGTAGATGGCCTGCTCCACAGCCGCGATGCGTTCTTTCGGGGTGTACTTGCGCAGGGCGAGAAATTCGAGGTGCTCGCTGTCCCGGTCGGTCGGCAGGCCTGCCATGCGCAGGATGCGTTCCATCACCTTGAGACAATGGTACGGGCTTTGCTCGGTATCGACATAGAGAATTTTTCGCTTGTCCTTGGGCAGTTCCGCCGAGTACAGCAGTACCGTGCCGTTCTTCAACGCCGCCGCGACGATGGCGGAGACGTTGAACGTCTTCTTGCTTTTCGCCTTGCCGATGGACGCGCTGAAATTGCCCAACGTGCCGACGACAGTGCCGTTAGCCTTCAGTATCTCGGGAGCCTTCTCACATTTCATGCCGATGCTCAGCCGTGAGGCCTGCCAGATGATGATGGCGTTCTCACGGGTCACTTCTTCCATGCGCTCGTTACTTTCCATGGCTGCGGAGTTTTCGGTTTGCGCTTCTGGCGATGGCGAGTGCCGCCTCGCCCTTGTCGTTCACACGTCTTGCGAGGCTTTCGGCCCATACGAGCAGCTCCCTGCGGGAGAACAGCAGCTTGTTTCCGTACTTGCGGAACGGCACGTTCCCCTTGGCGGTCAGCTTGTAGAGGCGGGCCTTCGAAATCAGGAACCCGTGCTGTTCGAGCACCCCCACAGCCGCATCCGGCGTGAGGTTGTCGGGTTCGTCCTTCGGCAGGGTGAGCCCTGCCAGTGTCTGCGAGACGCTCTCGCTCACGATTGCCCGGAGTTCCTCGGGCGTGGTAAGAATGATCTGGTTCATTTTCTTCCTTTCTTTTTGGGTGTTTGTACTATGGCTGTCGTCACAGCCGTTCCAACCGGTTGTGGCGCAAAGGAAGAATAAAGGAAAGCGAATATCGAACCGCAAATAACTTAACACGGATATGACTTTTATGGACGTTTCATGACTTTTGGTGACACTGCGTGGGGCGGGTAAAAAGAGAAACGGTGCAATAGGCGGACATAATCCTCCAATGGCACCGTTTTGCACACATATGTCAAGTGATTCGGAATGTACTATTATTTCACACCCTTTAACTTTCCGAGTTGGGAAATGACTTCTTCTATTACGAAATATTTCTCTCCCGGTATCCCGATGTCGGAGCGCGATATGAAGCCCAGCTCCTCCCACCGGGCTATGGTCTGGCGGCTCACGCCCGCCATCTTTGCCAGTACGCTCTGGCCTATCATCTCCCTGCCGAGGATGGCGGGATACCTGTACTTGCGGGTGGCGTGGCTGAACCTTATGCGTTCGATGACCGCCTCCACATTGTTTATGGTGGGCCGTACCCGCTCCTGCACGCGTATCACGGCCTCCGTTATCTCATATCCGGCAAGCCCGGGATGTCCGGAAAGCTCTTCCCATATGGCACCGAAACATTTGAGGTGCCGTATCTTTATTTCTCTGGTCTTCTTTCTTGGCATGGTCAGTCGAATTTGGTAAGTAACTGCGCGTTCTTCATCCGTTCGTCCCGCTCGAAACTGGCAAGGTAGTTCTCCGTTATGGCAAGGTTGGAGTGCCCCAGACTTTCGGATATGTAGGAGATGTTCGTCCCGCTGCGCTTGAGCACGGTGGCGAACGAGTGCCGGGCCGAATACGTGGTCACGGGGGGCAGCCCCACCGCCTCGGCTATCCTGCCCAATACCTTGTTGCATTTTTGTATGACCGTATCGACAAGGTGCTTGGTGGCGAAGCCGTCTTCCTTCCCCGTGGCGAACTTGAAGATGAGCGTGCCGGGGTTTCCGTCGTCGGGGTTGCCCCAGCGGTCCATGATTTTCCGCATCTCGGGGGTGAGCACCGCACGTATGGTGCGCACTTGCTTGGAAGTATTCATCGTCTTTGCCCTGACAAAACAGATTTCACCTCCCACGATGTTTCCGTAAGTAAGATAGAGCATGTCCCGGAAGTTGATGCCGTTGCAGAGGTAGGAGAAGAACCACATGTCCCGGTAAAGCTCGGTTTCCTCCCTCCCGTCGGTATAGGTGACGAGCCTCTTTATCTGTTCCAGCGTGAGTGCCAGCTTCCTGCCTTCGGCTGAGGGTATCTCGAACCTGTTCCTGCCGAACGGGAAGTGCGCCTCCTTTATTATACCGTCCGCCTTTGCCCGGTTCATTATCGCCTTGAGCATCTTGAAATAGACGCTGAGCGTGGACTTGCTTTTCTTTTGGCCCGTCCAGAATCTTCCGCAGCGGTTCAGCCAGTCCACCGTGACGGCAGAAAACGGAATGTCTTTCCCTGCGAACTCCTCCACCGCCGTCAGCAGTGCATGATAGCTGCGGTACGTACCCGCCTGCCCGTTACGTTTCAACTCTTCCGTCTTCGCCTTTATCGCGGCGTTCACCGTCGCGGTGGAGCATCTGCCCAGCCGGACACTCAAAAGGTCAAACGCGAAATCTCCACGTTCGGCGAGTGCCTCCACCTGCCCCTTGATGGTTGAGAAGCTGTTCTCTATGTTCGAGCGTGCCTCCGTGAGCCTGCGGCTCTTGCTTTCCGCAAGGTTCGCCCAATCCTCCTTTGACAGCTCCTGCCCCGTGGAATAGTATTTCTGCCTGCGGTTGTGTATGACTTGTATCTTCACGGGGAACAAGCCGCTTTTCTTCGCCCTGCGTGCGTCCAGTACCGACAGCACCGAAATTCCGTCCTTTGAATACTTGTACATAATCTGCCGTTTTTGATGGTTTTTTACTTGGTCTGTATGCAAATATATGTGCATACGATTTGCATACAAAAATAGAGATTATCGGAAAACGATGCAAATTATTTGGAGAGAAAATTTGCTAAAATACACTATAATACAGCGATTTGCGTATATAGGTCAAATGATGGAAAATAAATAAAAATGAGCTTATTTTAACTAGTAGTTATACTTTGCCTAAGCATATTACCAATAAACTTTTGGCACAATCTGTTCGTTTCTATCTGTCAGGTGAAAACTTGTTTAGTATCGATAGTTATCCCGGACAAGATCCTGAGTTAGGTGCAAACCCGACTTACACATCTGTCCGTTCTTTCGCTTTCGGAACTAATATCACATTCTAAAAGAAAAAGGTATATGAAAACATTAAAGAAAATATTAGTATATTCAGCAACTGCATTATTATTAGCAAGTTGTAAAGGAGATTTGTTAGATCTATCTCCTTACGGTTCTGTCGCATCCGGTAATATGTGGACAAGTGAAAACTTGGCCGAAAAAGGTGTGAATGCAATTTATTCTACTCTCCGTAAGGATTATGTAGGTATTTCCTTGTATAAGATGGATTGTTTTGGTGTATCATCTGACTGTCGTGATCAGGATTATAATATTTTGGTTGCAAAAGTCAATACAAGCGATGACATGTTTTCAAATTATTGGGCTCAACATTATGCAGGCATTCATCGTGCAAATGATGCAATAGCACATTTACCCGCTGTAGAAATGGATGAAGCTAAAAAAGCTCGATTTATAGCAGAATCAAAAATCCTGCGTGCATACTTCTATTATAAACTTAATATCATGTATAAAGGGGTACCTTTATATCTTGAGCCGATTGAATTGGATGAATGCATTAAAGGACAAGCATCAGAAGCAGAGGTTTGGGCAACTATTGTTCAGGATCTAACAGATGCTATTAATGAATCTAATTTACCGAATATGTATGAATCAGGAAGTGCAGATTATGGTCATGTTACTAAATCAGTAGCTTACGCATTACGTGGAAAAGCCTATTTATATCAAAATGAATGGGCAAAAGCAGCCGCAGATTTTGAGGCTGTAGGACGTTGTGGACATAAACTTTTCGAAGGTGGTTATAAGCAATTGTTTAAAGAAGCTAACGAAACATCACCGGAAATGATTTTTTCTGTTCAGTGCATTGGGTTGAGTGGATTAGGAAATGATATCAGTTTCCGTTATGGCAGTCGTAATGCTTTTGGTTCATGTTGGAATACTTATTTGGCTAATACGGATTTTGTTGATAGCTATGAGAATATAGATGGTAGTAAATTCAATTGGGATGATGTTATTCCTGGTTATAGTGCAATGACTCCTGAAGCAAGAGCTGTTTATTTCTTCCGTGATAATTTGACTGATGAAGAAATAAAAGCATGGGAAGCTAAAGGTGCTGATATGAGTAAATATTTGCCAGAAGGTAATGAGGCTCGTATTCGTAAAGCCTATGAAAGTCGTGATCCTCGCCTAGAGGCCTCTATTATAACTCCTTATTCTACATATGATGGTGCTGCCAGCTCTGTAGCTTATACATATACATTACGTTGGCCTTATCGCGGAAGTGACGTGGCTGAACCGTTCGATTTAAGAACAGATACAAATAATAAATTTTATTATTTATTCCGTAAATTTGTAGCAGAAGGTCCTTCTGAAATCCCAAATCGTTCTTATTCACCTATAGATTTCCCATTGATTCGTTATGCGGATATATTATTAAATCTTGCAGAAGCATATAATGAAATGGGAGAAACGCAAAAAGCAGTTGATTGTGTAAATCAGGTACGTAAACGTGCGGGAGTAGCGTTATTAAACTCTAGTGCGGCAACCACAGTTTCGGGTACTGATGACTTGCGTGAGCGTATCCGTAATGAACGTCGTTGGGAGTTTAATGGTGAAGGCGTCAACTTCTTCGATGAAATGCGTTGGAAAACTTGGCATGAAAGTAAATTTAGTGAAGGTGCCGGTTTAAAACAAATTTGGGGTCAGAAAGAGTATTCTTATGTATGGGATGGCGATTTCGTTTATACATGGCCTGCTCCTAAAGAAGAGCGTGACCGTAATCCTAATCTAACATTGGCTCCGGGTTGGGATGATTAGTAGATAAGTATAATTTAATAAGAGTTTAAGTCTACTAGAGGGTAGATTGATGATAAACTAATTTTAGGAGAGTGTTCTTTGGAATACTCTCCTGTTTTTTATCATTTTTTTTCAAATAAAATTACTTAGCTCTATTTAGGTAAAATGATTGAACTTTATCGTCCCTTTGAATTCTACTGTGCAAATATCCTATATCGGATATAACACACAAGAG
>ERZ791861.1204-NODE-1204-length-12964-cov-2.359826_pt1 | contig 12964 bp, 9 predicted proteins | sample MGYA00510283_ERZ791861 | MGnify/ENA primary metagenome ERZ791861 (study PRJEB30046, sample SAMN00792074) | human gut metagenome | study: EMG produced TPA metagenomics assembly of the A metagenome-wide association study of gut microbiota in type 2...
CACGCCCCCATCTACACCACCCGCGAGGTGATCGACGAGACGGGATTCATCGCCGAGGGGTTTGACGACGCGCCGGCTGCCGACAGCGACACCACCACCGTCGACGACGCAAGCCTGCTGCCGCTCAACCGCCTTGCCGAGGAGGAGCTGCAACGCATGCTCGCAAAGTGCATCAGCACGGAGGAGTATGAGCGCGCGGCGGAGATAAAGGCTGCCATCGACGAGAAACGCAGGCAGCAGAAACAAGAAAAAATCTAACAAAAAAATACAGAAAAACTTATGAGAAATCTACGTACAAGGTTTGCGATAATGAACTTCATGCAGTTCGCTGTGTGGGGTTCTTACCTTACCTCAATGGGAACCTACCTGTTCAGCATCGGAATGGGTGAACACATCGGAATGTTTTACGCAATGCAGGGCATCGTGTCGCTCTTCATGCCGGCGCTGATGGGAATCCTCGCCGACCGCTACGTCCCGGCACAGAAGCTGCTGAGCGCGTGCCACATCATCGCCGCCGCATTCATGATCGCCGCAGGCTACTACGGCATGACCACCGGCAGCGAGGCGCAGTTTGCAACGCTGTTCACGCTCTACTCTTGCAGCGTGGCGTTCTACATGCCTACCCTCTCGCTCTCCAACTCCGTTGCCTACAGCGGACTCGAGGGTGCCGGACTCGACCCCGTGAAGGTGTTTCCGCCGATACGCACACTCGGCACCGTCGGTTTCATCTGCATGATGTGGTTTGTCGACCTAATGGGATTCCAGCAGAACTACAACCAGTTCTTCGCCTGCGGCGCCGTGGGTCTGCTCTTCGGAGCCTACGCGCTGACGCTCCCATCATGCCCGGTCAACAACGAAAGCGGCAGCTCGGTGGCACAGTCGCTCGGACTCGACGCCTTCAAGCTGTTCAAACAGAAACGCATGGCGATATTCTTCATCTTCTCGATGCTCCTCGGCGTGTCGCTGCAGATTACCAACGGATTCGCCAACACCTATATCACAAGCTTCGGCTCAATAGCCGAATATCAGGGCACGTTCGGTGTTGAGCACGCCAACATGCTGATTTCGCTGTCGCAAGTTTCGGAAACGCTCTGCATCCTGCTCATCCCGTTTGTGATGAGCCGTTTCGGCATCAAGCGCGTGATGATCATCGCGATGCTGGCATGGGTGTTCCGCTTCGGGCTCTTTGGCTTCGGCAACCCGGGCAGCGGAGTCTGGATGTTTGTCCTCTCGATGATTGTCTACGGAGTGGCGTTCGACTTCTTCAACGTCTCAGGCTCGCTCTTCGTCAACCAGGAAGTGAGCGGCAAGCTGCGCTCGAGCGCGCAGGGACTCTTCGTGCTGATGACAAACGGCGTGGGTGCCACGGTGGGCACTCTCGGCGCGCAGGCGGTGATCAACAACTTCGTCGACATGACGTCGATGGCGCCGCAGGTGGAAGGATGGCAGACGTCATGGCTCATTTTCGCCGGCTACGCTCTCGCGGTGGCTCTGCTGTTTATGGTGGTGTTCGACTCCGGAAAGAAACGTCAGCCTACAGAAAAACTGACAAGATAAAGAAAAAACAACGTAAAAAATCAATATGCATCGATTTTATGCTCCCGACATTACCACGACAATGCTGCTCCCCGACGAGGAGGCGCAGCATTGCGTGCGCGTGTTGCGGCTGAAAGAGGGCGAAGAGGTGGAGGTGGTCGACGGAAAAGGGCATCTCCATCTGTGCCGCATCCTGAACGCCAACGCCAAAAACTGCGCCGTGGAGATTGTCGGAACAACCGACGTGGAGCCCCACTGGGGATGCCGCATCACGGTGGCTATCGCTCCGACAAAAAACATGGACCGCATGGAATGGATGGCGGAGAAGGTGACGGAGATGGGCGTTGACCGCATCGTGCCGCTCCTGTGCCGATACTCGGAGAGGAAGGTGCTGAAGACGGAACGCCTGCGCAAAATCCTCGTGGCGGCGATGAAGCAGTCGCTGAAGGCTACGCTGCCGCAGCTCGACGACCTCACGCCGTTTGACGATTTCATGAAGGCTCTCCCCGACGGACAGCGGTTCATTGCCTACTGCGACCCCGCAATCCCGAGGCGCGACTTCGTGAAGGAATGCCTTCCGGAGAGCGACGTGACGATTCTGGTGGGACCCGAAGGCGACTTCAGCCAGCCTGAGATACGCGCGGCTCTCGATGCCGGATTCATCCCCGTGAGCCTCGGCGACAGCCGTCTGCGCACAGAAACGGCGGGCGTGTTTGCCTGTGCCGCAATCCACACGATAAACCAATTGAAAAAATGATAGAACAACTCAAAAACTCTGCCTCAGGCAACTTCTTCCTGCTCGCAGGCCCTTGCGTGATAGAGGGCGAACAAATGGCTATGGACATCGCCGGACAAATAGTGGAAACCACCCGTCGGCTGGGCATCCCTTACGTGTTCAAAGGAAGCTACCGAAAGGCGAACCGCTCGCGGATAGACTCGTTTACGGGCATCGGCGACATAAAGGCGCTCGAAGTGCTGAAAAAGGTGGGACAAACCTACAACATCCCCGTGGTGACCGACATCCACGCCGCCGAAGAAGCGGCGATGGCTGCAGAATATGTCGACGTGCTGCAGATTCCGGCGTTCCTATGCCGACAGACCGACCTGCTCGTGGCGGCGGCGCGAACCGGAAAGACGGTCAACATCAAGAAAGGACAGTTCCTGTCGCCGGAGGCCATGGAATTTGCCGTGCAGAAGGTGAAGGACACGGGCAACAACGACGTGGCGATAACCGAGCGCGGAACGACGTTCGGCTACCAAGACCTGATTGTGGACTACCGCGGAATCCCTACGATGCGCCGGTTCGCACCAGTGATTCTCGACGTGACACACTCGCTGCAGCAGCCAAACCAGACGTGCGGCGTGACGGGCGGACTGCCCCACCTCATCGAGACAATGGCGCGATGCGGAATCGCTGCCGGTGTCGACGGTCTGTTTATGGAGACGCATCAGAACCCGGCGGTGGCGAAGTCGGACGGGGCAAACATGCTGCCGCTCGACCGCATGGAAGGACTGCTCGAACGGCTGTCGGCGCTGCGCATGGCTGTAAACGAAATAAACCGCTGATGGGACGCATTCTCGCTATCGACTACGGACGGAAGCGCACGGGAATAGCCGTGACCGACACGCTGCAGATTGTGGCAAACGGTCTCACCACCGTGCCCACCCACCAGCTGCTCACGTTTCTGAAGCAATATGTGGCGAAAGAGCCCGTGGAACGGATTGTCGTGGGGCTGCCGAAGCAGATGAACAACGAGCCATCGGAGAGCATGCGCTACATCAAGCCGTTTCTCGCCCAGCTGGCTAAGGAAATGCCGCAGATGCCGGTGGAAATGTACGACGAGCGGTTCACATCGGTGATTGCCCACCGCGCCATGCTCGACGGAGGAATGAAGAAGACGGCGCGCCGCGACAAGGCGATTGTCGACGAAATCTCTGCCACAATCATCCTCAACGATTTCCTCGAAAGCCGGCGATGACGCAAAAAAACAAAAAACACGAAAGAAGATATGATACTACCTATTTATTTATACGGTCAGCCCGTGCTCAGGCAGGAGGCCGACGATGTGGATGAAAACTATCCCGACCTGAAAAAACTGGTCGAAAACATGTACGAAACGATGTACGAATCGGACGGCGTAGGACTCGCCGCACCGCAAATCGGTCTGCCGATACGGCTGATCGTAATCGACGCCGACGTGCTCAAAGACACGTTCCCTGAGCTTGAGGGCGTGAAAATGACTCTCGTCAACCCGGAACTCGACATCCTGACCGACTCTCCGACAGTGAACCGCTCGGAGGGATGCCTCAGCCTCCCCGGACTCAGCGAAAACGTGGTGCGCCACGAGAAGGTGCGCCTCAACTGGCTCGACGATGACTTCGTGGAGCACGAGCAGGTGTTTGAGGGATTCCTCGCGCGAATCATCCAGCACGAATACGACCACCTCGACGGAATCCTCTACGTTGACCGCATCTCGCCGATACGCAAACAGCTGATAAAGACAAAACTGAACAACATCGCCCGCGGACGAGTGCGCTGCGACTACAAAATCAAAGAAACAAGAAAACACTAAGAAACATCAACCAAAATCAGAAAAAATTATGGCTGACGACAAGAAAGTGATATTCTCAATGGTGGGAGTGAGCAAAATCTACCCTCCACAGAAACAAGTGCTCAAAGACATATACCTGTCGTTCTTCTACGGCGCGAAAATCGGAATCATCGGTCTGAACGGTGCCGGAAAGTCGACGCTGCTGAAGATTATCGCGGGTATCGACAAGCAGTATCAGGGAGAAGTGGTATTCTCCCCGGGATACAGCGTAGGATACCTGGAGCAGGACCCGAAACTCGACCCTTCGAAAACCGTCAAGGAAATCGTGCAGGAGGGCGTGCAGCCGGTGCTCGACCTGCTGAAGGAATTCGACCAGGTGAACGAGAGCTTCGCCGACCCCGACGTGCTTGAGGACCCCGACAAGATGGACAAGCTGATAAACCGGCAGGCGGAGCTGCAGGACAAGCTCGACGCAGCCGACGCTTGGAACATCGACAACAAGCTGGAACGCGCAATGGACGCGCTGCGCTGTCCGCCGGAAGACCAGAACGTGGCAACACTGTCGGGTGGCGAACGCCGACGCGTGGCGCTGTGCCGACTGCTGCTGCAAAACCCCGACATCCTGCTGCTCGACGAGCCTACCAACCACCTCGACGCTGAATCGATCGACTGGTTGGAGCAACACCTGCAACAGTATCCGGGCACGGTGATATGCATCACCCACGACCGATACTTCCTCGACCACGTGGCGGGATGGATTCTCGAACTCGACCGCGGAGAAGGTATCCCTTGGAAGGGAAACTACAGCTCTTGGCTCGACCAGAAGACAAAACGGATGGCGCAGGAGGAGAAGCAGGCAAGCAAACGGCGCAAGACGCTCGAACGCGAGCTGGAATGGATTCGCATGGCGCCGAAAGCGCGTCAGGCAAAAGGAAAGGCGCGCCTGTCAAGCTACGACCGACTGCTCAACGAGGACCAGAAGGAGCGCGAGGAGAAACTCGAAATCTTCATCCCCAACGGTCCGCGCCTCGGAAACAAGGTGATCGAAGCCCAGCACATGGCGAAGGCGTTCGGCGACAAGGTGCTGTTTGACGACCTCAACTTCATGCTGCCGCCTAACGGCATTGTCGGCGTGATCGGTCCGAACGGTGCCGGAAAAACTACGCTCTTCAAACTCATCATGGGGATGGAGCACGCCGACAAGGGTACCTTTGAAGTGGGCGAGACGGTGAAAATTGCCTACGTCGACCAAAACCACAAGGACCTCGACCCAGAGAAGACGGTCTACCAGGTGGTGTCGGGCGGCACCGAACTCTTCCGCATGGGCGGACGCGACGTGAACGCACGCGCATACCTCTCGAAATTCAACTTCGCGGGTGCCGACCAGGAGAAGAAAATCGGTATGCTCTCCGGCGGTGAGCGCAACCGCCTGCACCTGGCAATGGCTCTGAAGGAGGAAGGCAACGTGCTGCTCCTCGACGAGCCGACCAACGACATCGACGTGAACACGCTGCGCGCGCTGGAGGAAGGCTTGGAGAACTTTGCCGGATGCGCAGTAGTCGTGAGCCACGACCGCTGGTTCCTCGACCGAATCTGCACCCACATCCTCGCCTTCGAGGGCGACAGCCAAGTGTTCTTCTACGAGGGCACCTACACGGAATATGAGGAGGACAAGCGCCGACGCATGGGCGACGTGGAGCCGCACCGCATACGCTACCGCAAGCTGATGGAATAATCCCACACAAACGCGCGCACCGACGCGCTGAAAAAAGAAATGTCGCAGACCCACCCCACCGGTGCGCCTGCGACATTTCTGCATATTTATGCCTTTAACTCAAGCCTTCGATTTTGCCGTCAACAAGTCTGATTTCCAGCGCCAACGTCCCTGCGTTCCAGGCATCCGCAGCATTTTCGGCACCGGCACCGAGCTGCTCAACAGCCTGCACCTGATGTTCTCTCGCCTAGCGTCGCATCGCTGTTCCTATAACCGATGGTATTCGTAGATGTCCTGCCAGTCGTTGAAGTGGCGGCTTTGGCTGAAGCCTGGCAGCATCTTCAGTTCGGGGAAAAAGTAGCCGAACACGTATGTAGTGCCGTCAGAGGCTTGGCAGACGGTTTTAATCTGCTCGGTCGACTCGAGGATGGTACACGTCTGACTGTCATTGAGATAGGGGATGAGCAGCGTGAGCGTGCTGCGCTCATCGGCGTTCGGACCGTAGAGATACAGATGCTTCTCTGTCGGCCATTGGAAGCCGTCGGGCAGTGTAGGATGCACATTCTGGATTCTGCCGCTCGCAAACGGGTAGGCGGCAGTGAACAGTGCCAGTGCCGCAATGGCGTATCTGCTGGTGCCGGCGACAAACCGCTGTACAGAGGCTATAAGCGTGATGCTCAGCATAGAACAGCACGGGGCGATGAAGCGTGGCTCCTTCCATGTGGCGAAAAACAAGGCAGTTGCAAACCAGCATGCGATGATGGCGAGATATTGCCATCCCGAGTGGCGTAGCTTCAACGAAAGCGTCTTGCGCCTTTTCAGAATGACTGCGATTATGGCGGCTATAAGCAGTGGGTTGAGGATGTCGAGGCCTATGAGTTTGGCACCCGTTTTGACGGTTACAGCAGCATTGCTGATGAAACCACCCCCTTGAGCCTTGCTGACCACCTCCGACGTGCGGACATCGGTCAGGAAATTGAAAAATCCGCTGTAGAGCATTACGGCAACCACAAGGCATAGCGGCACGCAGACGGCGAGCATAGTCGCTGTCTTGCCCACCAGCCCGTTTCTCTTAGCCTCGAATGCGAGATATCCGCAGGCAAACAGCACAAGAAACGTGTTGAAATACCCGGCAGACATGAATGCCGCCGCAGCAACTGATGCCAAGGCTATGTTTGACAGCGTCAGCGGATTCCTTCGGCTCCCGATCTGAACCGAAATTCGGAGAAAAACCAGAAAGAACACCGCTGCGAGGCATTCCGCAAGCTGATATTCCCGGAGAAGCAACGTGGTTGATATCGACAACGGATTCAGAAACGCAAGCAGCAGTGCGAGAGAGACAAGCCCCCGGTGGCGGTGGAGCAGCCTTGCCGCCACGATGGCGGCAAGAAAAAACGTCAGGACGAAAATCGCGATGTTGAGACCGCAACCCCAGCGCACCGCCTCGTCGACCGACGCGTGGCCGACCATCAGCAGGCTCGTGCGCAGCAGCATATAGTAGAGCGATGCATGCGACGCGTCACGGTTGTCGAGCCACAGAGCCTTGATGTCGGCCGCATAACCCGCTAATCCCCCACGGTCGTCGGCAAGCAGATTGCTCCGCAACTCGTCGGCATTGTAGGTATGGCCGGGCAGATAAGTGTTGTCGCCCCAGCCGATGTTGTTGTATGCCAGCGTCAGCGATGTCAGTTCGTCGCCCTCAATGACGCTTTTCTCGTGAACGTAGTATATCCGCGTTGCCAGACAGACGGTAAACACTACAAGCACCCATATCCACCACTTGCCTTCCATCGCCTTTAACTCAAGCCTTCGATAAGACCGTCCTTGATTCTGATGTTGAGAGCCATAGGCTTCTTCGGCAGTCCAGGCATGCGGAGAATGTCGCCTGCCACGACAACAATCATCTCCGCGCCGCTGTTGACAATCACATCGTTGACCTGAAGCTCGAAGCCATCGGCAGCTCCCATGCGCTTGGGGTCGGTGGAGAATGAATACTGGGTCTTGGCTATGCACACCGGGAAATGACCCATGCCGTTGCGCTCAAGGGTCTGCATCATTCGGCGTGCCGACGCGCTGAACACAACCGACGTGGCGCCGTAAATCTCGGTGGCGACCTTCACCACCTTCTCCTCAATGCTGTCGCTGTCGGCATACGCAAAGCGGAGTGGCGCCGACGGCTCCCGCACGATGGTGTCGACCACAAGACGCGCCAACTCCTCCGCGCCGGCACCGCCCTCGGAAAACGCCCGGTTGACGGCAAACCCTACGCCGAGACGGCGGCAGTGCGTCTCGATGGCTGCAACCTCGGCATCGGTGTCGCTCGGAAAGCGGTTGATGGCAACAATCACAGTCTGCCCGAACTTGCGGATGTTGCGCAGATGCTTGTCGAGATTCTCAAACCCCGCCTCGACGGCCTCCACATTCTCCTCCTTGACAACAGCATAGTCAACGCCGCCCTGCACCTTCAGTCCCTGCACCGTGGCTACAAGAATCGTGAGGCTCGGCTGCAGTCCCGACTTGCGGCACTTGATGTCGTAAAACTTCTCCGCTCCGAGGTCGGCGCTGAACCCTGCCTCAGTGACCACATAGTCGCTGCACGACATCGCTGCCTTCGTTGCCACGATGGAGTTGCAGCCGTGGGCTATGTTGGCAAACGGTCCGCCGTGGATAAACGCCGGCGTATGCTCGATGGTCTGCACAAGATTAGGCTTCATCGCTGCCTTCAGAAGCACCGTGATGGCGCCCTCAACGCCCATATCCTTGACCGTGAACGGCTTGTCGTCGTAGGTGAAACCCAGCAGTATGTTGCCGATGCGGCGCTCAAGGTCGGCGAGGTCGGACGCCAGGCAGACAATAGCCATCAGCTCTGACGCGGCAGTGATGTCGAATCCCGTCTGACGGGTGACGCCGTTGGTGCGCGGTCCCAGACCAATCACCACATCGCGAAGCGCACGGTCGTTGACGTCGAGCACCCGACGCCAAACCACCTTCTTAAGACTGAACCCTTCCGCCTCATGCTGATAAAGATAGTTGTCGAGCAACGCGGAAATCATATTGTGGGCAGACGTGATGGCATGGAAATCGCCCGTGAAATGGAGGTTTATCTTCTCCATCGGAACCACCTGGGCATAACCGCCGCCGGCAGCGCCGCCCTTGACGCCGAAACACGGACCCAGCGACGGCTCGCGCAGTGCCACCGACACACGCTTGCCGATGCGGTTCAACCCAAGCGCAAGCCCCACCGACACCGTCGTCTTGCCGATGCCGGCCTTCGTGGCGGTGATCGCCGTGACAAGAATCAGCCTGCTCTTCTTCACCTTCGCCTCGTCGACAATCGACAAGGGCAGTTTAGCTATATACTTACCGTAATGGTCGAGGCACTCGGCGTTGATGCCGGCACGCTCGGCTACCTTCTCGATGCGGTCCATCGCCACGCTGCGCGCTATTTCTATGTCTGATTTCATCGCTTTTCTCAAATTTATGTGCAAAGGTAGCCATTTCCACCAAACTCCACAAGTCACCGCCCCTCCACGACCGCAAAAGCGGTCACCCACACATAGCGCAACGCCAACAGATGCGCCAAACGTAGACAAAATTTCAGTCATTTGCTATAAAATATGCCCATCAAAAGACATATCGAGTTCGTAAACCAATATTTTTTAGTATCTTTGCAGTTACTAAATGATATGTCAAAGTGAGGAAATATATAGTTTTTATTAATCAATACAGTGCAATTATGAAAAGATTTTATCTCGCCCTGGCGATGTTGGCGGCACTCCCAGCCGCCGCCTCGGCTCAAACCATCCTCAACGAGGGGTTTGAAACGACAAGCACCGACCAGTACAGTCCCAACTTTCCAGACGGTTGGTCGACCGTTGACTCCTACACGGGAAACAACGACAGGTATCGGTGGAACGTATACTATTATGAAAAAGGTACGATGACCGGAACCCACTGCGCGTCGGTCGACAGCCCGATGTTTACAGGCGGTGAGGACGGCGGCGAGGGTCCGCGTGAGGAAATCCTCCTCACTCCGGAGCTCAACCTCGACAACACTTATCAGCTGTCGTTCGACTGGATGGCAGCGTCGAAGGCTGCCATCGACGAGGGCAAGTACGACTTCCAGGTGCGCATCGTGACCGATGGCAACGTGGAGGGAGCCGAGACTATTTGGTCGTTCAACAACGCAACACAGCTGAAGGAGAACGGCAACGTCCCATATCCGTGGACGGGATGGGCAACCTACAAAACGATGATCGACCTGAGCAAATGGCAGGGAAAGAGCATCAAGGTGGCATTTGTCTACAAGATGCTCAAGGCCACTGCCAACGTGCTCGACATCGACAACGTGATGGTGAAACAGTTCACGCCTGCCACCGGCCCTAAGGGTGTGCTGTCGAAAAAGCAGTACAACTTCGGAGAGGTGTATATGAACTCAAAAATGTTCTCCGATAAAATCACTCTCAAAAACGAAGGCAAGAACGGCTTGAAAATCACAAGCATCGACTATCCGCAAGGCATCGGCTCGACAATCGACCCTGCCGTAGTCGACCTCGACGCAAACGAGTCGCTCGACTTCCAGTTGAGCTACTCAGCCGCACTCACCACTCCGCAAAGCGGCTACGTGACGCTGCACACCACCGGCGGCGACCTGCAGATAAAGGTGCTCGCAACAAAGGTGGCGCTGCCCGACGGATACACTTTCGAGGGCTTCGAGAACGGATGTCCGCCTGCCGGATGGACCGGAAACGGATGGAAGGCGTCGAATTATTCCATCGAGGGCGACTACACCGCCTACGCTTCGGTGACGCTCGACGGCGCAAGCTATCTGACCACTCCGCGTCTCGACATGTCGACAGGCGCACACTCGGTGGCATTCTCTGCCTTCAACGAGTTTGACTCCGACGAGGAAAATGCCGTGCCCGACAACGACGTGACGCTCGAATTCTCGAAAGACGGCGGCGCTACGTGGTCGACCGTATGGGAATCGACAAACTACAACGCTCTGGAGAAGGTGAGCGTAAACCTCGGCTCGCCGGCATCTGACAACTGCCTGCTGCGCTGGGCATACAGCGCCGTGGACATCAGCGACTCCGACAACATTCCTGAGACATCGGTGGCTTTCATCGACGCTATCATCCTTCCGCCGCTCTACGGCACCGGCGGCAAGCCTGCCGAGGCAACTCTCGTCTCGCCTGCCGACAAGTCGGAGAACCTTTACAACAAAAACATCACGCTGACATGGCGTCCGGCGCTCTTCGCCGACGGCTACAAGTTATATGTTGGCTCTGACGCCGCTGCCACAAACCTTGTCAACGGACAAGACCTCGGCAACGCAACTTCTTATGTAATCGCCTCTGCCGACTATGCCACTACCTACAACTGGAAGGTGGTGCCCTACAACGCGCAGGGCGACGCCGAAAATGCAACGGTGTGGACTTTCACTACCATCGCCGACCAGACGATAAGCACATTCCCGTGGACTGAAAACTTTGAAAGCGGAAACGAGCCGCCGACAGGTTGGAACGTGGAATACGACAGCTACACGAAATGGTCTACTACCAACAAGGTGGAACCGTTTGAGGGCAAATACAGCGCATCGGTGGGCTGCAACGTTGCCAACAAATCGTCGCAGCTCGTAACGCCCGACTTCAAAATCCCTGCCGGCTCAAATCTGCAGATGAGCTTCTACTGGGGCAACGCTATGCCTGTAAGCCTGCTGAAAGACGAGACAGGTCTGCGACAGAACCCATCGACTGCCGACAACGGTGTCGACGCTTGCTTCTTTGAGGTGCTCGACGGCGGCGAATGGCATCAGCTGGCTGTGCTCTCCGACAACTCCGACGACCGCTACTGGTATCTCGAAACCGTAAACCTCGCTGCCTACGCTGGCAAGACGGTGACTTTCCGCTGGCGCTACGTGGGACACGACTACGACAACGCGAAGGGCGTGGGTCTCGACCTTATCACGGTGACCACTTCTGCCGACACCAAGGCGTCGTTCAACGCTACGGATTGGAACGCCGGAACGGTCAACTACTACAAGACTGTAAACTCAACTCCGAAATTCTCGGTAATCAACGAGGGCAGCACTGCGCTGACTATAAAATCGGCGAAATTCTCAACCGAGAACTTCTCGACCGACCTCGCTGCCGGCACAACTATTGAACCGAAGAAGGGCGCCGCTTTCTCTATCACGTTCAGCGCGCTCAACGCCGAGGCTCAGGTCAACGATAACCTCGTTGTGGAATTCGATGGCGGATACTCAATCTCTATGCCGGTGACCGGTTTGGCTATGGCCGCCGACTCCCACTACTACGACTTTGAGAACGACACTCCGGGCGCTCTCGCTCCTGAGGGATTCACCACAATCGACGTTGACCGCCAGCTCACAAAGCCGATGACGGGTATGAACTATCCGCAACGCGGAGCGGCCACGGCATTCACCGTGCAGCAGAACTCTGACTGGAACGGCGTGCTCGACCCGGTAAGCGGAAACCAGACACTCGTGGCTATCGCCTCACAGGACGAAAGCTCAACTGTCGACGACTGGTTGATCAGCCAGCAGCTCACCGCCACCGACAAGTCGAAATTCCACTTCTACGCCCGCAACTGGGAGTCGACTCTCGCAATCAACCCTTGCGCGCAAAGCTGCGTGGAGGTGCTCGTATCAACTACCGACAACACCAACACGGCAAGCTTCACATCTGTAATGCCTACAACCACAATGCCTTACTTCAACAAGGAAACGTGGGAGCACTACTCCGTTGACCTCAGCAAATATGCCGGACAGAAGATATATGTAGCCGTGCGCCACACCGTGAAAGCCGGACTGGCGGCTTTCTTCGACGACTTCTACTTTGAGCACTTCACAAACTTCGGCGGTGTCGACAACGTGAATGCAGACAACAAAGTGACTGTCTACCCTAACCCGGTAGCCTCGACACTCTTTGTCAACGGCGCTGACGCCGACACGCAAATCAGCATCTACAACACTGCCGGAAGCCTCGTGGCAAACGTCGTCGGCTCTCAAGCCAACGTCGACAGTCTCGCCCCTGGCGTATACGTAGTGCGCGTGGCAACAGCCAACGGCATCGCCACAACACGCATCATAAAGAAATAACACCTTTCTTTATCCACAACCAAAAAGCCTCCTTTACGG
>ERZ791861.1205-NODE-1205-length-12963-cov-5.592811_pt1 | contig 12963 bp, 9 predicted proteins | sample MGYA00510283_ERZ791861 | MGnify/ENA primary metagenome ERZ791861 (study PRJEB30046, sample SAMN00792074) | human gut metagenome | study: EMG produced TPA metagenomics assembly of the A metagenome-wide association study of gut microbiota in type 2...
CGGCCCGCCGCCTGAATGCCCCGCCGGGAGCAGTCGGAGATCAGCAGCATGGTATCCACATGAGGCAGGGTACCGCGGCTGATATGCTCCAGTCCGGCCTCGTTGTCGATGACCATATACTTGTAGTTGCCCACGTACTTGTCGATCTGCGTCTTCAGTACGCCGTTGACAAAGCAGTAGCAGCCCTTTCCCTGTGTGCGGCCCATGACCAGCATGTCATAGTCGTCCTCCTCCACCAGCGCGGAGCTGAACTTCATTTCGGCGTAATCCGCCTTTGTCATGCTGGGCGGCACGGTGCCGTTTTTCTCCGCCTGGGCCATCTCCTCGCGAATGTCGCCCAGCGTGGTCTCCACTTCCACGCCCAGCACTTCATTCAGGTTGGAGTTGGCGTCGGCGTCCACGACCAGCAGCGGGCCCTTTCCCGCCTTGCACAGATAGTCGATCAGCATGCCGCAGGTGGTCGTCTTGCCGACGCCGCCTTTGCCCGCCACTGCAATGATATGTGTTTTTCCCATAGTTTCGATCCATCCTTTGCGGGGCCTGCGGGGCATGTCGCTCTCCGCGGGCCATAGGGGTTACATGTAATGCTCCGGCCGACCGGCAATCTCTGCGATACAGGCCATACCGGTCTTTGCTGGAAGTACCTTGAAGGAGCACGCAGCTTTTGCTGAACGCACCCTTCACACGCTCAATAGATTCCCTCCTTAGCATCCAATTTATCATGATCCCGGTCAGGGATGTAGATACAAATTCAAGCTGGCGAAAAGTCTTACGACTTTTCTGCCAAAAGATTTGCGGCCGGCTGCGCGCGTCCTTCGGACACACTGGCGGCCGAGAAGTATTTTTCTGACGCGCATGTCGTCAGAAAAATGATTTGATTCTTTCGCGCCTGCGAGCGCGAATTCTGCGAAGCTTTCACAGCTCCGTGAACAAAAACTTCTGATACATGCCCGCGCTCTCCACAAACACGGTCATCTCGCCGGGGCGGCCCTCCTCGGCGGTAAGGTGTACCTCGCCGCCCTTGATCTCCCGCCGGACCCATTCCACCGGGTCGTCGGTGTCCACCTCAAAAAATAGCACGTCCCGCATCTGGTTGCGCTCACAGCTGTTGGCGATCTCCCGCACCACTTCATACCGCTTCATAGATATCTCCTAAAAAAAGGAAAACGGCCCCCTTGTGTGCCAGAAAACGTTGTTCGCCTTTCTCACCACAGGGCCGTGCGCTTTGCGCATTTGCCGGGGCGGTAACGGCGCCTTTCACCGCTCTCCTTTTCCCCTTGTTATTTTTTCTACAATTAGAAATTATACTTGAAACCATGCGTTTTTGTCAACCTTTATTTCGTGCAAATCCCACAAAACAACCATTTCGTTTTGCGCGTTTCACAGTTCGTTTACACGCTGTTGTTAAAATAGCCGTATCGTTATGTGAATTTTTTGACAATTTGACGAAAAATAAAAATTTCCGATTTTTGCCTTGTATTTTGCCGCCGTCCCTAGTATGATACAGGCAGTGTGCACAGACCGGAACTCTTCTCCTTCTGTGAACACATCCCTTGCTGCAAGAGTAGAAGTGGCGCGTTAAGTGCCGGTCGGATGGGAGGTTGCCGCCGGACGAAGGAGCTTGCTCCGCGATGCCATCTTCGCATCCGCTGTTGCAGAGTACGGTACGCCGTGCGCGGAACAATCGCATACCCTTTCCCCAACCTCCTCCCACATTTTTGTTAGGAGGCCTTTTTTATGTCCAAAAATCCCGAAAAGTCCGGATGGAGCGTGCGCTCCATCGCCATCTGCGCGCTGCTGACGGCGCTGAGCGTCATTCTGGCCCGTCTGCTGATCCCCATGCCCAACGAGACCACCCGCTTCTCCATCGAGGCCGTGCCCATCTTCATCGCGGGCATGCTGTTCGGCCCGCTGCCCGGCGCTTTCACCGGCTTCGCCGCCGACTTCATCGGCTGCCTGTTCACCCCCTACGGCTACAATCCCATCTTCTGCGTGCCGCCCATTCTGTACGGCCTGTGCGCCGGACTGTTTCGCCCGTGGCTGACCCAGAAGATCTCTCCGCTGCGCATCGCCGCGGCGTTTCTCCCGGCCATCGTGCTGGGCTCCATTCTCTATCAGAGCGGCTCGCTGGCCCTGATCTACGGCGGCGACAGCAAGCTGGCCTTTTTCGTGACCAAGCTGGCCACCCGCAGCGTGCAGTTCGCCGTCACCGGCGTGCTGGATGTGCTGCTGGTGTGGGCGCTGTGCCGCTCCCGCGTATTCACCGCCGCCGGCGTGTGGCCTACCGCCGCCCAACCGGCGCAGAAAGGAGTGTCAGGACAATGACACTGGACGAAGCCTTACATTACATCCACGCCGTCTGCTGGAAGGGCAGCATCCCCGGTCTGGAGCGTATCAGCGCCCTGCTGGACAAGATGGGTCATCCGGAGCGGACGCTGAAATTTGTTCACGTCACCGGCACCAACGGCAAGGGCTCCACCTGCGCCATGGTGGCCTCGGTGCTGCGGCAGGCGGGCTATCGCACCGGCCTGTACACCTCGCCCTACATCGTCCGCTTCAACGAGCGGATGCAGATCAACGGCGAGCAGATCTCCGACGACGAGCTGTGCGCCATCACCGAGGAGATCAAGCCGCTGGCCGACAGCATTTTCGAGCAGCCCACCGAGTTTGAGATGGTCACGGCCATTGCCTTCGCGTGGTTTGCCCGCCGCCAGTGCGACATCGTGGTGTGCGAGGTAGGCATGGGCGGCGAGTTCGACGCCACCAACGTCATCGGCGCTCCCGAGGCTGCCGTGCTGTGCAACATCGGCCTTGACCACACGGAGGTGCTGGGCGACACACTGGAGAAGATCGCCGCCACCAAGAGCGGCATCATCAAGCCCGGCTGCGACGCGGTGCTGTACCGCTCCACCGACGGCGTGGAAGCCGTGGTGGAGCAGCGCTGCCGCGAGGTGGGCGCAGCGCTCCACAAGGTGGACTTTACCCAGCTGCACCTGCGGCAGCATTCGCTGGAGGGGCAGGTCTTCGACTTCGGCGGCAGGGAAAATCTCCATCTCCCCCTGCTGGGCGAGCATCAGCTCCACAATGCCGCCGTGGCGCTGACCACGCTGGACGTGCTGCAAAAGCGGGGCTGGAACATCACCGAGGACGATATCCGTCAGGGACTGTCCCGCGTCATGTGGCCCGGCCGGTTCCAGATCATCCGCCGCGCCCCGCTGTTCCTCATTGACGGCGGCCACAATCCCCAGTGTATTCAGGCGCTGGCCCAAAATATCGCGGATTATTTGCCGAACCGTCCCCTGACGGTGCTGACCGGTGTATTGAGCGACAAGGATTACCACTGCATGTACCGCAGTGTGGCGAATCACGCGGTGGAGTTCATCACCGTCACCCCGGATAATCCCCGCGCCCTGACGGCGCAGGAGCTGGCGAAATATCTGGTCAGCTTCGGCAAGCCCGTCACCCCCTGCGACACGGTGGCGGACGGCGTCCGCCTTGCCATCGACCACGCGGGTAAGGACGGTACCGTGCTGTGCTACGGCTCCCTGTACCTGCTGGACGACGTGATCCATGCAGTTGACTAACTGGCGAAAAATCTAACGATTTTTCTGCCAAAAAAGGATTACGGCCGGCTGCGTGCGCCCTCCGGGCACACTTGCTGGCCGAGGAGTATTTTTCTGACGCGCATGTCGTCAGAAAAATGATTTTACTTATTCGCGGCGTCCGCGCCGCGAACTCTGCGAGACTTTTATGCTGCAAAAATGGCCGCTTTATGCGGTCATTTTTCTTAAACTATTACATTTTGCGAAGGAAAATCCCATGTTTGCTGACTTACACATCCACATGCTGCTGTCCGGCAGCGACTGGAAGGCCGCCATCGCCGGACACCAGCCCCATCCGGACGATATTTTGATCAAAGAACGTCTTTCCGCCTATCAATCTGCCGAAATTTCGTATCTCCGGGATGGCGGCGACCGGTTCGGGGTCTGCCTGCGGGCTAAGGAATTGGCCCCGGAATACGGCATCACCTACCGTACCCCAGCGTTTCCCATCTACAAAAAAGGCCACTACGGCAGCTTCATTGGCCGGGGATGGTCGGATTTCGCGGAATACCGCGCATTATTGGCGGAAGCGCAGGCAAGCGGGGCGGATTTCATCAAGCTGATGGTCTCCGGCCTGATGGATTTCTCCGCCTACGGCGTGCTGACGGAGGAACCGCTGACCGGTGCGGAGATGCATGATCTCATTGCCGCCGCCCACGATCTGGGCTTTGCCGTCATGGCCCACTGCAACGGAGCAAAAGCGGTGAAAAACGCCGTCACAGCAGAGGTTGACAGCATCGAGCACGGGGCGTATCTGGACGACGAAGCCTGCCATATTCTGGCAGAAAGCGATACCGTCTGGGTACCGACTCTCTCCACCATCGGCAACCTGATCGGCAGTGGGCGGTTTCCGGACGATGTAGCGGAACGTATCCTCCGGTCGGCCCAGGAGAATATCCGAAAAGTCGCTAACTTGGGCGGTCATATCGGCTTGGGATGTGACGCCGGGGCGTTTCGGGTGCCCCATGTGGAGGGCACATTCAGCGAAGAAAAGTGGCTGCGGGAAACGCTGGGCGACAAGACTGACGCCATACTGTCCGCCGCAGAAAGACAAATCCAGACGAAATTCTGATTCTTATTGGTACATTAACGGCCTTTATGGGTACATAAAAGGGCATTATCGGTACATGAAAAAAGCGGTATTCGAGCAAAGCCCGAATACCGCTTTTTTGATTTGGAACGATTTCCTTACATAAGGGGCTCCATCTCCAGAACGGGATGGCCCACTTCGGTCAGGAAGCCATACAGCTCCTCCATGTCGGTGGTGACGGTCTCGTCAGCGATCATGCTGGTGAAGTTGTCGATGCCGTACAGCTCCTTGGCGGTGGCGTTGATGCGATCCGCCATCTGATCCTTCAGCTCCTTGGGCAGCCAGACGATGCGGCCCATGCCGCCCTCTGCAGCCAGGAACTTCTTGGAGGCGATGAACTGCTTGCCGTGGCCCATGAAGCCGGGGGTCTGAACGCCGCCGCCGGTCATGGACGCCATCTCGGAGAAGCTCATGCCCAGAGGGGTCATGCCCACATGCTCACGGTTGGTGATGACCACGCCGTTGGACATGGGCTCGATGCCGCAGATGCACTCGAAGCAGCCGCAAGAGGTCATGGGATCCTCCAGAATGGAGTACAGCGTCACGCGCTCCAGCGCGCCGTGAGAATACTTGCTGACGGCCTCGTTAACGTCCTCGTAGGCGCCCAGACGCTCGTCCAGGCAGCGATCCTTGGGAACGATCTGGCAGGGGCCGTTGGGATCCAGCTCATTGGTGGCCTTGGCATCCAGCCAGGACACGGCGCCGCACAGGCCCAGACGCTCGGGGGTGACGATGCAGACGTGGCTGGGGGAGAAGGCCTGGCACAGAATGCAGGTGTAGAACTTATCCACGGACTCGTCGGTCATGGACTTCAGGCGGGCGTCACGGGCGATGAACGCCTCGTTGGCCTTGGCGCGGATCTCCTTGCAGCCCTCGGGACGGGTGCAGATGCGAACCTGGCACTTGTCCACCACGGTCTCATACTCGCCCTTGACCTTGGCATACAGCACCTCGCCCAGATGACGGGCGCGGAAGCCGGCCTCGAAAGCGGACTTGGACACGCGGACACGGATCATGTCGCGCTGGCCGGTATGCATGACACCCTCGATGCAGTTGAGGAAGTTGTGGAACTTACGCTCGACCACAGGCTCGAAGTCGGTCTGCCAGGACTTGCCGGCCACCTCCAGCGTGATGGTCAGGCAGATCTTGGAGCCTGGCTCGAACTCGTCGAAGTCGGGGCCGTCCAGAATGATGGCGTGATCCTCGATATTCTGGGCTTCTTCGGTGCGGCAGAACTCGCAGCAGTCCACGCGGGAGCCGTCGATCTCGATCTGGGTGTCGTTCTTGCGGATGATCTCGCCCTCGAAGGCGTTGGAGAAAGCCACGGGAATGTCGATATTGGTGACCTTGATCTTGATATCGCGAGCCTCCAGAGAGGTCTCGATCCAGTCCTGGGTATTCTCGTTGATGATCAGGGACTTGGGAACGGCCCACATGTCATCGGTATCGTTGGTGATGACGGGGAAGCCCAGCTGGATGGCACCGGCGCCGCAGGCCACGGTGATATCGGGCACGGGAGCGTAGGCGTTGACGAACGCGAAAATGCGGTGGAAGGAGTAGTCGATATGGCCGTCATAATCGCCGGGCTGGACAGCGCCGAAGATGAAGGCGGCGCGGACAACCAGAGAGATGATGTGGCCCACGGACCAGATATCCTCGCCCACAGGGACGACGCGGACGTCGAAGTTCATGGTCATGCCGCACTCGATCAGCTGGTCAATGATGCCGCCGATCAGGAACACGAAGATACCGCGGGACTGGTAGCCCTTGACGGTCTCCAGCGCTTCCTCCTTGGTGGGAGCGGGGCCGATCATGACCACGAAGCCGGGGATATCGCGGGTGACCAGAGGCACGCCCAGGGTACGCACCTCGGCATCGGTGAAGTGGCCGTGGTAGTTGGTGCCGGCATAGGGATCGGGGTTGCGGGCATACTTGCAGGCCTCGATCATCTCGGCGGCGATGGCGGTGCCAACGCCGGAGGTGAAGATGTCCTTGGTCTTATACTCGCGGGTCATCATGGCCTTCACGTCGGCCAGGGTGTCGCGCAGCTCGCCCAAGGTGGTGACCTTCTTGCCCAGATAGGCGTAAATGCAGGACAGGTAGTAGGCCGTGTCCGGCATCTTCATGGGAGCGGACTCGCCCAGCTCGGCAACGACGGCGTTGATCTCTGCCTCCGCCTTGGCAAACATCTCGTCGGAGCCTCTGAATACTCTGTCAAATAATCCCATTGATCTATTTCATCCTTTCAAAAATTCAAGTCTCGTCGATGCGCGCCTTGATGGCCCGGATCTCCTCCACGGCCCTGGGGCTGACATCGTAAGGGGAAAGGCCGCGCCGGTCGGCGTCGATAACCTCGGCGTCGTAGCTGATAAAGCCCAGCAGATTCTCCTCGGGGATGCGGGAGCGGACGAATTCACGATCCGCGTCGTCCCGGATCTTGTTGGCCACCACGTCCACCTTGGTGACGCCAAGGTCGGCGGCCAGCTGCTTCACCTTTTCATAGGTCTGCACGCTTCTTGCGCCCGGCTCGATGACCACGATGAAGCGATCCATGCACCCGGCGGTGCCGCGGCCCAGATGCTCCAGACCTGCCTCCATGTCCATGATGACCACGTCGTCCTTGCGGAACACCAGCGAGGAGAGAATGGACTTGAGCATCACATGCTCGGGGCAGACGCAGCCGCCGCCGCCGGTCTCCACCGTGCCCATCACCAGCAGCTTGACGCCGTTGATATTACGGGCGAACTTATCGGGGATATCGCTGACCTGTGGGTTCAGCTTGAAGAATTTATTGGTGTAGGTGGCGCCGGTGCGCTCCTCTACCAGCTGACGCATTTTGGAAATGGGGGTGATGGAATTGACCTCCTCCTCCGTCAGACCCAGCGCCAATCCCAGATTGGCGTCAGGATCCACGTCGGCGGCCAGCACGGTACGGCCCTCGTCGGCGTACAGGCGGGCCAGCGTGGAGGAGAGCGTCGTTTTGCCTACGCCGCCCTTTCCGGTAATGGCTACTTTCATTGGTTCGACCTTTCCTCAGTCAAGATACAGCTCTTACTTAGATGCCCAGCGCGGCGCGCTTGGCCTCGATACCGGCGATCATCTTGTCGCCCAGGCTCTCGATATCGGTGTCCACGATGAAGCGGGCTTCCACCCAGTCCTTCACGCCGTGCTCACCCTGCAGCAGCTCCACCACCTCGCTGGAGCCCTTGGTGTAGGGATCCACGCCCAGATAGGTGTCGATACCGGTGGCGACCACGTAGTTGCCGATGGAGACGGCCTTCTCGCTCATCCACTCGGGTGCGCAGCCGCACAGGGGGATCTGGGAGATGTTGATGCCCCAATCCTTGGCGATATCGGAGGCCAGCAGCATCATGCGGGAGATATCCACGCAGGAGCCCATGTGCAGAACAGGGGGAATGCCCACCAGCTCGCACACGCGCTTGAGACCCTCGCCGCAGTATTCCTTGGCGTCAGGATCCATCAGGCCGGCCTTGGCGGCAGCCTGAGCGGAGCAGCCGGACAGAATGACGATGATATCGTTCTTCAGCAGCTTCTTCATCAGCTCGATATGCGCGGTGTCGGGACGGACCTTGGGGTTATTGCAGCCCACCATGGCCACGGCGCCACGCAGCACGCCGGCCTTCACGCAGTCGATCAGGGGCTTGGTGGTGCCGTAAGTATCCACGTGGGAGTTGCACACGCCGTCCAGCTCCTTCTTGATGGCCTCCAGAGAGTAACCAACGCGGGCCTTGGTCTTCAGCTCGGGGATGTTGACCAGCTCGGGACGACGGTTCTTGAAGTTTTCGATAGCGGTTTTGACGATATTCCTGGCGTTCTCACCGGCGCTCTCGGCATGGAACTCGATGAAATCGGAGTCGGGAATGCGGGCGATGGGAGAGGTAGTGATGAACTTGGTGTGGAAGCACTTGCTCAGGGGGCCCAGGGCGGGGAAGATGCACTGCACGTCCACCACGATGGCTTCGCAGGCGCCGGTCAGCACCACGTTCTCCTGATTCAGGAAGTTGCCGGCCATGGGGATGCCGTGACGCATGGTGACCTCGTTGCTGGTACAGCAGACGCCGGCCACGGTGATGCCCTTGGCGCCGTTTTCCTTGGCGTAGGCGATCATCTCGGGGTCGTTGGCGTAGAACACGATCATCTCGGACAGAGAGGGATCGTGGCCGTGAACGATGATATTGACGTTGTCCTTCTCCATGACGCCGATGTTGGCGGTGGTGTCAATGGGCTTGGGAGTGCCAAACATAACGTCGGAGAACTCGGTGCCCATCATGGAGCCGCCCCAACCATCGGACAGACCGGCGCGCAGGGACTGGCGGATCAGCGCCTCAGGCATGGAGGAGCAGCCCATATGGGTCATATGCAGAGACTGGGACACCTCGCGGTCGATGGCGCGGGGCTCGATACCGGCCTTGTTCCACAACTCCTGGGTGTGCTCGGGGGCGCGCTTGAGGAAGCGCTGGACGCCGAAGGGCTTGCCGTATTCCAGCAGGCCGATCTCGGCCATTTCGTGGGCCAGGTCGTAGATGTCCTTGCCCTCGGTCTCCACGCCCCATTCCTTGGCGATGCGGATCAGCTTGTCAGGATCCTTGACCTGATAGTTGCCGCCCTCGCGGGTCTGGTGCAGGGTGTGCATGATCTCGCGGCCATGGTCGGAGTGGGTGGCGGAGCCACCGGCGGTGAAGCGCAGATAGTTTCTGCCTACGATGCCGTGAACATCGCAGCCGCAGATGCCGCGGGGCGCCTTGGGGGTGATGCGGCAGGGGCCCATGGAGCAAATACGGCAGCAGGTGCCGGCTTCGCCGAAGCCGCAGTGGGGGGTCTGGTTCTTTGCGCGCTGTTGCCAGGAATCCGCGCCGACCTTGATGCCGTTTTCCAGCAGAGCGGCCGTGGCAGCTTCCATCTGTTCCACCGTGATTAAACGATCCCAATCTTTCAAAGTGTAATCCTCCTAACGGTTTTTTCGCCGGCCGCCGCAGCGCGGAGACCGGCCTGCTTATCATATCTTGAGTTGCCCTAAAGGATGACGGTTCCTCCCACCCTCATCTTTGTCACCACTTTAACAAAGTATTGGGCGCTTGTCAACAAGGGAAATCAAATTTCCGTGACATTCTTGGAAATTTTCCACGAGCTTTGTCGGCTTTCCAGAGTCGGGCGGCAGTTGTCCGCGACGTGTCGACAATTTACAATTTCTTCCAATTGTTTCTTCGTATGAAAACTGCCCGGGACGGCGAGGCCGTCCCGGGCAGTTGCTTATGCGGTTTTGAAATGCTTACTCGTTGCCGGGGAAGCTGGGGATGGTGGCGAAGCCCTTGGCCAGATCCTCGTCGGTGGGGATGTAGTCGCCCATCTCGCCGTCGTTGAACTTGTTATAGGCCACCATATCGAAGTAGCCGGTGCCGGTCAGGCCGAAGACGATGGTCTTCTCCTCGCCGGTCTCGCGGCACTTGACGGCCTCGTCGATAGCGGCGCGGATGGCGTGGCTGGACTCGGGAGCGGGCAGGATGCCCTCGCAGCGGGCGAAGTACTCCGCCGCCTCGAAAACGCTGGTCTGCTCCACGCTGCGAGCCTCCAGATAGCCGTCGTGATACAGCTGGGAGACGATGCCGCTCATGCCGTGGTAGCGCAGGCCGCCGGCGTGGTTGGCAGAGGGGATGAAGCCGTTGCCCAGCGTGTACATCTTGGCCATGGGGCAGATCATGCCGGTGTCGCAGAAGTCATACTTGAACACGCCGCGGGTCAGGCTGGGGCAGGAAGCGGGCTCTACGGCGATGATGCGGTAGTTGGCCTCGCCCCGGAGCATCTGGCCCACGAAGGGAGAGATCAGGCCGCCCAGATTGGAGCCGCCGCCGGCACAGCCGATGATGATATCGGGCTTGATGCCGTACTTCTCCAGCGCGGTCTGGGTCTCAAGGCCGATGACGGACTGGTGCAGCAGCACCTGATTCAGCACGCTGCCCAGCACGTAGCGGTAGCCCTCGCGGGTGGTGGCGGCCTCCACGGCCTCGCTGATGGCGCAGCCCAGAGAGCCGGTGGTGCCGGGGAACTCGGCCAGGATCTTGCGGCCTACCTCGGTGGTGTTGGAGGGGGAGGGGGTGACGTTGGCGCCGTAGGTACGCATGACCTCGCGGCGGAAGGGCTTCTGCTCATAGGAGCACTTCACCATGAACACGCGGCAGTCCAGTCCCAGATAGGCGCAGGCCATGCTGAGCGCCGTGCCCCACTGACCGGCGCCGGTCTCGGTGGTGACGCCCTTCAGGCCCTGCTGCTTGGCGTAGTAGGCCTGGGCGATGGCGGAGTTCAGCTTGTGGCTGCCGGAGGTGTTGTTGCCCTCGAACTTGTAATAAATCTTCGCGGGGGTCTGGAGCTTCTCCTCCAGACAGTAGGCGCGCACCAGCGGAGAGGGACGGTACATCTTATAGAAGTTGCGGATATCCTCGGGGATCTCAAAGTAAGCAGTGGTGTCGTCCATCTCCTGCTTCACCAGCTCGGCGCAGAACACGCTGCCCAGCTCCTCGGCGGTCATGGGTTTCAGGGTGCCGGGGTTCAGCAGAGGTGCGGGCTTGTTGGTCATGTCCGCGCGAACGTTGTACCAATATTTGGGCATCTCATCCTCGGTCAGATAGATCTTGTAGGGGATGTTTCTGTCTTTCAGCTCTTTCATGATGTTTCTCCTTTATATCCTATAATGTATTGATTTCTATTTACGCGAAATAGTCGATCTTCATGGCGTGCTTGACCTTGTCCAAGGTCTTGGCGGCTTCAGCCTGTGCAGCGTAGCTGCCCTTGCGCAGAATTTCCATGACGGCGGCGGGGTCCTTTGCCAGCTCCTGACGGCGGGTACGGATGGGCTCCAAGGTTTCCTGCAGGACGTTGTTGAGGAACTTCTTCACCTTTACGTCGCCCAGACCGCCCCGCTCGTAGTGGGCCTTCAGCTCGTCCAGATTGGCGTAATCCGGCAGGTAGCGGGCAAAGTGCTCGTCGGTGCAGAAGGCGTCCAAATATAGGAAAACGGGATTCTCTTTCGTGTTGCCGGGGTCGGACACCTGCAGGTGGTTGGGGTCGGTATACATGCCCATGACCTTGGTGCGGACGTCGTCGGGATCGTCGGCCAGATAGATGCAGTTGCCGAGAGACTTGCTCATCTTGGCCTTGCCGTCGGTGCCGGGAAGGCGGAGACAGGCCTCGTTGTCCGGCAGCAGGGCGGTGGGCTCCACCAGCGTCTCGCCGTACAGCTCATTGAAGCGGCGGACGATCTCGCGGGCCTGCTCCAGCATGGGGAGCTGATCCTCGCCCACGGGGACGGTGTCCGCCATGAAGGCGGTGATATCCGCCGTCTGGCTGACGGGATAGGTCAGGAAGCCCATGGGGATGCTGTGGTTGAAGCCCCGGAGCTGGATCTCCGCCTTGACGGTAGGATTGCGCTCCAGACGGGCCAGCGTCACCAGATTCATGTAGTAGAAGGTCAGCTCCGTCAGCTCGCTGACGTGGGACTGCACCAGAATGGTGGATTTGGCCGGGTCGATGCCGCAGGACAGGTAATCCAGCGCCACCTCAAGGATGTTGTCCCGCACCTTCTGGGGATGGTCGAAATTATCGGTGAGGGCCTGCGCGTCGGCGATCATAAAGAACAGCTTTTCAAACTTGCCGCTGTTTTGCAGCGTGACGCGGTTGCGGAGAGAGCCGACGAAATGGCCCACATGAAGCCGTCCGGTGGGACGGTCGCCTGTCAGAATGATCTTTCCCATGATCGTTTTCTCCTTTTATGTGAAAATATTTTTGATAAAATAAAAAATCCCGTCTCATGAAATCATTCATGAGACAGGATGTAATAACAATTCCTGCGGTGCCACTCATATTGGCGTAATCACGCCCGCTCTGCACGCACTATCATGCGCTCCGCCGGGGTAACGGCCGCGGTTGCCGTCGGGTATTACTGGCCGTTTCCGGTGTTCTCCCCGCCCTCGTAAGTCCATTCACCGTACATTCCACTGCCACGCTCCCACCAAATACGCGGCTCTCTGAAAGGTTCCTGTAGGGGTACTCCTCTTACTCAATGGTTTGCTTGTTTGATTATGGACGTACTTTAGCACTTTCGGAGCGGGTTGTCAAGAGGGAATTTTTGATTTTTTTAAGTTGCAAAGGATCGTAAAACCGTTGTAGGGGCCGGCGTCCCCGACGGAGTTTTGTCGGCAGCTACTGCGGGCGGCGGGGTGTGGGCACCCCGCCCTACGGCCAACCACCGATAGAACC
>ERZ791861.1214-NODE-1214-length-12926-cov-4.188563_pt1 | contig 12926 bp, 10 predicted proteins | sample MGYA00510283_ERZ791861 | MGnify/ENA primary metagenome ERZ791861 (study PRJEB30046, sample SAMN00792074) | human gut metagenome | study: EMG produced TPA metagenomics assembly of the A metagenome-wide association study of gut microbiota in type 2...
AGCTGTCCAGCAGGGCCAGCTTGGTCTTGTCGTTGGTCTTGGCCTTCAGCACGTCATACAGCACGGTGACAGCCATGGAGGTGTTCAGGTCGTTGTCCATGGCCGCCATGAACTTGGCCCTGTACTCGTCAAAGGTGTCCTGCTCCACCTCGCCCTCATCCTTCAGCGCCGCGATCTTGCTCAGCAGCTTGTTGTAGGCCACGGTGGCGTTATCCAGGTTCTCCCAGGTGAACACCAGGCTCTTGCGGTAGTGGCTCTGCAGGCAGAAGAACCGGTAGGCCAGCGGGTCATAGCCCTTCTCCTCCAGCAGCGATACCGTCAGGAACTCACCCTTGGATTTGGACATCTTGCCGTGGTCGGTGTTCAGGTGCGCCACATGGCACCAGTGAGGGCACCAGGGATGGCCCAGATAGCTCTCGCTCTGGGCGATCTCATTGGTATGGTGGGGAAAGGCGTTGTCCACGCCGCCGCAGTGCAGGTCCAGATACTCGCCGTTGTACTTCATGGAAATACCGGAGCACTCAATGTGCCAGCCGGGATAGCCCACGCCCCAGGGAGAGTCCCATTTCAGCGCCTGGTCCTCGAACTTGGACTTGGTGAACCACAGCACAAAGTCGTTCTTGTTGCGCTTGTTGGTGTCCTCCTCCACGCCCTCGCGGACGCCCACAGCCAGATCCTCCTCGTTGTGATCGTTGAAGATGTAGTACCGCTTCAGCTTACTGGTGTCGAAATACACGTTGCCGCCGGCCAGATACGCGTACCCAGTGTCGATGAGTTTGGTGATGATCTTGATATAGTCGTCAATAAGGCCGGTAGCGGGCTGCACCACATCCGGACGCTTGATGTTCAGCTTCCGGCAGTCCTCGAAAAACGCGTCGGTGTAATACTTGGCGATCTCCATGACGGTCTTGTGCTCACGCTTGGCGCCCTTGAGCATCTTGTCCTCGCCCTCATCGGCATCAGAGGTCAGGTGTCCCACGTCGGTGATGTTCATGACGCGGTTCACGTCGTATCCGGCGTAGCGCAGGTACTTCTCCAGCACGTCCTCCATGATATAGGAGCGCAGGTTGCCGATGTGGGCGAAGTGGTACACCGTGGGACCGCAGGTGTACATCTCCACATGGCCGGGGGTGTGGGTCTTGAACTCCTCCTTCTTATGGGTGGCGGAATTATACAGATACATAACGGTTCTCCTTCTATCTACATTATATTATTATGCCGAACAAAAACGCCTCCCATGCCGTAGGGCATGAGAGGCGAAAAAGACTTCGCGGTTCCACTCTCGTTTATCACTCAAGTCCGGCCATAACGCAGGCCATGCGGAGGGCATCCACATCCCTCGCGCTCCCGGACGCACTTTCTGCCCGCAGCGGGTAAAGGGGCTTGCAGCCGACGGCCCCCTCTCTCTTTCCCCGTGGGATGGACATACTCTTTCCGATCAACGCGCTATTCGGTTCAGTTAATAGTAGCAGGAATTTCCCACCGTGTCAAGTCATTTGACCTCTTTGAACACGTCGGCGTTTTTGGCGAAGTATTCGATGCCGGAATACACGGTTGTCACCAGGATGACGCCCTGACACACATAGTTCAGCACCTGAGGGATACCCAGCAGGATCAGGCAGATACACACCATAGTACTGGCTGTCTTGACCTTACCGGACCAGCCAGCGGCGATGACCCGGCCCTTCTCCACAGCCACCAAACGCATACCGGACACGGCAAACTCCCGCAGCAGCACGATGGCCAGCACCCACGCGAAGAAGGTGCCCTCCTCCACGAACCAGCACAGCGCCGCCATCACCAGACACTTGTCCGCCAGCGGGTCCATGAACTTCCCGAAATCGGAGACCTGATTATAGTGCCGGGCAATGTAGCCGTCCAGCAGGTCGGTCAAACAGGCCACGATGTAGATGCCCAGCGCCACATAGCGGCTGCCGGGAAAACCCCAGTACAACACCACCAAGAACACGGGAATCATCAGCACCCGCAGGATCGTCAGTTTATTTGCCGTCGTCATATATGTATCCGCCTTTCGCTTTTATCTCTCGCAGTATTATAGCACGGTGCCGGGCAAAGGGAAAGCCCCCTTTTACTCCGCCAACTCGCCGGTCAACTCGCCGTCCATGGTGCCGGTGATACGCACCGGCACGAACTCACCCGCCTCCACCTCATGGTCGGCAGTAAAGTAGATACGCCCGTCGATATCCGGACTCTCGGCATAGCTGCGTCCCACGAACTGCATAGCCTCCTGGTCGAAGCCATCACACAGCACCTCTGCCACAGTGCCCATACGGCTGTCGTTGAAGTCATCCATGATCCGGGACTGTACGTCCACCACCAGCTCCGCCCGGCGCTCGGCCTCGGCGGTGTCCACCCGGTTCAGCATACGCGCCGCCGGCGTCCCCTCCTCCGGAGAATAAGGGAACACGCCCGCCCGTTCGATGCGGACCTCCTGTAAAAATTCGCACAGCTCCTCAAACGCCGCCTCATCCTCGAAGGGCAGACCGGTGATCAGGCTGGTCCGCAGCACCAGACTGGGGATACGCTCCCGCAGCTTACGGAACAGCGCCAGCAGCTCCGCCTTGTCGCCCCGGCGGTTCATGGCCTTCAGCACCCTGTCATTGCAGTGCTGGATGGGGATATCCAGATAGGGCAGCACCTTCTCCTCCGCGGCGATGGTGTCGATCAGCTCGTCGGTAAACTCGTCCGGATACAGATAGTGCAGCCGGATCCAGCGGAAGTCCAGCTTACACAGCTCCCGCAGCAGCGCCGCCAGCTTCTTTTCGCCGTACAGGTCGATGCCGTAGCGGGTGATATCCTGAGCGATGACGATGCACTCCTTCACCCCTGTGTCAGCCAGATGCTTCGCCTCGGCCAGCACATCCTCCATGCGGCGGCTGCGGTATTTCCCGCGCAGAGAAGGTATCACGCAATAGGCGCAGCGGTTGTCGCAGCCCTCGGCAATACGCAGATAGGCATAGTGCCCCGGCGTCGTCAGCACCCGGTCGAATTCGTCGATCATCCCGTGGATATCGGCAAAGCGCCGGGGCGTACCGCCAGCCATCATCTCGGAAAGCGCCGGCACGATCTCACCGTAGCTGCCGGTGCCCATGATACCGTCCACCTCCGGCAACTCGTCCAGTATCTCCTGCTGGTAGCGCTGGGTCAGGCACCCCGTCACCAGTATCTTGCCCACCTGCCCCTCGGCCTTCAACGCCGCCACGGACAATATGGTGTCGATCGCCTCCTCCTTGGCGCTGTCGATAAACCCGCAGGTGTTGATGACCACCGCGTCTGCACCGGCGGGTGCCTTCAGCAGCGTATGCCCCGCATCGCGGCACAGGGCCATCATCTGCTCTGTGTTCACCAAATTCTTGGCACAGCCAAGGGAAATAAATGCAACCTTCACGTTGTATACCTCACGTCTCGTCTATTTCCTGCCCCCACTCATTGAGCACGGGCCGTATGTCATTCCAGGAAAACCCACGCCGCTGCAATGCCGCGGCCAGCTTCCGGCTGTCCTCCTGTGTCATGGGCCACCCACGCAGTCTGGCAGCCACCACCTTCCGCACGGCGTCCGCCGCCGGGGGCAGCTGTGCCAGCGCCTCGTCCCACAGCTCCCGGGGCACGCCCCGGCGGTGCAGTTCCTGTTTCACCCGGCCTGGGCCATAACCCATGGCCCCGTAATGCCGCACGATAACGCCGGCATAGCCCTCGTCATCCACTGCGCCGAGCGTCTCCAGCCAGTCGGCGGTGTCCGCCGCCTGCTCCTCTGTGGCGCCCTTTTTTGTCAGACGGCGCTGCACCTCTTTTTTGGACAGCATCCGTCCCGACGCCATCCGCGCCGCGGTCTGCTTCAGCTGAGACTGCTGTGCCGCCGCCTGTAATTCTACCACAAGCGCCGGCGACAAGTCCATACCTTTGTATAAACCAAAGCGCAGAAGCTCCGCGCCGGTGATCCGAAGGAGGTCGCCCCCCTCCAGAAACACCAGCACACGCTCCTGCTTGTGCTTTGATTTTTCAATGCGCTCGATCCGCATCAGTCTTCGTCGTCAAAATCGTCGGCGGACACGTCCACCGCCCGTCCGGCGGCCTTGGCCGCTACCCGGGACTGGCTGCCCATCAGCTTGTGGAAGTTCTCACGCACCGCCGTCTCCAGCTTATCCGCTTCGTCCGGATGGTCACGGAAGTACTGCTTGGCAGCGTCACGGCCCTGTCCCAGGCGCAGCTCACCCATATTGAACCAGGAACCACTCTTCTGCACCAGGTCCAGCTTCACCGCCAGATCCAGCAGGTCGCCCAGCTTGCTGATGCCCTCGCCGTACATGATATCGAACTCCGCCTCGCGGAACGGAGGCGCCACCTTGTTCTTCACCACCTTGGCCCGGGTACGGTTGCCGATGACCTCGCCGCCGGACTTCAACGTCTCGATACGGCGCACGTCAATGCGGACGGAGGCATAAAACTTCAGCGCACGGCCGCCGGTGGTGACCTCCGGGTTGCCATACATGACGCCCACCTTCTCGCGCAGCTGGTTGATGAAGATAACGATGGAATTAGTCTTGTTGATGATACCCGTCAGCTTGCGCAGCGCCTGGCTCATCAGTCGGGCATGCAGGCCCACAAAGCTGTCGCCCATCTCACCCTCGATCTCCGCCCGGGGCACCAGCGCCGCCACGGAGTCCACCACCACTACGTCGATCGCGCCGCTGCGAACCAGGGCCTCGGTGATCTCCAGCGCCTGCTCGCCGGTGTCCGGCTGGGAGATCAGCATATCCTCCACGTTAACGCCCAGCGCCTTGGCATAGGTGGGGTCCAGAGCGTGCTCCGCGTCCACAAAGGCTACCTCGCCGCCCATTTTCTGGGCCTCGGCCAGCACGTGCAGTGCCAGCGTGGTCTTACCGGAGGACTCCGGTCCGTAGATCTCCACAATACGGCCCCGGGGCAGGCCGCCGATACCCAGCGCCAGATCCAGCGACAGTGAGCCGGTAGGAATGGACTCCACATTCAGTGTACTCTCCGCACCATAGCGCATGATCGACCCCTTGCCGTACATCTTCTCGATCTGCTGCATGGCCGTCTCCAGCGCCTTCTTTTTGTCGGATACCACCGGTGCCGGGGCGACAGGTTCCTTTTTGACTGCCATAGTTCCGTCCTCCTCAAGTTCTGATGTATCTAATATATCTCCCCAACTGTCCCAAAAAACGGACAGTCAATGTGCGCTGTCAAAGCTCCGAGCACAGCACACCCTCCACCACCCGGGGAATACCGTTCAAGTCCGGGGTGATCTCCAGGTCGCCGAAGCCCACGCTCCGCATGATCCGCAGCACCTCGTCCGCCTGGCCGATACCCACCTCGAACAGCAGCCGTCCGCCCACGCGGAGCGCTGCCGTCCAGTGTCCGGCGATCGCTCGATAGAAGTCCAGCCCGTCTACGCCGCCCCGCAGCGCCAAATGAGGCTCGTAGTCCCGCACAGACGCGTCCAGCTCCGCGATATCTCCATCCGGGATATAGGGCGGATTGGACACGATGCAGTCAAATTCCCCCAGATGGGCCGGCGGCTTCTCCCGCGCGTCCAGCTGCAGGGACACCACCCGCCCGGTCAGGTCATTGCGGCGGATGTTCTGGCGGCAGATACGCAGTGCACCCTCGTCCAGCTCGCCCAACACCACATGGCTCTCCGGCGCGTTTTTGGCCAGGGCCAGACCGATACAGCCCGAGCCTGCACACAGGTCCAGCACCCGGGGCTCGGCCACGGTCTTCAGGTACGTCAGCGCCCGATCCACCAATACCTCGGTGTCCGGCCGGGGGATCAGCACGCTCTCAGAGATATCCAGCGGCAGGCCGTAGAACTCCCACTCGCCGATCAGGTACGCCACCGGCTCGCCGGCCAGATGGCGCTCCGCCAGGCGGCGCACCTGCTGTTCCACCGACTCCGGCACGTACAGCCGGCCATCCCGGCTCAACGCCTCCCGGGTCTTCCCGGAGGCGCAGCATACCAGCTCCCGAGACTCCAGCGTGGGATCGGGCAATCCTGCCCGCAGGAATTGCTGCCGCACGTCCAAATACAAATTGTTATATGTGATCGCCATAATACGTACCGTTTTCACTTTCTTCGGTATTTTTCGGCGCTCTCCGCTGTTTTGCGCCCCGCCGCGCAACCCCGGCTTACCAGGTGTCGGTGCCCTTCTCCTCCGGGATGACCAGCTTCATGGCCTCGATGGCTACCTCGATCATGCTGTCGTCCGGCTCGTGGGTCGTAAAGTTCTGCAGCCACATACCGGGGGCAGAGAGGACGCGCGTCAGCGCATTGTCGTGCGCCCCCACCATGCGGTTAAACTCGTAGGTAATGCCTACTACGGGCACCAGCAGCAGCAGCTTCACGCCCACACGGACCCACACGCTCTGCCAGTTGATGTAGGGGAACACCAGGCTGGAGACAATGATGGACACGATGATGACCACAAACAGGAAGCTGGTACCGCAGCGGGGGTGGTGCCGGGGCTGGATACGAACGTTCTCCACCGTCAGCGGCAATCCCGCCTCATAGCAGAAAATGGTCTTGTGCTCCGCACCGTGGTAGCAGAACACCCGGTATACGTCCTTCTGTCTGGAGCAGAGGATCATGTACGCCAGCAGCACCAGGATCTTGACCACGCCCTCGATCAGATTATGGAGTGCAGGGGTCGTGGCATGAAACAGCCCCGCCAGAAACGTAGGCAGCAGCATGAACAGCACCAGCATGAGACCGATGCTCAGCACCACTGAAAAGCCCACCAGCAGCGATTGCAGTTTCTCCGCCGGCACGTGCTTGTTGAGCCATTCCTCCAGCTTGTCCGGCTTGGCATCCTCGTCCTCCGGGAAGTAATCCGCCGAGAACATCAGCGCCTTGACGCCGGTGATCATGGAGCCGATGAACGTCACCGCGCCCCGCAGAATGGGAACGCCCAGAATGGGGTAGTTGGCCTTGACGAATTTGCGCTGGGTGACCTTGGTGACCAGGCCCTCCGGCGAACGGACCACAATTGCGTCCTTCTCCGGGCCACGCATAAGTATTCCCTCGATCAGCGCCTGTCCGCCAATACTGGTACGGAAAGTGCCCTTTTTCTTTTCCATAGGTCTGCTGAATTCCTTTCTGACGCAAGCATAGCACAGCTCGCAATAAAATGCAACACTTGTTCGAGTTTTTTCTGTTTTTTTACAATTCCTGTTCAGCCTGCTTTTTCAGCGGCAAATACACCGTAACTACGGTGCCGCCGCCCTCGGCGTTGGCGATGTCCAGTCGTCCGCCGTGGCGCTGGACGATCTCGTCGCAGACCGCCAGACCGATTCCGCTGCCCCGAGCCTTGGATGAGCCCTTGTAGAATTTCTGCTTCACATAAGGCAGCTCCGCTTCCGGTATACCGGGGCCGAAATCCCGGATAGTGATCACGTACTCCCCTTCCCGCTGGCTCAGATGCACAGCGATGCGCTTGCCGCTGCCGCCGTGCTTGGCCGCATTGTCCAGCAGATTGCAGAACACCTGCTTCAGGCGTTCCGGGTCGCCGGAGATGACCTCACCGTATTCCGCCCGATCACTGGAATACTCCAGTGCAATGCCGTCCTGGCGAAACAGCTCCCGGTAGCTGTACACCGCGTCCTCCAGTTCCGCCTGCAGATCGGTGTCCTCCACCTGCAAGGTGAAGCGTCCGTCCTCCAAGCGGGAAAATTGCAGCAGCTCCTCCACCATATTGGTCAGACGGCGGGACTCCTTCACCATGATCTGCACGCCTCGCTTGATCTGCTGCACGTCGTTGGACTCATCGGCCAGCAGCGTTTCGCCCCAGCCGTTGATCGCCGTCAGTGGTGTCCGCAGCTCATGGGACACCGAGGAGATGAACTCGGACTTCATTCGTTCGCTCTCGCCGATCTTGCGGGACATATCGTTGATGTTGTCCACCAACTCGCCCATTTCGTCGGAGTACTTGTTGGGTATCTGCACGCCGTAGCTGCCGCCGGAGATACGTTTGGCCGCCTCTGACACAGCGGACACGGGGGCCACCACATTGTTGATGAAGATCATGCTGGACATGACGATCAATCCTACCACCGCCAGCATGACGCCGGCCACCAGCAGGACCGTCAGCAGCACCTGCCGGTCGATGTTCCCGATGGCGGTAACGTAGCGCATAACGCCCACCACCTGGCCGTTGAACTTCAGCAGGCCGGACACCGCCAGAATACGCTCCCCGGTAACGCTGTCACGGCCGATGTAGTCCTGCACCGTGCCGCTTTCCAGCGCCCGCAGTATTTCCGGCGTGCTGGGGTAGGTGCCGGTGGTGACGCCCCGGGTCGTGACCTCCACGCGGCCGGAACTGTTAAGGAACTGCAGCTCGATCTTGTCGCTGTCGTCAAAGGCGGCGGCGTAGATCGTCGCGCTGCGGTAATACTCCCGATAGCTGGTCATCACATAGGTGTTGAAATAGTCCGCGCCCGCCGCGGCCTTGGCCCGCAGGGTAGAGCGCGCACTGTTGTAGTAGTTGCTGGCAAAACCCACGGAGATGAGCACGCCCACCAGCAGCAATATGACCAGCACCGGCCCCATGCTGCCGGTGAGCCACCGGCGGCGCAGGCCCTGTACTTTATGCTTCTTTCCTGCCAAGGCGTTCATCTCCTTTCATCGCAAAATAAGGTATAGCGCACCCACGGGCGCGGCGCAAAGCCTGACAGCGAGAGATTTTTTGCCAGGACGAGCCACAGCGGCGCAGGCGTACTGTGTGTACGTCAAGCCGCTGCAACGAAGTACTGGTGGAAAAGCTCTGCTGTCACAGCCCCCATTTGTAGCCGAAACCCCAGATCGTCGTAATATAGGTTGGGTTCGTGGCATTGTCCTCGATCTTCAGCCGCAGGCGGCGGATATTCACGTCCACGATCTTGAGCTCACCGAAATAGTCGTGGCCCCAGACCAAGTCCAGGATCTCCTCGCGGGAGAGCGCCTTGCCGGGGTTCTCCATAAACATCTTCATGATGGCGTACTCCACCTGGGTGAGCTTGATCCGCTGACCGTTCTTCTCCAGAGTACGGTTGCGGGTGTTCAGCAGGAAGGGCGGCTGGTCGATCTCACCGGCATCCACGACACCGCCGCCGGATCGGCGCATCAGCGCATCCACGCGGGCAGTCAGTTCCGCCGGGGAGAAGGGCTTTGTCACATAGTCGTCCGCACCGGTCATCAGCCCCGTCACCTTGTCCATTTCCTGGGACCGTGCGGTAAGCATAATGATGCCGATGGCAGCGTTGGTGGCGCGGATACGGCGGCAAACCTCAAACCCATCGATACCGGGCAGCATAATGTCCAGCAACGCCACCCGGACATCGCTGTGGATCTTCAGCTTTTCCAGTGCCTCCTCGCCTGTTTCCGCCTCCACCACCTCGTAGCCGGCGCGGCGGAGATTGATAACGATAAAGCTGCGGATGCTGGACTCGTCCTCCAGTACCAGTACCTTTTTCATGGCAGTCCCTCCTTGTCAGTTGCTCCAGCTGCCTACGATGAGGCTGAAGCTGCGGCGCAGCAGATCCTCATCCATGCCGTAATAGGCCGCCGCGTCATTCAGCTCACCGGCGTAGATGGTGGCTGTCTGGCGGCGCAGCAGCACCCTCTTGCCCATGCGGCCGCGGTTCTCCCGGTTCTCACCGGTGATGGTGTACAGGCTCAGCACCGGATCCCCGTTGATCGCCAGGCTGAACTGATTTTCATTGCTGATGCTGGTGGTGGCGGTCTCCACGCTCCAGTCCCACCAGCTCTCCGGTATGGTGAAATACCACCCGCAGGACAGGCTGTGGTACGTCTTGGCCACGGTGGACAACTGCCCGTCGCCGTTGCAGCAAAGCCAACTGACCAGACCGTCCGTCTGCTCCGCTGTCCAACTGGTGTCCGGACTGGGCAGCTCGATGATCCCGTCGCCGTTGATATCCTGGGGCAGCAGCTGACGATAGGGGAACACGGCGTTGGACACACCGGTACTACTGCCGCTGAGTGCCAAATTCACCAGCCCCAGATCCTGGCGGAACACCAGAATATCCGTGGCGGCCATACCCTGCTCGTCCACACCGGTGATATACAGCGCCGGCGTGTCGGCATCCAGCCGACCGCTGACCAGGCTGCCCCTGTTCACCGAAGCCATGGTGCTGGACAGCACGCAGCGGTAGGCCACGCCCATCTGCTCCTCCTGCCAGCCGTAGAATTCCGCCACCGGCTGGCTGTCCGCGTCGGTGCGAAGCACCAGTAGGCTGGGGATACCGTCACCATTCAGATCCTGTATGGTAAAGCGCGTGTAGCCGCTGGACATCAGCGCTACCGGCTCCCGCGCCACGGTGTACACCGCCACGGTCTGCACCTCGGCACTGATACGCCAGCCCACGATCAGCTCACGCCGGCCGTCGCCGTTCAGGTCCTGATAGTACACGCTGTCGATGGCGGTGCCGCTGCTCTCGATGGTGCAGTAGCGGGCATAGCTGTCGCCCTCGATCTTAAATACAAATATTTTCAGCGGCTTTTCATCGCTGCTCATGCGGAAAAAGGCCAGGGCCTCCTGCTGCCCGTCGCCGTCCAGGTCAGCCATCTGCACCGACTGGATATTCCGCCCGCCGGTAGGTGAGGCGTACTCATAGCCCTGTGTGATCAGCGCCTCCAGCTCTTGGGTCAGGCCGGTGTACTCCTCCGCCATTCGCGGCAGGGTAAACAGTTCCTCCACCGAATCGTCAGAGAAACCGCAGCCGGTCAATGCCGCTGCCAGCAGCGCCAGCAGCCCGACCAGGCAGATATACCGTTTCAAACGCCGCATACAGCAGCACCTCCCTCCGGGTCATACTCTTACTAAAATATCATACCACATCTTGCACCGCTTTGGTAGAGGGAAAATCGTAAATAAACAGCAAATTAATGCCGGACGCAGAGAGCACCCCTTTCGGGGTGCTCTCTGTATTCCCCTGCCGGTGCAGGGAGGAAGACATCAGCCGTGGGAGGGATATCCTCTTAGGCATCGCGGCGGCCACGCCTCCCGCACAGCTTTACCGCGCCGGCCAGCGACAGGGCGGCGACCTCAGCGTATACGGCAATTCCCGCGTCAAAGGTCGTGGGGCTGACCGTCCTTTTCACAGGTGCAGGGGGCTCGCTGTAGTAATAGGCGGCCGCCGTGTAGGACACGGAGGGCTTGGGAAACTCCAGAGCCTCACCCTGCCCACCGACTGTGGCTACCGGTGTCAAGATCGCGCTCTCATTGGTATAAAGCGCCTTTGACACGTCTACGTGTGTGGTGGTGTCATCCACATAACCGTCCCCATTCAGATCCATCACACCGTGGGTGCCGGCGGCGGGCGTACCGGCGAGCTTTACAGTGTAGGAAAGCTTGACCGGGGCAAAGTTGGAGACCGGTTCGTTGATTTTCCATGTGAAGCTGTCGGCGGCACCGTCGTACTCTATCTTGAAGCGGTAATTACTCTCATTCTGGTCGCCGCCGAAGTAGGTCACGTTTCTATCCTGCTTATATTGCAGTTCTTGCCCGCCAACGGTGAGACAAAACGTGCCGGGAGCGAGATCGAAACTCTTGCCGACAGTATCCGCCACAGCGGAACCCTTATCAACAGCGTAGAGGACTTTATGTTGGATCGAGTTAAAATCGACTGCTCTCCCTCCCGCCAGTCTGTTCATAAAGGCGGTACCCCACTGCCGTGTTTCCCTTGCCAACACGGCATGGCACTGATAGCCCCTCTCCTGCATCGCTTTGTAGGTACTCTCTGTCAGGTGCAGGGCTTTCTCCACATTTGAAACGTTTTCCTTTTTCTGCAGCAGTTTGCTATTTTCGGTCGGAGCCTGCCCAGTATATTGATAGTCCCAATTCTCGTTGTCGTTGTCTGTCCCCATTCTTCCGGCAATATCGCTCATCCAGTTATCGATGCTGTCCTTGGGAATAAACGTTTTTTCCTCTTTGTCACTGTACCCGTACTGCACGTTCAACTCACTTAGCATACCGCGCTGGTTAACACCATTCGAGATTAGGCTGCCATCAAAGCTGCGCGTATACGGGATAGTATGATCATCCCCCTTGCAGAACTGATAGGTAACGCCGTCACTGACAAATATCAGATGCTTGCGGTGCGGCTCGACCGCCGTATCGCCATCGAGCATTTTCTTGCCCGCAAGAAGTCCCGCATGCGTATTGCTGCCGCTGGATATAGTTTTCCTTATCGCAGTCTCAATGGTAGCATAGTTTTCCTTTGTAAGCTCCGTAAGCGGGAACGCAACATCTGCCGCCCGATTGAAAATAACAACGCCGACCTTGACCATCACACCGCGTTCCATCACCTCTTCCTTCAGGTCGGCAAGAAGCGCTAACGCCTTATTCTCCAATTCTGCGCTTGTAGATTTGTCCAGCACAAAGACCACATCGCTGGCCAGTTTTTCCTCTGCGCTGGGAAGCGACAACGTAACGGTGGACCGATAGTCCTTATCCAGTACGGTGGCTGTCTTGGATCGAGACACATTCACCAAACTCGGAGTCACCTCCCCATCAGCCGGCACTGTCCCCCACGCAACAACGGCCGTTGTCAGCAGCAGGGTAAGCATTAGTAAAAAACAGCTTATCCTCCTCATTTTCTCCTCCTTTCCCATTGTACAGACCTCTTTGTTTCAATGCACAATTGAAACAAAGAGCAGTGGTACCACTGCTGGTTCGTGTATCTATTATATATTCTTACAGCGAAATGTCAAGCAGTTATTGATATATTGGTAATTTTTGCCAAATTCGTATATGCCCTTCTAACAGCGGTAAAAAAAGAGACATCCTCACGGATGTCTCTTTTTTGGTGCCGGTGACCGGACTCGAACCGGTACGCTGTCGCCAGCGGTGGATTTTGAGTCCACTACGTCTACCAATTCCATCACACCGGCA
>ERZ791861.1218-NODE-1218-length-12881-cov-18.956884_pt1 | contig 12881 bp, 9 predicted proteins | sample MGYA00510283_ERZ791861 | MGnify/ENA primary metagenome ERZ791861 (study PRJEB30046, sample SAMN00792074) | human gut metagenome | study: EMG produced TPA metagenomics assembly of the A metagenome-wide association study of gut microbiota in type 2...
CGGCGAAGATCCGTGCCAACCGTGTGAAATCCGAACTGATTATCCGTGCGGAAATCAAGGAAGAAAACTTTATCACCCGCAACCATGCGACAGAGGGAGACTTTGTCACTGTGCGCCTGACGGTACCGGTCAAGGAAACAGCCGTGACGGATGCGGAAGCGGAAGCACGACGCAAGGCGGAAGCCGAACGACTGGAAGCCGAGAAGCGTGCCGAACAGGAACGACTTGCCGAAGAGCAGCGCAAGGCGGAAGAAGCCCGACTTGCCGCTGAAAAGGCAGAAGCCGAGAAAGCCGCTCAACAAAATACACTTGCCGACACGCCGTCGGAAACCAAAATCACAACTGATTATCATCTCTCCCTGCGTGCCAACCTGCTGCGCTGGGCTACCCTGACACCCGACCTTGGCGTGGAATGGCGCATCTGCCCATCGTGGGGCATTGCCGTAAACGGCTCGTGGACTTCATGGACGTGGAGCGACAAGGACCGCCGCTATGCACTCTGGGAAGTGGCTCCGGAAGTGCGTTACTATATGGGTGAGAAGAAAGCCTGGTATCTGGGTGCGATGTTCAAGACCGGACAGTTCAACTACAAGCTTTCCGAAACAGGCAAGCAGGGCGACCTGATGGGTGGCGGCATCACCGCCGGCTATCAGCTGCGGCTGAACAAGGCACTGGCTCTTGATTTCAACCTCGGTTTGGGCTACCTGAATGCCGATTTCGAAAAATATGAAGTCATCGATGGTGTGCGCGTGCGCTGTGGCAATGAGACAAAAAATTGGTGTGGCCCCATCAACGCCGGTGTGACATTGGTATGGAAGTTATTCTAATACGGAGGAATAGAGTATGAAAGCAAGACAATATATAAATATGATGGGAATGGCAGCCGCCGTGCTGCTCTCTTCCTGCGTGAAGGACACGCTTTATGACACGCCGCACCCCGACTATGGGAAGATTGCGGTAACAGCCGACTGGTCGGCCCGCGGTGAGGGTATCGACATACCTGCCACGTGGACGGTCACCATGGGTGACTATACGGGTACGGAGACTTCCGCCACCCATGCCCCCGACCATCTGTTTGCTCCAGGCAGCTACACCCTTGCGGTGTGGAACCCAGCTGAAGGAATCACGGTAAATGGTACCACCGCCACCATTGCCGCAGCCACGGGAAACCGGGCAGGCACGGATGCCTTTGTGAACAATGCCCCGGGATGGTTCTTCACCTATACGGAACAGGTGAGCATAGAGAAAGACAAGGGCTATCCGCTGACCGCTGCAATGAAGCAGCAGGTACGCGAACTGACGCTTGTCGTCAAACCGACGGGTGATGCCGCCGGACGCATCACGGAGATTGTTGCCCATCTGACGGGTGCAGCCGGAACACTCGACTTCGCTACCGATACCTACGGAGCCGCTTCGAACGTCGTGCTGCCCTTCACCAAGATAACCGAAGGTGACGATGCTGGCAAGTGGAAAGCCACGGTGCGGCTGCTGGGTGTGACCGGCACGGAACAACTGCTGATGGGTGAAATCCGCTATGCTGACGGCAACCCGACCACCACCACGCTGAAAAGCGACCTCACGGAAGCTCTCAAGGAGTTCAACACAAGAAAGGGCAAATCGCTGACCCTCGGCGGAACGCTGGTTGAGACACCCGAAGGCATGGAAGTGGACGAAGCCGAAATCAACGGCTGGGAAGAAGTGAAAGGTGATGATGTAAATGCTGATTTGTAAATAATAAAATTATAGATATAATGAAGACAAGATTTTTTGCACTTGCAGCGCTCGCCCTCGCACTGGTAGCCTGCAACAACGACAACGAGAACCTGAACGGTGACCCCGTGGCCGCCCAGTTTACCGCCGACATCGCCCCCGCCACCCGCGCCAGCGGAACCACCTGGACTGGCAGCGACCGTATCGGCATCACCGACATCGGCAACGATACCCAGTACGGCAACGTGCCTTTCATCCTGAAAAACGGGAAATTTGAGGCAGAAGGAAAGGTTATCTATATCGAAGATACAAAGACCCATACTTTCCGCGCCTACTATCCGTACAATGCGGCGGGAGGCATCCTCACAGCCACGACAGATGCCACGGCGCAGCAGAACCAGCCTGCCATCGACTTCCTCTTTGCTTCAGGAGCCACGGGAGACAAAAACAACCCAGTAGTAAGCTTCACCGACAAAACCGCCAAAGGCGGTGAAGACAACTCCTTCCACCACCGCATGAGCCAGATAACCCTTACCTTCGAGGCGGGCGACGGCGTGAATTTCAGCGTGGTCAAGCCTGAACGTTACACGCTGGACGGATTGTTACTCACCGGTACGTTCAACACGGCCGACGGTATTGCCACCGCAGACAACGGGGCACAGACCGGAGAACTGGCCATGAATCTGGCAGACGGCAATCTCACGTCATCGGTCATCCTCTTCCCGCAGACAGTTGCATCCCTGCCGTTGGTTGTGAATTACAAAGGTCAGGAATATCATGCCACACTCACCGTGCCCGAAGGCGCACTGCTGGCGGGCAACAACTACACCTATACCGTCAAGGTACGCAACAAAGTCCTTGAAGTCAGCGAAGCCACCATTGCAAAGTGGAACGATATAGACGGTGGAGATGTGGGTGCTGACCTGTAGGATTTTAATAATTAATCGATTAGAATGAAGAATTATGAGACATAGATTATTTATCCCCGCAGCCACCGCACTGCTGTTCGCCCTCGCCGCCTGCACGCAGGACGAACTTGCTGGCGATAACCGTCTGCCCGAAGGTGAATACCCCGTCGTCATCCGTGCCACCGGATTGTCCGTAGAAGCAACGCCGCTGGCAGTCCCTTCCACCCGTGCCGCTGTGGACGGCGACTGGCAGGGCGTCACTTCCGTGGCACTCAAGATGGGCGATGCGGTAAAGGAATACACCGTAACGGCTTCTACCGATTTCAAGAGTGCCACGCTCTCACGCGAGAACGACCCGTACTACTGGACCAGCCGCGACCCGATTACCATATCGGCATGGTGGCCCTTCGACAATGCCGACATCACACAGATGCCTGCCGTGAAGGTGGCAGAAGACCAAAGCAAACTGGCTGACTTCCAAAACAGCGACTTCATCTCTGCTGAGAACCGGAAGGTGGAATTTAACAACCCGACTCTTGAATTTACCCACCGCACGGCACGCGTGACAATCGAACTGAAGCCCGGCACGGGATTCACGAGCGTCGCCGGTGCCACGGTGAGCCTCGTGAGCCTGTCTGCCGATAACGGCAACCCGACCGCCATCAAGACCTACAACGCAAGCGGCAACACCTACGAGGCACTGACCGCCCCGCAGACCGTTGCGGCAGGCAAGCCGTTCGTTAAGGTGGAACTCGGCGGCGGCACCTTCTACTTCCGTCCGCAGAACAACGTCGTATTAGAAGCGGGCAGCCGCTATAAATATACCGTTAAGGTGAACGCCACTGGCTTGACATTAGAGGGTTGCACCATCGGTGATTGGGCTGACGGCGGCGGCGAGAGTGGTGCAGCCGAGTTGGGCTACATCTACGATAGCAACACCAATACCTACACGGTCTATAACGCCGACGGCCTGCTGGCATGGAACGAAGCCGCACAAAAAGACAGATCGATAAATTGCACCCTCACCGCCGACATCGACCTCACGGGCAAAGACTGGTCACCGATAGGCACAAACTTTTATAACTCATACACCGGCACCTTCGACGGCGGGGGCCATACCATCATGGGGCTGACCGTTACGACAAATGACCAATATGTGGGTCTGTTCGGCAGGCTCGGTAAAGCTGGCACGGTGAAGAACGTGGTGATGGATGGCATACAGATAACATGCAATCACAGGTTGGGCTATGCCGGCGGCGTGGCAGGATTTAGCTGGGGAGGCACCATTGAAAACTGCTCGGTGTCGGGCAGCGTCAGCGGCACGATATGCGCCGGCGGTGTGGTGGGTATTCAATGGGAGGCTTCCATCACCGGATGCAGCTCCTCCGCCACAGTGAAGGGAATGGTCCAGGTCGGCGGCGTGGCAGGTGAGACGAATTCGGGTGCCACCATGGCCGCTTGCTATGCCACAGGCAACGTGACCATAGAAATAGACCCCATAAATAATATCCTTGGCGGCGGTCTGGTGGGATTCAACGCAGGAAGCAGCGTCCTTGCCTGCTATGCCACGGGCAACGTAACCAGTACGGGTAGTGGCACTGGCAATGTGCATATCGGCGGCTTTTTGGGAGATAACTACACCACCGTGACCGCCGGCTATTGGAAGAACAATCATGAACAAGGCATCGGCTACAATAGGGAAAGCACCGGAGCCACGAAGGTGGACGGCACTGTCGTTACCTGGCAGAAAGCCGTCGATGCCATGAACACCGCCTTGCAGAACGCAGGCTCAGAGTGGCGTTACGAACTTAACGGAGCATTGCCCACCTTGAGGAAGCAGTAAACCGTCGGGCGGAAAAAGTTCTGCCCGCAACGGAAAGAACCAGAGTAATAAAACAACAGATATTATGAGGATAAGATTTTTTGCACTTGCAGCGCTCGCCCTCTCACTCGCCGCCTGCACGCAGGACGAAGCGGGCTTTCTGCCGGAAGGGGCGGAAGGCACACCCATCGTCTTCACCGCCACGGGGCTGAATCCCGCCGCGACAGCCATCGCCGGCACCCGTGCCCCTGTGGATGGCAATTGGGAGGGTGTGCAGAGCGTGGCAGTGCTGATGGACGGCACGGTGAAGGCATACGACGTGACGCCCTCCACCGCCGACCCCACCAGCGCCACGCTGACCTCCACCGACCCGTACTACTGGACCAACCACAACGACATCACCGTCACAGCGTGGTGGCCCTACACCGAGGGCGAGACAACCCCTTCTGCTGTGAAGGTAAAAGCCAACCAAAGTGCCCGGAAAGACTTCGAGGGCAGCGACCTCATCGTAGCCGACGGACAGACGGTGACCTATGGTAGCCCCACGCTCCGCTTCACCCACCGCACGGCGCGGGTGACCGTCGTTCTGACGGACTACACCGAGGGGCTGGCATCCGTGCAGCTGACGGGTCTCTCCACCGAAGGCGACAACCCGGATATAATCGTCCCGTATGACAAGGGCAGCAACACCTACACCGCCATCGTAGCCCCGCAAAGTGTGGCAGCTGGCACGACCTTCATTACCTGCACCTTCACAAACGGCAAGACCTTCGTTTATAAGATGAAGAATGCTGCCGACTGGCAGGCGGGCGGTGAATATACCTACACCGTCTCCCTCGCTGCGGCAAAAGACCTGGGCTATACCATAGAGAGCGACGGCAGCTACACCGTGACCTCCGCCGATGGCCTGATGAATGTAGCCGAATTAGTGAACGGAGGTAAGACCGACATTAACATTACCCTCGACAAAAACATTGATCTGACGGGCAAAGGCTGGACGCCGATAGGCACAAGCTTCGATAACTCATACAAAGGCACTTTCGACGGCGGCGGCCATACCATTACGGGGCTGACCTTTACGACAAATGACGAATATGTGGGTCTGTTCGGCTGGCTCAATAGAGCTGGTACGGTGAAGAACGTGGTGATGGAGGGCGTACAGATAACAAGCAATCAAATATATGGCGGCAGTATTGGCGGCGTGGTAGGATATAGCTGGGGCACCATTGAAAACTGCTCGGTGTCGGGCAGCGTCAGCGGCACGGTGTATGTCGGCGGTGTGGTGGGTGCTCAAATAGGCGGTTCCATCACCGGATGCAGTTCCTCTGCCACAGTGAAGGGAACGGTCGATGTCGGCGGCGTGGCAGGTCAGACGAATTCGAGTGCCACCCTGACCGCTTGCTATGCCACGGGCAACGTGACCATAGAAATAAACCCCGCAAAGAATATCGCTGGCGGCAGTCTGGTGGGAATGAACGCAGGAAGCAGCCTCCTTGCCTGCTATGCCACGGGCAACGTAACCAGTACGGGTAGTAGCACTGGCCAAGTACATATCGGCGGCTTTTTGGGAAATAACTACACCACCGTGACCGCCGGCTATTGGAAGAACAATCATGAACAAGGCATCGGCTACAATAGGGAAAGCACCGGAGCCACGAAGGTGGACGGCACTGTCGTTACCTGGCAGAAAGCCGTCGATGCCATGAACACCGCCTTGCAGAACGCAGGCTCAGAGTGGCGTTACGAACTTAAAGGAGCATTGCCTACCTTGAGGAAGCAGTAAACGTCGGGCGGAAAAAGTTCCGCCCGCAACGGAAAGAACCGAAGTATAACCCCAATAAAGAAAGGAGGACGTGATGGAACACACGGAGAATCCACCATATTGGTTTTGGCATCAAGGCATTGTCAATAATAATATAGTCTCCAGTGTAAATATGGAAGCTGTAAGCCGGACATTGTCAAGATTGGTGCTCATTAAAGACAACAAATCAAGTATTTAAATTAAAAACATGGGACTTTTTCACAGAGGCAAGAAAAATAATGACGATGAGCCGGACAGTGTTCAAACCAATTCATTCTCTGATATTATGAATGGTTTGCAGTACGCCGTAAACTGTGCACAAGATACATTACAGAATCATCAGATACAAAATCTGACCAGACTTTTTGAAGGAACAAATGCAAATAACGCAAATACGTTCCAATCAAAAAAAATCATGGTTGGAGACAAGACTATTGATATTCCACTTATAGCCTTGATATCCCATCATTATCTTGCAATGGATAATGTGCAGATAAAGTTCAAGGCGAAGGTCGGAAGCGTGGAATCACAGATTCCGGAAAACAACTTGCTGTTATCCAGTCCGCACAGAGCCAATCTCCAGATGCAGATGAGCAACATAAAACCAGATACAGATGATATCATGGAGGTTTGCGTCAATTTTAAAGTTCAGGAGACTCCGGAGAGTATTTCCCGAATCATTGACGATTTTGTAAAAAATATCTAACAATTTTAAAATTCAAATGTTATGGCAGAAGAAATAAAGAACCAAGGGCAACAAGAAAATGCGGAAAACTTGAATGAAAATGTAAGCGGACAGGCGAAAGAAATTATCTCCGCTGCATTGGAAGAGACTCAAAACAGAGAAACTTCTCCAGTTCTTAAAGCAGATTCAAACGTGACTGACAAATTCAAGGGGCTTCCCATGCGGGAACTTATTGCAGCTCCACTTATTGCAGCAGCCGAAGCACAACAGGAATTGGCAGCGACAGCATGGAATTTCTACCAGCAAATTGCATTTGATGGTAAAAGCGGCAATAAAGCGCGTATATTGGAATTCGATGTCGAAAGACCGATACAGCAGGATGGAAAAATGACAACAATGTCACAAAGTGTCAAGGCTCCGTTTATAGGATTGGTGCCTATTCCTTCCCTGCTCATAGATCGCGTGGATGTCGATTTCCAGATGGAGGTTACCGATACATCAAACGTAAAAAGCACTACCAACGCAGAAGTAGAGGCAAAAGCTTCTGCAAAACATTGGTTTATAAATGCGGAAATCAGCGGCAAAGTCACGACCGCCCGCGAGAACACCCGCATGACCAACCAAACGGCAAAATACCAGATACATGTGACAGCCAGTCAGCAGCCGCAGACCGAAGGTCTGTCTAAACTGATGGATATAATGGCATCATGTATCGAGCCTATAACAAACGAAAGTAACAGTAAGTAAATATATGAATTTGATTCAAGCATTAAGATTGCCAAACAGTCAAGCAGTAATGACAAATATTGCACGGTTTCATTATCAAAATATTTATAATGTAGGTTTGACCCCTCCGATTTTCACGCAAAGTAATTTGACATTTCAAATAAAAGGATATACCCGTAACTATCGTTTTCTTAGATTAGACTACGCCTGTGTCATATATATTGCGGATAGAATAGCAGTCGTTGCTTCAAATGGCATAGATACTTTAAGTTCAGGTTTTTCGGGGTGTTATATGGCCAGTTTTAGGCACAATGGCATTAGGTATGTTGCTCATATTCCAACGCCTAACAATAGTATTAAAATATCATGGAATCGGGCGGTTAAAAATCGAATAATAGATAATGTTGTTCTTTTTAAACCTACTGAAGGATTGGCGAGAATCCCAGGAACCATTGGTATTTGGGGAATTATAACATTTAACGATAGATGTTATCGGCTTGATGTAAATGAAAACGCTCCTCCAAGTCAAGCCATACGTGGCCAAAGAATTTTTAACTCAATCCCGAGAAATCCCATACTAACAGAAATTCCACCTATCGCCGGTGGTCAGATGCCTTAATAATTATAACAATTGTAAATAAGGGAAGAATGGTTGTTTCATTGAGGAGTAGAATTCTATTCGGATATATAATTCTGGTGGCGGTCATAGGCAGCATGGCCGCCATTCTCATCCATGAACCTGCGAAGTTCCACGACCTATATGCGTATTTTAAATAACGGTATTTACACAAACAGCAAATGAGCGAACAATTCGTTACCACTACCAAGCATTTCCGCAAGATGCTTGCCGCAGGCTATCTGTTGATAGTCCTGCTGGTGGGCGGCATCATCTGCACGTGGCTCGGAGAATGGCGCGACTTGGAGTTGCTGGAACGGGAGAACCGTGAAATCAACCGCTTCCGCAAGGAAACACACGATGCGTATGTGGGTGTGGTGGAGTTGTCTCTTTTGGGCGAGTCGGTGCTGGAATGGGACGATAAGGATGTGGCGGCATACCGGCGGCAACGGATGACGGTGGATAGTATGCTTTGCCGCTTCAAGAGCCATTACGAATCGGTGCGCATAGACAGCGTGCGCCACTTGCTGGAGGACAAGGAAAAGCGGCTGTGCGCCATCATGGAGGCTCTGGAACAACAGGCGGACATCAACCGCCGGATAGCCAAGCAGGTGCCGGTGATAGTGCAAACGAGCAGGCAGGAAGAGCCGAAGAAACAGAGGAGGAAAGGTTTTCTCGGGTTGTTCGGCAAGAAACAGGAAGCACCTCCGACGACGACCACCACGATGCTCTACACACTGAACCGTGATATGATAGCGCAACAACGTGCCCAAAGCCATCGTCTGTCGGAATATGCCGACAGCCTTGCCAGCCGCAATGCGGAACTGAACCGCCAACTGCAAACCCTTATCCAGCAGATGGACCACAAGGTGCAGGCTGACTTGCAGGAACGTGAGGCGGAAATATCCGCTATGCGTGAAAAGTCGTTCTTGCAGGTAGGTATCATAACGGGTGTCATGCTGCTGTTGCTCATTATTTCATACATCATCATTCACCGCTATGCCACCCGCATCAAGCAGTACAAACGTAAGACAACAGATTTAATCGGGCAACTGCAAAAGTCCGTAAAACAAAACGAATCGTTGATAGCCTCACGCAAGAAAGCGATGCACACCATCACCCACGAGCTACGCACACCACTGACTGCCATACATGGATATGCGGAACTGATGCAGGACAACGAAGAAGAAAAGATAAGCGGTTATGCGGACAATATCCTGCAAGCCTCCAAGAGAATGACCGACATGCTCAACTCCCTGCTTGACTTCTTCCGCTTGGACAGCGGCAAGGAACAGGCGAATGTCCGTCCGTTTCGTTTGGAAAACATCGCGGAGCTGTTGCAAACGGAGTTTACGCAACAAGCAGAAGCAAAAGATCTTAAACTTACCATCGAGTGCCCGGAGGGTATTATCCTGAATGGCGACAAGGAGCGCATCATACAGATATGCGACAACCTGCTGGGCAATGCCGTCAAGTTCACGAATGCCGGAAGCGTTTCACTTGTCATAAGCTATGACGGCAATAGGCTGACCCTTGTAGTAGAGGACACCGGAACCGGCATGAGTGCGGAAGAACAACAGCGAGTGTTCGGAGCGTTCGAGCGGCTTTCCAACGCCGCCACGCAAGACGGTTTCGGATTGGGGTTAAGCATTGTGAAACAGATAGTCGGGATGCTTGGCGGCACTATACGCTTGGAAAGCGAAAAAGGAGAAGGCAGTCGTTTTACTGTGGAGTTGCCAATGAACACTGCCGATATTGGTATTGAAGAACAGACAGCCGCAGAAAGTCTGGCTCATATAGAAAGACCTTATTCTGTCATCGTATTGGACGACAATCCGATGGTATTATCCATGACAAAGGAAATGTATGCTGGTATAGGTGTGCATTGCGACACGTTCACCACTATTGGCGATGCAATGGAAGCCATGCGGCAGCACACATACGACCTCATGATAACCGATATGAAGATGCCGGAGATTAACGGCTATGAGGTGTTGGAGTTGTTACGCTCGTCAAGTGTCAGCAACTCGAAAGAGATTCCCATTGTCGTGGCGACCGCCTCCGGCAGTTGCAGCGAAGAGGAGCTGTTGGAAAATGGATTTACCGCCTGCCTGTTCAAGCCATTTTCCATTTCCGAACTGGTTGCTGTATCAGACAAATGCCTTTTGACAAGTACGGACAAGGATGAACTTCCCGACTTGTCCTCTCTGCTTGCATATGGTGACAAACGGGCGATGCTCGACCGTTTGATAACCGAAACAGAAAAGGATATGCAGGCTGTCCGGGAAATCATGGAGAGGAATGACCGCAAGGCGTTGGACGAATGGATACACCGTCAGCGAAGTTCATGGGCTGTTATCCGTGCTGACAAACCCTTGTGGAACCTGTATGAACTGCTGCATCAAGAATCTGAATGTTCCGAAATGGAATTGCGGAAATGCGTGGATGCCATGCTTCGTATGGGAACAGTTATCATAGAACTTGCGCAAAAGGAAAGGAGGTTGTCGGATGAAAGTATTTGTGATTGAGGACAACCCCGTCTATAACGATTATGTCTGCAACCTGCTGAAGAAAGACAGCTTCGATACTATGTCGGCATATAATCTTGCCACTGCCAAGAAACTATTGGCAAAATCAGAGGTGGATGATATTGTCGTTGCCGACCTACGCCTCTCCGACGGTGAAAGCATAGAGTTGTTACGGTGGATGCGTGCCAACGACAAACAACAGGTGTTTATCGTTATGACCAATTACGGGGAGGTGCATACGGCAGTGGAAAGTATGAAGCTCGGCTCAAAGGATTACATACAGAAACAGTTGTTGGAGGATAAACTGATACCGCTTATCCGCACCCTGCAAAAAGAACATGAAAAGCGACTACAATGGAACATTCCGATATTCGTCCGGCAGGGCGAAGCCTATCAGAAAATCAAGAAACGTGTGCGCCTTGTAGCCACCACCCGGATGAGCGTGCTGATACTGGGCGAGAACGGTACGGGCAAGGAACATATCGCACAACATATACACCAACAAAGCAAACTTGCCGATAAACCTTTTGTGGCAGTGGACTGCGGAGCCTTGTCCCCGTCATTGATACAATCCGCCTTCTTCGGACACGTCAAGGGCGCGTTTACGGGTGCCGAAGCAAACAAGACGGGGTATTTTCTGGAAGCGGATGGCGGCACGCTGTTCCTTGACGAAGTGGGCAACCTAACAATGGAGATGCAACAGATGCTGCTCCGCGCCATACAGGAACGCCGTTACCGTCCCGTCGGAGCAAAGGAGGACAAAACAGCCAACGTGAGGATAGTGGCTGCAACCAACGAGGATTTGCAGAAAGCCGTAACGGAAAAGCGGTTCCGGCAGGATTTGCTCTATCGCTTGCAGGAGTATGTGATAACCATGCCGCCCTTGCGCGACTGCCCGGAAGACATCATGCCATTGGCCGAGTTCTTCCGTGAAATGGCAAACCGTGAGTTGGAACGTGAAGTAAAAGGTTTTGCCGCATCTGCCCGTAATGCCCTGCTCGCCCATGCGTGGCCGGGCAACGTGCGCGAGTTGAAACAGAAGATACAGACGGCAGTCCTGCAATCAGAAGGCGATATGATAACCGAAGCCGATTTGGAACTTGACAATGAACCGTCCGCTACTTCCGCTTGTTTTACATTGAAGAGCGGGGATGAAGAAAGAGGACGTATCCTGCGTGCTTTGAAACAAGCAGCCGGTAACAAGAAAATGGCTGCAAAGATACTGGGTATCGGCAGGACAACGCTGTATAATAAATTGGTAGAATATGGATTGAATGAAGAAAACTGACCGGAGTATGGCTGTAAATGGCAATAATTGATTAACTTTGCAATTGTATTTCAGAAAATAGCAGGCGATTGGGTAACTTTTCGCCGATGATATAGACATAAGACCGCAAGGCGTTTCGAGCGAAAATCTGGTAAATTGAAACTACGGAGACGATTGCGTGATGCTTATGCTATGCTTACGCATAGCGTGCATTCACGTACTCTCCGTAAAGGCTTTACCAGAGCCATCGCTTGAAAGTAGTGTGAATTGCACGCTACTTTTTTGCCTCGCCAAAAAGGAAAGGAAATACGTTATGGCGAAAATACAATTACTTGCCGTTATCTCAATAGATGGCTGTCCGATGAAACTGCATCCCCGGAAGCGGTTGCTTCAAACCGAAGATTACGGTATGGATGAAATACGTGCCAATGCCCTGTATAAGCTGACATCCGACTATTCGGTATCCGTGCTTCAAGAATGGAGAGAGGAAGGTGGAAGCATTTGCCATTTGTTGGAAGTAACTGCCGGGAATACCGAATATGCCAACGGACTGTTACGGATGAACGTGATAGATGAAATCATACTATACGTTGTTCCAACCATCGACGGAAACGGAGCGCATTTTTTCAAGTCAGCACTACCTATGAATGACTGGCGGCTTATGGAGAACAAAACTTATAGGGACGGAGTAATCCGGCTTACCTATCATAAAGAGCCACGGGCATAAAATGTTCAGATTATGAACATCTTGGCGGAATTTCCGTGTTCAGAATCTGAACACATTTCACAAGGGATGCAATCAAGGATAAAATTATTTT
>ERZ791861.1226-NODE-1226-length-12809-cov-3.516857_pt1 | contig 12809 bp, 6 predicted proteins | sample MGYA00510283_ERZ791861 | MGnify/ENA primary metagenome ERZ791861 (study PRJEB30046, sample SAMN00792074) | human gut metagenome | study: EMG produced TPA metagenomics assembly of the A metagenome-wide association study of gut microbiota in type 2...
CGGTACAGCTTGCCAGTGAAGGAGAAAGCTGTCCTTCTACCGACCAGTCGTGCGGCAAATCCAGCTTTCTCCACTTACTGTCGTTATATGATACAGAAGCACCCAGACTATCGTCCGATAAACTAAACAGCCAATTCTCATTAAATTTTTTGGCTTCGCCAAAAGAAACTTGGGCCTGTACGATAGTACACACCAACAACCCTAAAAGAATAGTTAAAAATGCCTTGTTCTTCATATAACTTTTTTATTTTAGTTCATAGACTACAGTTGTCACACTTTCTGCATCTAACACAACAGAGTCTTCAGTTTCTAAAACCTTCTCAACCAATTGTTTATTTGCAGAGGTTGTATAAGTTTTTATAGACTTAAGTTCCCCAGGCCAATTTTGACGTGTCTCATTTAAGCGTACTCCCTTGCTTGATAAGTTTGTATACACCGCTACGATACAATCCTGCTGCGGTGAAATCCAAGCAGAACCAAAGAAACTCATAGACTCATTTAAAGTAACAGAAATTCGTTGATAATCAGGACGAATGAAGCGGCTATAGTTTCCTAATACCCACAAAGTAGCAGTTGCATTAAAACTTCCTTCTTCTTCCAGGTTATCCACACTTTCTTTATCTCCAGCCCATCCCTTCGGTGTCAGTGAAATCAACAGGAAACGGTTTTTCTGTCCCCATCTTGAAACATCCATAGCTACCCAATAATTCCACGACGTTACATTAGCAACTGTCAGGTCATTATGAATCACCTTAGACATATACAAAGCAATATCCATTTCCGAAGCTGCTTCATACCCTACAAATTCAGACGAACTATAATTATCTCCCAGCATGCTCCACTCACTTTGCCAAACTTCCACGCCATACTGTGTAGCAGTTTCTGCCACTTTCTTACGTACCTCACGCATTCCATCCCATGTTCCATCTGTCCAGTAGCTATGTCCGCAAATTAAATTCTTCACATGTGATAAATCGCCCACATAAGCAGATGATGAAGTAGAAAAGAATGCAGAAAGCACATTACTACGGTTTGCATCGTCTTTCACCTTGTAAAGATACTCCCAATCTCCAGATTCTCCTAATAAAATATTAGTAGAAAGTCCTTTTTGGGTCAGTTGCGAATCAAGTTCTCTTGCAAGCTTCGCTATTTCATCATTTTTCCATCCACTACCTTCCTGACCATTTCCATCCCAATTATATTGAGGTTCATTAACTGGAGAAATATGGCTGACAGAGAACCCTTCATCTACATAATGTTTTGCGACCTCTGCCATATAAGCAGCAAAATCATCATAACAGTCTGCTTTCAGGTTTGCACTGCCTCCATTCTGAGAAAATCCTTTGCCATTCAAAGTGTACTGTACTGGAGGAGTATTACTAAAAAGCACATAATTATTGACGCCAAACTCTTTTGCACGACTCATGAAATAACGCTGTCCTTCACAGTGTGTCCAGTCTAGTGACAGATTATCTGTCAAATAAGACTCTGCACGTCGAGATTTGTCCACAATTCCACTTTCGTCACCTTGTTCCGTACTTCCTCCTCCCAAATTCACACGCCACATAGAAAGTCCGATTCCCTTAGGCTGTCCATCTACAATCTCCGAAGAAAACAAAAGTTCGGAAATACGGTCACGGCCACTGGTCCAATACTTTCCGATATAAGCAGGTGTCCAGCAGTCAGATGCACCAAATCCCACCATTTTCTGAAACGTCTGTCCAGCATCAACTGTCACACTTTTCTCTACACTGACAATCTCACCTGAATCTCCCCCTTCCTCAGGATTTTCTGGAGTATTGTCACTACATGCAGCCAAAGCTAATAAACCTAATATTATTGAATATCCTTTCATCATTTTGATTCTTCAAATAAAAATGCCATTCAGAAGAACATACACATTCCTCTGAATGGCATATAACCTAATTACCTTATCTTTTAATTCCAGTTAGGGTTCTGCTCGATAGAACCGTTAGACATAGTTACCTCATACAAAGGAATTGGGAAAAGAAGATCACGATCTTCACGGAATGACTTACCCTTATCACTTGCTTCACCTTGGTTATCCCACTCCATTGCATCGCGAGTAGCAGGATCTGTATTCCATTTTACAAATGAACCGTTTTCACCCATCAGATTTGCAATCACCGGTTTACCATTATCATCTTTCCAACGACGGATATCGTACAGACGATTCTGTTCGAAAGCCAATTCCAAGCGACGTTCGTTACGAATTGCATGACGAAGTTCATTTCCAGTTACGGTTACAGATGCCAGTCCGGCACGATTACGAACTCTGTTCAATGCAATCTGTGCATGAGTATCATCATTCAATTCATTACAAGCTTCTGCATACATCAACAAAACATCAGCATAACGCAAAATACGATGATTAAGCGGACTCTTATCTGTATTATAAACCTCAGGACGGTCATTTAAAGGAAGGTAATATTTACGAATAATACGACCAGACTTATGACCTGACGGATCAATCACCAAGCTGTTTTCAGGCAGATTATATTTCTCTACACAGTCATCATACACAGATATTTCCTTATTATCATTCAGGATTTTAGTGAAATTTTCTTCAGTTTCACCTTTAATTTCTGTACAGCCAGTCTTAATGATAGTCCATTCACGACGCTCATCATCCTCACCATAGGCCGCTTCCAAATTGGCAGTAGGCTGACACCATGCCCATCCATCACCCAAAGCAGCACCACAGCTACGTGCACCTGTTACAGTAGAAAGTGATCCACCTACAGCCAATGTAGCATGATATTCATATTGTACCTCAAAAAGACTTTCCACACTGTTGTCAAAATCTTTATCCCATACATCACCAAAGTTAGGAAGCAAATCATACTCTGTAGTCTGTGCATCTTCACCAGTATAGCCAGATTCCGGAATCAACTTCTGTAATACATCGCGAGCTTCTGACCATTTTTCCTGATACAGATAAACCTTACCCAGCAAACCAAGAGCAGCTCCACTAGTAGCTCGTCCCATATCAGCATCCGCATATTCACTACGCTTCGGCAATACCTCAGCAGCAGCAATCAAATCCCCCTCAATAAATTTATAAGTATCTTCCAATGACGCACGAGTTATACCTTCAATTTCTTCCGGCATCTTGAACTCTGTAATCAAAGGTACACCTCCAAAGTTTCTAGCCAGTTCAAAATAGAAATATCCACGCAAAAAGCGGGCTTCTGCTACCAGACGCGCCTGAAGTTCCGTGTCTTCCAGTCCGGCATTGCTGATACGGTCAATAGCGACATTGCAGCGCAGAATACCTTTATAACGATATTGCCAGAAATTGGAAATAGGACCATTACTTGCGCCATTACCTTGGTAATGTGCCAATGAAATATAATCACTCTGACCCTGTGTAGTATTTCCCATCCAAGCGTCATCACTACACATTTCTGACAAAAGCCAAACGGTATTAATGTTCCACCATCCGCCACAGGTAATATCCTGATAGCAGCCTGTTATATAAGCCTCGCACTCATCAGCCGTAGTAAAATAAGTATCAAGGTTTTGCTGGCCACGTACTTCTTCTGTCAAGAAATCTTCACAAGAAGTAAAAGTCAGAGAGCCAAACAATGTCAATATTGCTAATAGCTGTTTCATAGTTATTCAAGAATTAAAATTTAAAGTCTATACCAAACAAGAATGTACGTGGATTCGGATAAGCAACGTTATCGATACCAGTTTCAATTACACTGCCATCTGCATTTAACATAGGACGCTCCGGATCCATACCAGAATAACCGGTAATGGTAAACGGATTCTGTGCAGAGAATGAAATACGCAAGTTAGCACCTCCTACCCATTGCTTAGGCAAGGTATATCCAATCTGAAGCAATTTACAACGCAGATAAGAACCGTCTTCTACATAGAAGCTAGACACACGCTGATAGTTCAGGTTTAAATCATTGTATGACAAACGCGGAATATCATAGCTTGTACCTTCTCCATCCCAAGCTTTATTTAACGTACCAGCCCATACATTCTGTCCATTGGCACCAGAATAATATCCTTTTGTTGTATTAAATATATCATTGCCAATTGTACCATAGAAATTAGCTGCAAAATCAATGTTCTTATACGCGAATCCTAAGTTCAAACCCACCATCAAATCAGGATAAGGATTGCCAATATAAGTCTTATCATTTGCATCCAGATTACCATCATGGTTCAAATCTTTAAAGCGAATATCTCCAGGCTGAGCATTAGGCTGAATCAGATTTCCATGTTCGTCAGTATGTGCATACACTTCTTCCCAATTCTGGAACAAACCATCTGCCACATATCCATAGAAACGAGAAATTAAACCTCCATCTTCGTTACAAATAATCTGATCACTGTTAAATCCACCTGTATAAATCGGTCCATCACCAGAGAATTTAATGGCCTTATTACGTACAGAAGACAAGTTCAAACCGATATTGTAAGAGAAATCACCTTTCTGATCACGCCAATCGAGTCCAAGTTCCCATCCATACGCCTTCATGCTACCTACATTCATCCATACTGTACTATTCCAGTTCGGATAACCAATGGCAAAAATATTCTGCTTTTCATAAAGCATATCTTTTGACTTCTTCTGGAAATATTCAAAAGTGACACCTAAACGAGAGTCAAGGAATGACATATCCAATCCTACGTTCCAGTCTTCTACAGTTTCCCATTTCAACAGACTATTACCTACTGTAGAAATAAAGTAACCGTTCGCTAATGTAGGAGAAGTTCCAAAATAATACTGAGTCTGATCCAACAAAGTCAAAGTAGCGTTATTGTCAATATTCTGGTTACCTACGCGACCCCAACCTCCACGAACTTTCAAGTCGCTAAAAAGAGACTGGTCTTGCATAAACTCTTCACTAATAACACGCCAAGAAGCAGAAACTGACGGGAACAATGCATATTTATTTCCTGTTGGGAAACGAGATGAACCATCGGCACGTAATGAAGCTGAAATGTAATATTTGTTAGCATAATTGTACATTACACGTCCCAAGAAAGAAACCATTGAGTTAAATGTAGTTTCACCATAAGCCTCTGCATTGTCTGCATTACCGGCATTTACTTCCTGCATCTGATCCATATTGCTTGGCAAGTCACGACGCAGTGCTTTCGTATTATACCATGCATAACGTTCTGCAGTAAAACCTGCCATCACATTCAAGTTATGCTTCTCTGCAAAAGTATCTGCATAGGTAATTGTATTGGTCCAGTTCCAGTCTAACCATTCCTGTGACTGACGAGAAATTTCATTCAAGTCTGTCTTTTCCAATGGATCCAGACTAAACTCTGGAGTAAAGCTGTCTGAACGACGGAAATGCGCATTTGTTCCGAACTGCGTACGTAAAGTCAACTTCTGAATCGGATTTACCTGCAAATACGCGTTCAAGATTGCACCCATCTCACGTGAGTTACTGTTTGAACGAGCGATTGAAGCAGCAGGGTTCCAAGTCTGGTTATTATAAGAACGCTGATAATTATTATATTCATTATCTACCCATTCTGATTCAGGCTTGAACACTGGAGTAGTCGGGTCCATAGTCATAGCTGAAGAGAACTGATTGGGAGTGTCTTCCCAAGACTCCATACGAGGAGCTATGTCCACACCCATCTTTACGTATTTATTAAAAGTATATTCTGTGTTCAAACGAACATTTATCTTATCCCAATAACCTACATCAAACTGAGAATTGTTACGATAGTAACCTAAACTAAAGTTATATACTAATTTATCTGTTCCACCTGCTACACTGAGCGCATAGTTCTGAACCAGGGCAGTCTTGTTCACTACAGTATCCCACCAATCAGTTCCACCCGGATTCGTAGTAGCTCCAGCGTCATTCCAGTTAGAAGTAGAACCATCATTTGTATAACGCTTGTTGTACACCTCTTTATATTCACTGGCATTTGCCATATTAGGTTTCGCGATAGTCTGGAAACCCACAGAAGTAGTGAAGTTAATGTTAGCCTTTCCCGACTTACCTTTTTTCGTTGTAATCAAGATTACACCATTAGAAGCACGAGTACCATAAATAGCTGCCGCAGAAGCATCCTTCAATACTTCCATTGATTCAATATCATTACTATTCAAGAAGTTGATATTATCACCTACTGGCATACCATCTACTACATAGAGCGGATTACTACCATTTACAGTAGTAACACCACGAATCAATACTTTAGGAGTAGTACCCGGTCCACCACCGCTTGCTACTTGCACACCATTTACCTTACCCTGCAAAGCATCCATGGCATTACCCGTCACAGTCTGTGTAATCTCTTCTCCTTTCACTGTAGAAATGGAGCTTGTCAAATCACTCTTTTTCACTGTACCATAACCGATAACAACCACCTCTTCCAGTAATTCTGTAGACTCTTTTAACTCTACATTAATAACAGTTTTTCCATTTACAGGAATTTCCTGTGTATCAAATCCGATAGAAGAAAAGACAAGTACGGCGTTTGAAGAAACGTTTGTCAATATATAATCACCATCCAGTCCGGTAATAGAACCGTTTCCGGTACCTTTGACTTGTACTGTAGCACCGATCATAGGCTCTTTATCAGACGCTGAAGTTACCGTTCCTTTTACGGTAAGGGTCTGTGCATAGCTACATAATGAAAGTAGCAATAGACACACAATTAATAATTGTTTTTTCATGTTCTATGATTATTGGTTAATTAATTTGCAGGGACAATTTTACCTCTACCTAAATGAGCATCAAATTCAAATCGATAGTTTCCTCCATTTGTAACAACAGGTTTCATCCAGTTATCTTGTACGGAAGAACCATCCCACCACTGACGATTCGTACCTTCCCAGTTGGGATTTACATTATTTGCTTTACTAAAGTAACCAAACTTCTCTATATCTGTAGAATTATCACATCTCCATTCTACCTGATCCCAGTAACCATTTGGATGATAATTAGATATAATAAAGTTCATTTCTTCACCTGACTGTAAAGACCAAGTTGATCCTGTAGCCGGATAATAAAACAAATGCGGATTATTTGCGTCTTGCACAAAAAGATGCTCTCCCGCATTCTGCGGAGAATCACCCCAGCCAATATAGAAGTTAAATTGAGGTTCTCCTTCATTTCTCGGCATGTCACACAATTGCCCATATTCATAATTAATAGGATCAGTAGCCTCAGTTACAGAATACGTCTTTATGCTATAAGTAGATTGCTTTACATTTATATCAATTTCATAATATACATTAGGTGTATCTAGAACTATTGGCTTGGCTAATTCTGGATCATCTGTCAATTTATTGGAATCTTCAGGATCCAATCCAAAACAAATCGGAGTAAAGCTAGTTTTCTGAGGAAGGAAGAAAATTTCTGTACCTGCAGCTTTATTATAATAACGAGCCTTATATTGATATTCTCCGGTATGATTGATAACCATTGGCACACCAAAGACATCGCTGTTCAACTCTTCATCAGTAGCAACATCAGCCAAATACATTTTCTCAAAATCAGGCATTTCCGAAACAGTCAAACTACATGTGGTAGTAACACTATTCCCTACTGCATCATAAGCAGCCAAATTAATAGTATAAACCCGGCTCACATTAGGAAAAACAATAACTTCTTTAAAAGTTAAAGAAGATTGTCCCTCTGCGCTCACCGTACGGGTTTCAAATCCTGTCAGTTCTGGAATCTCAATCGTCGCATAATCCAATTTCCTATCATCGGTTACAGTGAAATTCAATGTATATTGGGGATTTCGATCTGCTTTCATCAAAACCGTAATAGCCTTATCTGGAGCTAAAGAGAATACTGGATTTTCAAAGTCTCCATCCATCGTAATAAGCACATCCTGGGATGTCTCTCTTCCACCCACATCCACAACTGTTACTTTTACCGTAAACTGTTCTCCAACCTCATCTCTTGAAATGCTAAATTTATAGCTTAAATCATAGGAAGTTTGGGGTTCACCATAGATTTCTATTAAATCAATGGTTTTGTTCAGATACAAATCTGCACATTGCAACTTAATTGCAGAAATTCCATCTGCATCGGTAAGAGTTCCTTCAATTGTGAAATCATGGCCCGCACCACTTTGAATATGGCTTGTTTTTAACGCTACAACAGGAGATTCTCCATCTACATCAGGATACCCATTATCATCGCTACATCCTGTTACAAAGACCCCTGTGGCAAAAAGCGCACAGAGCAAAGAAACTTTTAAGAATCTTGTCCTCATAATTATTAGTATTTATGATTAAACATTATATTTTTCGATTTCAAAAATACTTAACCTTATTATCAATTAAGAAAAAACATCATGCAATGACCGAGCACAAATCATTCATTGTATGATTTACATCCCTTTAATTCAATAAATATTACTATTTTTGAATCTACCAAAATGAACAATATGAAATATCTTTTTACTTTTTTCCTTTGTATACAGATTCTTTCCAGCTATGGCCAGCAGTATACAATTAAAAAGCTTGGATTAGAGAAAAAGCTATCCAACAGTTATATCATTGACATTACAGAAGACAAAAACGGATATCTTTGGTTTGCAACTGAAGACGGACTCAATAAGTTAGAAGGTGGATTATTCAGTTCCTATTATAAAAAAGATAATAGTAGATCACTTAATCTGACAGGAAACGAGTTGAACTGCCTGTTAGATGACCCTCAAGACCCAGTGTTATGGATTGGTACCCAGCGTGCTGGATTAAACGCATTCAATTATCAAACCAATCAACAAACTGTTTTCTTACATGATGAAAACAATCCATATAGTATTGCCACAAATGACGTAACAGATCTGGCAGTTGCAGCAGATGGTAATTTATGGGTTGCAACTTATTGGAGAGGAATAGAATATCTAGATAAAAAAACCGGAAAATTTACACACTATAACCAGCAGACTGTCCCAGGACTTCCGAGCAATACCGTTTGGACTGTAGTTGATGACCACAAGGGAAACCTGTACATAGGCCATGCACAACACGGAATGAGTATTCTCTCGATTAAAACCAAGAAAATCAAAAACTTTACTTATAACAAACTGGACGATACAACAATACCAAGCAATAATGTCCAATGCATATTCAAAGACAATACTGGAAATCTATGGATTGGTACAGAAAAAGGATTAGCCCTATATAATCCAGAAACAGAGCACTTCATTAGAATAGGAGAACAAGAATCCCCTCTTACGCATCGAATATACGACATCCAACAATTCAATGAAAATGAATTATGGGTAGCCACTGAGTTTGGAGGAATTGCCATTATCAATCTTTCCAAGAGTTTGTTTAATACAGCCGAAAGCATACATTACATCCAGGCTGGAGATAATGAATATTACTTAAATAATTCAACAGTACGCTGTCTGTACCAAGACTCACATCAAAATATCTGGGCTGGAACATGGGGAGGAGGCGTCAATTTTCTTAGTTCTAATACCACTCTGTTTAAATCGTTCAGTTATTCACAAAATTCATCTGAAAGTGACCTAAGTTCTCATATTGCCAGCGCTGTATGCCTTGACAAGCAGAACAATTTATGGGTTGGTACAGATGGAGGAGGAATTAATGTAATAAAAGCAGGGAAAAGAACAGCTACTTACACAAAAAATGCCGGAAAACTTAGTGGCAACTCCATACAGACAGCCTTATGCGATAAACAAGGTAATTTATGGTTTGGCATATTTTATGGAGGAATTATGTTTTATGATACGCACAAACAAACATTTCACCAGATTTTTCCAGAAGCATATGCTACCCAAGATGTCCGTTCACTCTATGAAGACAAAGAAGGCATTATTTGGGTAGGAACCAGTAATGGAGTCTTCCAAATAGAAAGAGACAGTAAAAAAATCCGTCAACATACACACCTTCCAGATAACCTTGTACGTACGGTTATTAAAGACCAAAAAGGACAAATATGGGTAGGAAGCTTTGGAAGCGGAATATTTCTGTATTCCTCAGACTGGAAGCTGTTAAAAGACTTCAACACCTATCTTAACTTTCCGTCTAACACCATCAACCAGATTTTTGAGGACTCAAAAGGTTATATATGGGCTGCTACAGGAGAAGGATTAGTCCAATTTGAAAATAAATCCCCTTGGAAGTATAAAGTCTACCAGCGTAATGAAGGATTAGCCAATACCTTTATTTGGGCTATTGAGGAAGATGAAAACCAGAACATCTGGTTCAGTACTAATCAAGGAATCAGCTGTTTCGTGCGAAGTGAAGAAAGCATCTATAATTATGACTTCAGAGACAATATTCCAATGGCAAGCTTTACCGGAAGAAGTGCCTGTAAAGACCAAAATGGAGTTTTATATTTCGGTTCGACCAACGGACTTTGCTATTTTACTCCCAGTTATATTCTGGAGAAACGACAAGCTCCCAAAGCCATTATTGGAAAAATAACGGTTTTTGAACCTCTTATCGCTGAAAACAGTAATGAAACAGAAATTCCTTTAATTAATAAAGAAAGTGTACGACTAAAACACCTGCAAAACAATTTCAATATTTCATTCAACATACAGGATTACTCGCTGAATGAAAGAGTAGAGTATGCCTATATGCTTAAAGGGCTGGAAAACGCATGGTATACGGTAAAAGAACCCAACAACGTTACATTCCGTAACCTTCCACCTGGAAAATACGAGTTTTTAATTAAAACCCGTATCCGCAACCAAGAATGGTCAAATGAAGTATCATCCATAGAAATTATTATCGCTCCCCCATTATGGCTTTCCTGGTGGGCAAAACTACTTTATGTACTTTTGGCCGTAGGACTTCTTTTCATCGGACTATGGGCGTACAAACGTAAACTGAATCTGGAGTATCTGTACGAATCAGAAAAGAAAAGCCACGAACAGGAACAAGAGCTCAATGACGAGCGTCTGCGCTTCTACACGAATATCACCCATGAACTGCGCACTCCATTGACATTGATTTTAGGGCCACTGGAAGACCTGGTGAAAAGTAATACACTTTCCAGCAAAGACCACCATCGTATCTCTGTCATTCATCAAAGTGCCGTACGATTACTGAATCTGATAAATCAGATACTGGATTTCCGAAAAACAGAGACACAAAATAAAAAACTTTGTGTCACAAAAGGAAATCTAACCAATGTAGTTTACGAAACTGGGCTGAAATACAAAGAACTAAATAACAAACCTGAGATTCAGATCCTGATAGAAGTGGAAGATGAGAATATGACATTGTTTTTTGACAAAGAAGTCATTACTGTAGTACTAGACAATCTGATTTCCAATGCACTAAAATACACAGAAAAAGGATACATCCGTATCCGTGCTGAATGGGTTACAGAAAATGGCATACGATATGCACAACTTTCCGTAGAAGATACCGGATATGGAATCGGACAAGAAGCACTTACACATATTTTCGAACGCTATTATCAGGAAAGCGAAGCACATCAGGCCTCAGGAACAGGCATCGGACTGGCTTTGGTGAAGAATCTGGTGAAATTACATGAAGGAGATATTCAGGTAAAGAGTTTGCCCGACGTCGGTACTACATTCTATCTGCGTCTGCTGGCTGAAAATATATACCCTCACGCATTACATGGAGAAGATATACAAACAGACAAGCAAGACACCAAAGAAGAGAACTCCTTTGAGAAGTTGGAAGCTACAGAGCCCAATAAGAATGCACGTCCGATCATTCTCGTTGTAGAAGATAATGCCGACATACGCGACTATATTGCAGATGCATTCACTGACTTATATGAGGTAAAAACAGCTGCTAACGGTAAAGAAGGATTACAAATAGCCACAGAATGCATTCCAGATATCGTGGTCAGCGACATAATGATGCCAGTGATGAATGGAATCATTATGTGTCAGAAACTGAAAGCGGACATGCGTACCAGCCACATCCCTATTATTTTACTGACAGCAAAAGATAGTATAACCGACAAAGAAGAAGGCTATCAGGCAGGAGCAGATTCCTATCTGACAAAACCTTTCAGTGCCAGCCTGCTGCAAAGCCGCATCAGTAATCTGCTGACACAAAGGCGACTTTTGTCAGAACGATTTGCCATCCGTCCTGAAAAACCGGAAAAACAAAGTATGGAGGAAAAAAAAGCTATTATTACAGAATCCATGAACAAACTGGACAAAGAATTCATGGACAAGATTACAAATGCCATCACTGAAAGCCTGGCAACCTCAGAAAATGTAGATATTACCGTACTTTCCAATGTGATGTGCATGAGCAGTTCCACACTCTACCGCAAGGTAAAAGCACTTACGGGTATGTCAACCAATGAATATATCCGAAAAGTTAAAATGCAACTGGCTGAAAAGTATCTGCTGGAAGGGAAATATTCGATTTCAGAAATTGCATTTAAGGTAGGAATCAATAGCAGCGTGTACTTCCGTCAGTGCTTCAAGGAAGAGTTCGGTATGTCAGCTTCCGATTATTTAAAGAAGTTGACCGGAAAATCCATTGATGAAAAAACGGATGAAAAATAGACCGTAGAAAACGCCCTTACGTTTGATTCAAAACACAAGTGCATTCGAATCAGAACGCAAGGGCGTTTTACTTAAAATACAAGGACATTTAAAACCAAACGCTTAGGAGTTTTAGACCAAACACCTAAGCGTTTTTTTCACACCCACAAATATATCAAAAAAGCGGCTGCTTTCACGAGGAAAACAGCCGCTTTCAAACATTATATCAGATTTCTATTTTATTCTGCTTCACCAACTTGTTTCGGCATCTTATGGCCCATTGTCAGGTAAGCTACCGGAGCAGCTACGAACAA
>ERZ791861.1235-NODE-1235-length-12739-cov-2.022706_pt1 | contig 12739 bp, 7 predicted proteins | sample MGYA00510283_ERZ791861 | MGnify/ENA primary metagenome ERZ791861 (study PRJEB30046, sample SAMN00792074) | human gut metagenome | study: EMG produced TPA metagenomics assembly of the A metagenome-wide association study of gut microbiota in type 2...
TATTGTGCTTTCTGATGCCAACGTGCGTTTAGTTGTCCTCTCGGCTTCTGCTGGTATCACTAATCTGCTGGTCGCTTTAGCTGAAGGACTGGAACCTGGCGAGCGATTCGAAAAACTCGACGCTATCCGCAACATCCAGTTTGCCATTCTGGAACGTCTGCGTTACCCGAACGTTATCCGTGAAGAGATTGAACGTCTGCTGGAGAACATTACTGTTCTGGCAGAAGCGGCGGCGCTGGCAACGTCTCCGGCGCTGACAGATGAGCTGGTCAGCCACGGCGAGCTGATGTCGACCCTGCTGTTTGTTGAGATCCTGCGCGAACGCGATGTTCAGGCACAGTGGTTTGATGTACGTAAAGTGATGCGTACCAACGACCGATTTGGTCGTGCAGAGCCAGATATAGCCGCGCTGGCGGAACTGGCCGCGCTGCAGCTGCTCCCACGTCTCAATGAAGGCTTAGTGATCACCCAGGGATTTATCGGTAGCGAAAATAAAGGTCGTACAACGACGCTTGGCCGTGGAGGCAGCGATTATACGGCAGCCTTGCTGGCGGAGGCTTTACACGCATCTCGTGTTGATATCTGGACCGACGTCCCGGGCATCTACACCACCGATCCACGCGTAGTTTCCGCAGCAAAACGCATTGATGAAATCGCGTTTGCCGAAGCGGCAGAGATGGCAACTTTTGGTGCAAAAGTACTGCATCCGGCAACGTTGCTACCCGCAGTACGCAGCGATATCCCGGTCTTTGTCGGCTCCAGCAAAGACCCACGCGCAGGTGGTACGCTGGTGTGCAATAAAACTGAAAATCCGCCGCTGTTCCGCGCTCTGGCGCTTCGTCGCAATCAGACTCTGCTCACTTTGCACAGCCTGAATATGCTGCATTCTCGCGGTTTCCTCGCGGAAGTTTTCGGCATCCTCGCGCGGCATAATATTTCGGTAGACTTAATCACCACGTCAGAAGTGAGCGTGGCATTAACCCTTGATACCACCGGTTCAACCTCCACTGGCGATACGTTGCTGACGCAATCTCTGCTGATGGAGCTTTCCGCACTGTGTCGGGTGGAGGTGGAAGAAGGTCTGGCGCTGGTCGCGTTGATTGGCAATGACCTGTCAAAAGCCTGCGGCGTTGGCAAAGAGGTATTCGGCGTACTGGAACCGTTCAACATTCGCATGATTTGTTATGGCGCATCCAGCCATAACCTGTGCTTCCTGGTGCCCGGCGAAGATGCCGAGCAGGTGGTGCAAAAACTGCATAGTAATTTGTTTGAGTAAATACTGTATGGCCTGGAAGCTATATTTCGGGCCGTATTGATTTTCTTGTCACTATGCTCATCAATAAACGAGCCTGTACTCTGTTAACCAGCGTCTTTATCGGAGAATAATTGCCTTTAATTTTTTTATCTGCATCTCTAATTAATTATCGAAAGAGATAAATAGTTAAGAGAAGGCAAAATGAATATTATCAGTTCTGCTCGCAAACGAATTCCCGTACACTGAACTCTCTGGCTCACTGAGGGCACCATCATGGCACTCCCCCGTATTACCCAAAAAGAGATGACTGAACGCGAGCAGCGTGAACTTAAAACACTGCTGGATCGGGCGCGGATTGCGCATGGTCGCGTATTGACCAACTCCGAAACCAACAGCATTAAGAAAGATTACATCGATAAATTAATGGTTGAGCGTGAGGCTGAAGCGAAAAAAGCCCGCCAGTTGAAGAAAAAGCAGGCTTATAAACCAGATACTGAGGCGTCGTTTAGCTGGTCAGCAAATACGTCGACGCGCGGCAGGCGCTAATCCACAATCAACGCCTGAGATTTTCACTCGTCAGTGTGAACACAATTTTCCCCTCACCCTAACCCTTTTCCCGAAGGGGCGAGGGGACTGTCCGGGCACTTTTGGGCCGTTTTCATCAGTCTGAGGCGTTAATCAGCGCCCCTTCTTTTTACGCCCCGGCGAGGTAAAACGCTTACCGTTGGACGCCGGGCGACCGCCTTTTTCCGCCGTTTTTTCCATCTTAACGACTGGACGTTTGATGCCCGCTGTTTTCGGTTTGGCCTTCGCTTTAGGTTTTACCTCGGAAGAGGAATTTTCAATGAGCTTAAAGAGGTCGATTAACTCATCGTCGGTTAAATCGCGCCATTCCCCCAGCGGAATGCCGCTTAAGCTAACGTTCATGATGCGCGTGCGTTCCAGCTTTTTCACTTCATAGCCGAAATGCTCGCACATGCGCCGGATCTGACGGTTCAGCCCCTGCACCAGGGTAATGCGGAAGACAAACGGCGCTTCTTTTTTAACTTTGCACTTTTTGGTCACTGTCCCGAGGATTGGCACCCCCGCACTCATGCCGCGAATAAACTCCTCGGTAATCGGTTTATCGACCGTCACCAGATACTCTTTCTCATGATCATTGCCAGCACGCAGGATCTTATTCACCAGATCGCCGTGATTGGTGAGGAAAATCAGCCCCTGGGAGTCTTTATCCAGGCGGCCAATCGGGAACACGCGTTTGCTGTGGTTAACGAAATCGACAATGTTATCGCGCTCGCCATCTTCGGTGGTGCTTACAATACCAACGGGCTTGTTCAGGGCGATAAGTACCAAATCTTCGGCTTCCCGAGGTTCAATCAACTGACCGTTTACTTTCACAACGTCGCCGGGTTTCACCTGATCGCCAATGGTGGCTCGCTTGCCATTAAGGAACACATTGCCTTGCTCGATATAGCGATCCGCTTCGCGGCGTGAGCAAATTCCGCTTTCGCTGATGTATTTATTTAAACGGACTGATGAGTCGGGCAGCATAAATTCTCCTGTAAAAAACGGAATATACCGTACCTTTGGGTTGATAAAAAATAGTCATGAGCGAACTATTTGTTATTTCCATTGGCTTGAATTCGTTACCTGCTCAAATCACTTTCCAGAAGCAATGTGCGACATCGTGAGCCATGTCAGTAAGTGGTTAAATTCGCAGTGGTAGCATGCCTCCCGTGATTTCTTACTAACCGGAGAAGTAATGGAACTGCTTTTATTGAGTAACTCGACGCTGCCGGGTAAAGCCTGGCTGGAACATGCACTGCCGCTAATTGCTGAACAGTTGCAGGGTCGCCGCTCAGCGGTGTTTATCCCTTTCGCTGGCGTAACGCAGACCTGGGATGATTACACAGCGAAAACGGCTGCGGTTCTCGCTCCGCTGGGTGTTTCTGTCACCGGTATTCATAGCGTTGTCGATCCCGTTGCCGCGATTGAAAATGCTGAGATCGTGATTGTCGGCGGCGGGAATACTTTCCAGTTGCTGAAACAGTGCCGCGAGCGCGGGCTGCTGGCACCAATTACTGACGTGGTTAAACGTGGCGCTCTGTATATTGGCTGGAGCGCAGGCGCTAACCTTGCTTGCCCAACTATTCGTACCACCAACGATATGCCGATTGTCGATCCGCAAGGTTTCGATGCGCTAAATCTGTTCCCGCTGCAAATCAACCCGCACTTCACCAACGCGCTGCCGGAAGGCCATAAAGGTGAAACCCGTGAGCAGCGTATTCGCGAACTGCTGGTCGTCGCGCCAGAACTGACGATTATTGGTCTACCGGAAGGTAACTGGATCACAGTGAGTAAAGGTCACGCTACGCTGGGTGGCCCGAACACCACTTATGTGTTTAAGGCTGGTGAAGAAGCGGTTCCGCTGGAAGCTGGTCACCGTTTTTAAGTGAATTGCCGGATGCATGATCCGGCATCTTGTTCATAGTGCCTGATGCGACGCTTGACGCGTCTTATCAGGCCTACAGGATTCACAATATTAATACTCGTCCCGTTCTTCATCTTCATCCGGCTGTTCCAGCACACTGTAAGCCACCGAACAAAACAGCGAGTTCAGGCGCTGCATATCTCCCAGTAAGCCTAAATGTAGCGAACTGGTTTCAATGCTCTGCACGTTTTGCTGATGCAGGCGATCGACGTGGGCGTGGGAATAGCGGCGATTAAGAATGCGAAAACGATGTTTGCTGCGACGCAAACGACGAGCGCTGGTGACATCGCCAGAGAAGAACACCGACATTGCCAGCTTTAAATTACTGAGCAATTGCTCATAGAGCGCATCCAGTTCCTTCAACCCATCAAGCGAAAATGCCCGCCGTGCTGCCAGTGATTTGTCAGCAATTTCGCTGCCCATGCGCTCGACGATATCGGAGGCCTGTTCAAGGTTGAGCGACATTTCGATGATCTCTGCCCAGCGGCGCGACTCTTCCTCCGCCAGCTCTTCTTTTGGCATCCGCGCCAGATACAGCTTAATGGCGGTGTAGAGAACGTTGATATCATCTGCCAGCTTACGCAGCTCTTTCTCCTGCCGTGGCTCACCGTGCATCACTTTATTCAACCCTTCCATCATCTGTTCCATGGCGTCGCCAATGCGCAGGGTTTCGCGCGCGGCGTTCGCCAGAGCAAGCGTGGGCGTATCCAGCGCGCTGACATCCAGATGTTTAGGCCGTAGCTGGGTATCCAGTTCCGGTTCATCGCGAATAATCGTTTTGCAAAACCGTGCCATCGGGTCAACAAATGGCAGCATGACCAGGCAACGTACAAGGTTGTAGAAGACGTGGAAATAGATCACCAGTTCCGCTTTTGGCAATGACAACTTCCCCATTGTCTCTGCCAGCAAATGGACAAACGGCAGGATAATCAGGCTACCCACCAGCTTAAACAGCAGACTACCCAGCGCGACACGGCGGGCTGCGGCATTGGCGGCACTGTTGTTGAGCATTGCCAGCAGACCGGAACCGAGGTTAGCACCAATCACCAGACAGAGCGCCACGGGGAAGGAGATAATGCCTGCGGCGGTCAGAGTCGCGGTCAGCAGTACAGCAGCAAGGCTGGAGTAGCTGATAATGGCGAACATCGCGCCAATCAGCGCATCCAGCAGAATATCGCCGGTCAGCGAGGCAAAGATCACCTGAACGCCGTTTGCCTGGGTGATCGGCGTTACGGCCTGCACAATCAACTCCAGCGCTAGCAAAATCAGCCCAAGACCAATACCGACGCGGCCCAGTTGCCCGGCGCGTGACTGTTTGCGTCCGAGGAAAAAAATCACGCCGATAAAAATAAGTAACGGTGACAGCCAGGATAAGTCGAAGGTGAGAATACGCGCCATTAGCGCCGTCCCGACATCTGCACCCAGCACAATGACCAGAGCCGGTGCGAGGGCTACCAGATCCTGAGCGACAAACGAGGTCACCAGCATGGTGGTGGCATTACTGCTCTGTACCAGTGCGGTAACGCCGATCCCCGCGCAAAAGGCGAGCGGCTTTTTTTCGACGCTCCGGCTAAGGACAGTACGCAAACGCGCGCCGAAGACGCGCATTACGCCGGTTCGAACAATATGAGTCCCCCAGACCAGCAGGGCGACGGCAGAAAGCAGGTGAAGCAGCGTTAACACGAGTTCAGGTTCTCCTTATCGTTATATGTTCCTGAAGCAATTGAATGACCAAAGGACCGGAAACACGCTGACTGGCATCTTTACTGTGCCTTTTGACATTCGTTTTTCCGGCTAAGATTATTCCAGCCTGTTTCCAGTATAAGTGTTTCATATTAATAAAGAGACAGGGCACTCATTGAGCGCCCTGTTTGTTGTAAGGAAAAGTGACAGATTTGTGAATCAGTCCGCGTCATACCCCAGATTCGGTGCCAGCCAGCGCTCAACTTCGGTAACGCTCATACCTTTACGGCGGGCATAATCTTCAACCTGATCGCGCTGAATTTGTGCTACAGCGTAGTACTTGCTGTCCGGGTGGCTGAAGTACCAACCCGAAACCGATGCACCGGGCCACATGGCGAAAGATTCTGTGAGTTTCATGCCAGTGTGTTTTTCCACTTCCAGCAGCTCCCAGATGGTGGCTTTTTCCGTATGTTCCGGGCAGGCCGGATAGCCCGGTGCCGGACGGATGCCCTGGTAGTTTTCGCGGATCAGCTCTTCGTTGCTGAGGTTCTCGTTCGGCGCATAGCCCCAGTAGACTTTACGCACACGCTCATGGAGATACTCCGCAAAGGCTTCGGCTAAACGGTCGGCAAGCGCTTTCACCATGATTTTGTTGTAATCATCGTGCTGCGCTTCAAAGGCATCAGCCAGTGCGTCCTCTTCCAGCCCGCCAGTCACGGCAAATGCGCCGATGTAATCTGCTTTACCAGAAAGCTTCGGCGCAACGAAGTCAGCGAGACAGTAGTTAGCGAAGCCTGTTTTTTCGGTCTGTTGACGCAGATGGTGGCTGACGTTGATCACATGGGTACGCGTTTCGTCACGGTAGATTTCAATGTCATCGCCCACACGGTTTGCCGGGAACAGGCCCACCACGCCACGCGGATTCAGCGTTTTCTCGGCGCTTAATTTATCCAGCATGTCGTTGGCGTCTTTAAACAGCCGCTGCGCCTCAACGCCCACCACTTCATCTTCCAGAATGCGCGGATACTTCCCGGCCAGCGACCAGGTCATAAAGAACGGTGTCCAGTCGATGTAATTACGCAGCGTTTCGATGCTGGCTTCGACTTCCTGCACGCCGAGACGGTGCGCCACCGGCGGCGTGTAAGCCTGCCAGTCAAAAGCGAAATCGTTATCGCGCGCCGCTTCCAGCGTGACCGGTGGTGTGCGCGGTTTCTTGCGCCCGTGCTGAATACGTACGGTTTCGTACTCCTTGCGGGTACGAGCGACAAAATCATCACGCTGGGTATCGGAAAGCAGCGCCGCCACCACACCAACGGTACGCGAGGCATTCTGCACATACACCGTCGGGCCGCTGTAGTTCTGCTCGATTTTCACCGCCGTGTGCGCTTTTGAGGTCGTCGCGCCGCCAATCAGTAACGGAATAGTGAAGCCCTGACGCTCCATCTCTTTCGCCACGTTAACCATCTCGTCCAGCGACGGCGTGATAAGCCCCGAAAGGCCAATCAGATCAGCATTCACTTCTTTAGCGGTACGGAGAATTTTTTCCGCAGGCACCATAACGCCGAGATCGACAATTTCGTAGTTGTTACATTGCAGCACCACACCAACGATATTTTTACCGATGTCGTGGACGTCGCCCTTCACGGTGGCGATCACCATCTTGCCGTTGGTTTTGCCCTGCTCTTTGCTGGCTTCAATAAACGGTTCGAGGTAGGCCACCGCCTGTTTCATGACGCGCGCCGATTTGACCACCTGTGGCAGGAACATTTTCCCTTCGCCAAACAGGTCGCCGACCACATTCATGCCGTCCATCAACGGGCCTTCAATCACTTCAATCGGGCGCGTAGCCTGCTGGCGGGCTTCTTCGGTATCCTGCTCGATAAACTCGGTAATGCCTTTGACCAGCGAGTATTCCAGACGTTTATTCACTTCCCACGAGCGCCACTCCGCCTGCTGGGCGTTGGCGGTGTCGTCGGTTTTGCTGCCGCGATATTTCTCGGCAAGCTCCAGTAAACGCTCGGTGCCATCGTCGCGACGATTAAGAATCACATCTTCCACCGCGTCGCGCAGTTCAGCGGGTAGGTCGTCGTAAATCGCCAGTTGCCCGGCGTTGACGATCCCCATATCCATGCCATTGCGAATAGCGTAGTAGAGGAACACTGCGTGAATGGCTTCGCGCACCGGATCGTTGCCACGGAACGAGAAAGAAACGTTAGATACGCCGCCGGAAATCAGCGCGTGCGGCAGTTCGCGTTTGATGTCTTCACACGCGCCGATAAAGTCCTGCGCGTAGTTGTTGTGCTCTTCAATGCCAGTTGCGACCGCGAAGATGTTTGGGTCGAAGATGATATCTTCTGGCGGGAAGCCAACCTCTTCGGTGAGGATTTTGTACGCCCGACGGCAAATCTCGATTTTCCGTGCGCGAGTATCGGCCTGTCCCTGTTCGTCAAAGGCCATTACCACCACTGCCGCACCGTAGCGACGCAACAATTTCGCGTGATGGATAAAGGCATCGACGCCCTCTTTCATCGAGATAGAGTTAACAATGCCTTTGCCCTGGATACACTTCAGACCTTTTTCAATGACGTCCCATTTTGAGGAGTCGATCATAATCGGCACGCGAGCGATATCCGGTTCACCGGCAATCAGATTGAGAAAACGCACCATCGCCGCTTCGGCATCGAGCATCCCTTCATCCATGTTGATATCGATAATCTGCGCGCCGTTTTCCACCTGTTGACGCGCGACATCCAGCGCCTCGCTGTATTTCTCTTCTTTGATCAGGCGCTTGAACTTAGCGGAACCGGTGACGTTGGTGCGTTCACCCACGTTCACAAACAGGCTATCTTCGCCAATGTTCAGCGGCTCCAGGCCGGACAAACGGCAGGCTACGGGAATTTCCGGCAGTTTGCGCGGCGCTAATCCTTCTACTGCACGACTCATCGCTGCAATATGTTGTGGCGTGGTGCCACAGCAGCCGCCGACGATATTGAGAAAACCCGCTTGCGCCCATTCACGTATCTGTTTTGCCATCGTGTCGGCGTCGAGATCGTACTCACCAAAGGCGTTGGGTAGCCCGGCGTTCGGGTGCGCGGTGACGTAGCATTCCGCAATCCGTGACAGCTCCTGCACGTACTGGCGCAGTTCATCGGGCCCCAGCGCACAGTTCAGGCCAAAGGTCAGAGCTTCGGCGTGGCGCAATGAGTTGTAAAATGCTTCGGTGGTCTGCCCGGAGAGCGTGCGCCCGGAGGCGTCGGTGATGGTGCCGGAGATCATAATCGGCAGCTCAACGCCCAGCGCTTCAAACTCCGTTTTCACCGCAAATACCGCCGCTTTGGCGTTAAGGGTGTCGAAAACGGTTTCAATCAGGATCAGATCCGCGCCACCTTCCACCAGCGCTTTGGTGGACTCTCGATAAGCCGCCACCAGCCCGTCAAAAGTGATATTACGAAATGCCGGATCGTTGACGTCCGGAGAAATAGACGCCGTGCGGTTGGTCGGGCCGAGAACACCGGCAACGTAGCGCGGTTTCTCTGGCGTGCGCGCGGTCCACTCGTCAGCACAAGCTCGCGCCAGTTTCGCCGCCGCAAAGTTGATTTCCGCCGACAGGGATTCCATCTGGTAATCCGCCATCGCAATGGTCGTGGAGTTGAAGGTGTTGGTTTCGATGATATCCGCGCCCGCTTCAAAGTAGGCGTTGTGGATAGCGGCGATCACTTCCGGTTTACTGAGTACCAGCAGGTCGTTGTTGCCTTTGAGGTCGCATGGCCAGTCGGCAAAGCGTTCACCACGAAAATCGGCTTCGTTCAGTCGATAACTCTGGATCATGGTGCCCATACCGCCGTCCAGCACCAGAATACGTTCATTTAACTGCGCACGCAGTTGTTCCACTTTGCTGCTCACACTTGCTCCCGACACGCTCAACCCAGATTTAATAAAAATTCAACAAACCATACTGGCATAAACGCATCTGTGGTAAAAGCGACCACCACGCAACATGAGATTTGTTCAACATTAACTCATCGGATCAGTTCAGTAACTATTGCATTAGCTAACAATAAAAATGAAAATGATTTCCACGATACAGAAAAAGGAGACTGTCATGGTCGCACCCATTCCCGCGAAACGCGGCAGAAAACCCGCCGTTGCCACCGCACCAGCGACTGGACAGGTTCAGTCTTTACGCGTGGCCTGAAATTACTGGAGTGGATTGCCGAATCCAATGGCAGTGTGGCACTCACGGAACTGGCGCAACAAGCCGGGTTACCCAATTCCACGACCCACCGCCTGCTAACCACGATGCAACAGCAGGGTTTCGTGCGTCAGGTTGGCGAACTGGGACATTGGGCAATCGGCGCACATGCCTTTATGGTCGGCAGCAGCTTTCTCCAGAGCCGTAATTTGTTAGCGATTGTTCACCCTATCCTGCGCAATCTAATGGAAGAGTCTGGCGAAACGGTCAATATGGCGGTGCTTGATCAAAGCGATCACGAAGCGATTATTATCGACCAGGTACAGTGTACGCATCTGATGCGAATGTCCGCGCCTATCGGCGGTAAATTGCCGATGCACGCTTCCGGTGCGGGTAAAGCCTTTTTAGCCCAACTGAGCGAAGAACAGGTGACGAAGCTGCTGCACCGCAAAGGGTTACATGCCTATACCCACGCAACGCTGGTGTCTCCTGTGCATTTAAAAGAAGATCTCGCCCAAACGCGCAAACGGGGTTATTCATTTGACGATGAGGAACATGCACTGGGGCTACGTTGCCTTGCAGCGTGTATTTTCGATGAGCACCGTGAACCGTTTGCCGCAATTTCTATTTCCGGACCGATTTCACGTATTACCGATGACCGCGTGACCGAGTTTGGCGCGATGGTGATTAAAGCGGCGAAGGAAGTGACGCTGGCGTACGGTGGAATGCGCTGACTTTTTCTGGCGGGCAGAGGCAATATTCTGCCCATCATACCTGAGTGGCAATAGAATAAGGGTGTCTGTTAATCGCATTGACGCCAAAATAACTTAATGTCATACACTTCACACACTTTTATTAACTCAGCATTATTTTTAAACATCAAACCACTTAATTATTAACAAAATCGCAAGATCTCATTCCACCGAAACTTTTACGGCTGCATTATGAGATTGAGCGATTATGATATTTCTTTAGTTGTAATCATATTAAATTTTTTCACTGTTCTGATAGTTAAAATTCAAGACATCAATAAACAATGAGATATTTAAATGATTACTCGTATTCCTCGTAGTTCTTTCTCTGCAAATATTAATAATACAGCCCAGACAAATGAACACCAAACCCTGAGTGAATTGTTTTATAAAGAACTCGAGGATAAATTTTCTGGCAAGGAGCTGGCGACGCCTCTATTAAAAAGCTTCTCAGAGAACTGTAGACAAAATGGTCGTCATATCTTTAGCAACAAGGATTTTGTCATTAAATTTTCCACGTCCGTCTTACAAGCTGATAAGAAAGAAATTACGATAATTAATAAAAACGAAAACACGACACTTACTCAAACCATTGCCCCAATATTTGAAAAATACCTAATGGAAATTTTACCTCAACGCTCAGACACTCTTGATAAACAAGAATTAAACCTAAAATCAGATAGAAAAGAAAAAGAATTCCCAAGAATTAAACTTAATGGTCAATGTTATTTTCCGGGGTGACCCCAAAACCGTATAGTATGCCGACACATTGCTGCACAATATATTAATGATATTTATCAGAATGTTGATTACAAACCCCATCAAGATGATTACTCTTCAGCTGAAAAATTACTCACGCACTTCAACAAAAAATGCAAAAACCAGACTTTGGCGTTGGTTTCCAGCCGTCCTGAGGGGCGTTGCGTTGCTGCCTGCGGTGATTTCGGGCTAGTTATGAAAGCATATTTTGACAAGATGGAATCAAATGGCATCAGTGTTATGGCAGCCATATTACTGGTGGATAACCATGCTTTGACGGTCCGGCTAAGAATAAAGAACACAACTGAAGGATGTACCCATTACGTGGTTTCGGTTTATGATCCTAATGTAACTAACGATAAAATAAGAATTATGAGCGAAAGCAAAGAGAATATTAAACACTATTCTCTGATGGATTTTATGAATGTAGATTATAGCCTCCTGAAATGGTCAAATGATCATGTTATTAATCAATCTGTTGCAATAATTCCAGCACTTCCGAAAGAACAGCTATTGATGTTAAAAGGATCTGTGGATGAAATAACCCCTCCATTATCACCTGCAACGATGAATTTGCTAATGGCAATTGGTCAGAATCACCAACTTACGCAACTGATGATTCAACTCCAGAAAATGCCAGAACTACATAGAACAGAAATGTTGACTGCCTATAATAGTATTAACCTGCCAGGTTTATATTTGGCTATAAATTATGGTAATGCGGATATCGTTGAGACTATTTTCAATTCATTGTCAGAAACAGGATATGAAGGATTACTCTCGAAAAAAAATCTCATGCATATTCTGGAGGCAAAAGATAAAAATGGTTTTTCTGGATTATTTTTAGCGATATCACGTAAGGATAAAAATGTTGTAACCTCGATTCTGAACGCCTTACCTAAACTGGCCGCAACACATCATTTAGATAACGAACAAGTGTATAAATTCCTGAGTGCCAAAAATAGAACGTCCAGCCATGTTTTATACCATGTTATGGCGAATGGTGATGCCGACATGCTGAAAATTGTTTTGAACGCGTTACCTTTGTTAATTCGCACATGTCATTTGACTAAAGAACAGGTACTCGATCTCCTGAAGGCAAAGGATTTTTATGGTTGCCCAGGACTATATCTGGCGATGCAAAATGGACATAGCGATATCGTGAAAGTTATTCTTGAAGCATTGCCCAGCCTAGCCCAGGAAATTAACATTTCAGCTTCCGATATTGTAGATCTTCTGACCGCTAAAAGTCTTGCGCGCGACACGGGTTTGTTTATGGCCATGCAGCGCGGACATATGAACGTTATTAATACTATTTTTAACGCATTACCCACTCTGTTTAATACGTTTAAATTCGATAAAAAAAATATGAAGCCCCTCCTCCTGGCAAATAATTCTAATGAATATCCCGGTTTGTTTTCAGCGATACAGCATAAACAACAAAATGTTGTAGAGACGGTTTATCTTGCTTTATCTGACCATGCATGCCTGTTTGGATTTACCGCTGAAGATATTATGGATTTTTGGCAACACAAAGCCCCACAAAAATACTCTGCCTTTGAGTTGGCTTTTGAATTTGGTCACCGGGTTATTGCTGAATTAATCTT